>Ga0209514_10000579_pt1 | contig 73030 bp, 84 predicted proteins | sample Subgrocontami58m_FD_187452 | JGI IMG/M metagenome (GOLD analysis project Ga0209514, IMG submission 187452) | Subsurface groundwater microbial communities from S. Glens Falls, New York, USA - GMW37 contaminated, 5.8 m (SPAdes) (version 3) | ecosystem: Environmental > Aquatic > Deep subsurface >... | reverse complement strand
TAATAAGAGAAATTTTATGCCGGGTTCAAGGCATGCCGACGAAGAATGGTTGATGCCATTCTGAGGAGGCATAACGCAGAAATCCGGTTAAAATTTCCTTACCCTCCGGGAATCCTGATTTTAATTTAGGGGAGATATAAAAAAATACCCCGCTAAATGCGGGGCGATGATCACTCAAGCGGTCGGAGAAATTTCAATAAAGCATCCTTTGAGACCGGGTCAAAAAATCTTGTTTTCGATCCGTAAGGGAACATCAGCGAATCTTCGTCTTCGGAATGCTCGATTCCGAAGAGATGCCCTTGCTCATGAGCGGCGGTGGAAAAGAGATAATAATTATAACCGAAATCAGTCATCCTGAATTCAAACCATCTGGAAAAAAAATGCGCGCCGATGATAAGAAAAGAGGCTATGAATACCCAGCTGAAAAAGCTTTCATTCAGCGCTTTATAATCGGTGAAAAATCTCACTGACGCAAGAATCACGACCACTGCTCCGGCATCGGCGACGATAGCCCGCCATTGCGACTTGATGTCATTCCAAAAATCATAATCGCCGGTACCGACGACCATCACTCCTCTTCCGTGAAGATCGGAGCGGATATCATTCACGCGCCCGTTTCCCACCCTGATATGACCGGTCAGAAATATCGCGGTCGAAGCCTTGGATTGCAGGAAAATATCCTGCCCTTCAAAAATGCATGCTCCGGAAATCTCGGACCTTCCCAAGCATAAATATTCTGGAAAAATCGGACTGTGCACCCATCTACAAGGCGCCGGCGGCAGAGCAGATTTATCATAAGAAAAATCCAATCCGTTAATGCGGTAGATATTCTCGCAACCGGTAAGAATGTCCTCCACCTTGAGATTTCTCCGTTCCAGATCCTTGATCGCCAGATCATCTGCAAATACCGCCACTGATAAAGGCATGCGGTCGCTTCTGGAAATCAGCTCAGCAAATATGCATTCATTGCGCTTGACGGGATCAATTTCAGATCGCAATCTTTCCAATAGTGAATCAGGAGATTCGGCCATTTCCCTTTTCCGCTTTTCGAAAAACTAAGGAAACTATACTGATTTTCAACTATCTCTGTCAAATAAAAACGCCCCGACTCGGATCGGAACGAATTCAATCCTTATTCAAGCGCGAGCCTGATTCTTCGCACTCCGGCTCCGACAGCTTCCTGCTTGGAAATTTTGAACTTCCCTACCTTGAGAGTATTGGTGACATGAGGTCCGCCGCTCTCGCTTTGCTCGCTGGGAAACCCTCGGTTTTCCCAGACCTTCCGACACGGGAAAAACCTTCCGCTTTTTCCCGACCCCTTTTTGATGCGGCGGACCTACTCCACAGATAATCGTATCCTGCGAATGCCTGCTCCGACAGCTTCCTGTTTTGAAATTTTAAACTTCCCTACCTTGAGAGTATTGGTGACATGAGGTCCGCCGCAGAATTCCTTGCTGAAGTCGCCCATTGAATAGACTTTCACGGTTTCCGGATATTTTTCCTTGAAGAAAAACAGCGCACCGGTTTTCTTAGCCTCCTCTATCGGCAATTCCTGACAGCTGACCGGCAGGTCGCGGCTGACCGCGTCATTCACGAGGTCTTCAACTTTTTTCACCTCTTCCTCGGTGAGCTTGCGCGGAAAAGTGAAATCAAACCTCGCCCGCTCCGCGGTGATGTCCGAACCCATCTGATGGACCTCTTCTCCAAGAACTCTACGGAGCGCGGCCTGCACAAGATGCGTGGCCGTATGAAGACGGGTCACTTTTTCCAATTCCTCCTGATTGGCGGCCTTCAATTCTCCGGTATTCAAAATCAGTCCGTGTCCGCCGAATTTCTTTTCCTGTCCGGCGCGGGAAATTTCCTGATGCTTCTTGAATTCCGCCTCCATATCCTCTTTTTTCAGATCTTTCAATTTTGCCGGGACCAGTTCCTGCAGGAGCTCGAAAGGCAGTCCGAAAGTCTCATAGATCATGAAAGCGTCCTTGGCGGTGATTGTTCCGTATTTTTCCACTTCTTTCACGCCGAGCGCGATGGCTTTCTCGAATTTTGTCTTTTCATCCATCCAGACATCGGTGATTTCCTTTGTCCTCAGGACTTCCGGATAGACTTCTCCGAAAAGATCCTTCACTACGGATACAGCCAGCACGAAAAGATCGGCATGGATGTCGTACTTTATCCCGTAAACCATGATCCGGCGGAGCAGGCGGCGCAGAATATATCCCGCCTCCTTGTTGGACGGACGCACACCGTCGGCGATCAGGAATATCGAAGCGCGGAGATGATCGGCAAGAACCCGGACAACCCGGTCTTCCAGTTTCGGGCAGGCATCATTGACCATATCCACGACCGGCTTGATCAGATCTGTTTCAAATACATTGCTTACGCCCTGAAGGACTGCGGCAAACCGCTCGAATCCCATTCCCGTATCCACGCCCGGAGCTTCCAATTTGCGGAGGCTCTTGTCCGTATTCTGATAATACTCGTTGAAAACCAGATTCCAGATCTCCACTCCGTCCACGTAGATTTCCGTAGTCGGCCCGCATGGACCCTCGGTCCCGGTCGGTCCCCAGAAGTTATCGGCCCGGCCGTGTTTTTTAATCTTCTCCTTCGGCATTCCGATCTCCTCATGCCAGATGCGAAAAGATTCCCTGTCTTCCGGAACAAAGTCATCGCCGGCGAAAATCGTCACATGCATCCTCTCCCTATCGATGCCGAGCTCATTCACCAGAAACTCATACGCGAAATGAATCGTCTCTTTCTTGAAGTTGCTGTTGAAGGAAAAATTGCCGAGCATTTCAAAAAATGTCAGGTGGGTGTTATCCCCGACTTCCTCAATGTCGGAAGTGCGGAAAGATTTCTGAATGGAGGTCGTATTGCGGGATCCGAAATCACGCATCGGATCGGCTTTGCCGACATAATACGGCTTGAATTGCTGCATTCCCGCAGTCGTCAAAAGCACGGACGGGTCATCCGGCAAAAGCGAAGAAGATTTAACAACCGCATAACCGCGACTTTCGAAAAATCTGAGGAATTTTTTCCTTATCTCGCTGGATTTCATATGTAAAAATATTACCACAAAATATCAGAAAATAAATAGGATAATAAAAAAGAAAAGGGCGTCCGACAGCTGTCGGACGCCCTTAAGGCGAACTTTTACTCTCTCACGCAGGAAGCCGAGCCCCATTTCGGATTATCGGCACCCAGTGGCCCATAAACTAAACTAGGTCTATTCAACTCATTGCCATTTAAATGCAAATGCGGCACGCAAACATCTTCAGTTCTGAAATACCGTGAACCTATGAGGTCGACAAAATGGTTTAAGAGAAGATCAGGATTTTCGCGATAAAGTGCTAATCCCTCGACCGTCATCAAACCTCTTCGTTTATTCCTATTAAACTCTTCGATAACATTGTTTGGCGATCTGCCGAGCACCTTCCTGCCATCATCCACTTCGTAAATCCAACCCCAGCGACTCCGAGGCTTCATACCCCAATCTTTGTGATGCGTTAAGTTCAGATAGTTCTCAATCCCGAGCAGTTGACACTGCTTAGCGATTGGCGTCTCATAATCCACGAGAAGCGCAGGACCGAGTTTCAGCTTTAGTTCTTCCGAAAACGGAATCTCGAACGCGACTTCATCGTAGGCGGGCAACGGATATCCGCATCTTCGCAGATTATCTAATTGATTACCCCACAAAACTTGCGGCGGCAAGGGCTGTGAATTTTTGATCACATTTCCTCCGTATTCAGATTTTATTGTGCTGAAAATATAATAATATAAATTATTTATATTGTCAAACAAGTCACACACAATCAAAAATCCCGCAGTGCGGGATTTTTTAAATTTATTTTTGACTTTAAGAACCTTATGGACTTTTAGACTACTGTTTAGTTCCCGACCGCCCGGTTGACCTCTTCAATGGCTTCTTTCTTGAGTTCCTTCTCCTTGCTTTCATTGATAGGCATCACCCGCTGGATTAGCGGCTGGGAAGCGCGCTTCATGGAAGCGGCTTTATCTATTTCCCTAGCCAGATCTGACAGGGAAATATTCAGACGCTGGACTCCGAGATGCGCATCCCGAAGCGACGGAACGGCCTTATCCAGATTCAGTTTATTACTGACCAGATCGGAAACCGATCCGAGGGATTTCTCCGCCTGCATCAAAAGCAACAGAGCCGGAGAAGAACCGTCATTCATCACGCCCATTTCCTTGGCTTCAGAAGAAAGTACGTCAAAGACATTCTTCAGATTACGGACTTCCTGATCAAGAGCCTGCTTATCCAGGCGCGCCAGATAGCTCAAGGCATTGTTCGCCGAAGCCGTGGCCACGCTCGCCTGTCCGGCGGCGTCTTCATACTGACCGGATTGGAAAGCGGAGTCGGCCTGAGCGGAATTGAATTTCGCCTTGGCGATCAAAGTATTTACGGAACCGCTTTTCACGCCTGCGGAAGCCTGAGCCGCGACATTCAGAAGTTTTGAAACTTCGGCCATCAGGCTGGAAACTTCCGGCTTGCTTATGGCATCCTGATCCTTTCCGATATCAAGAAGGCGCTGGCGGACGATGGAAAGAGTGTTCTTCAATTCAGAATCACCGAGCCTTTCGCGCACTTCATCGATGATTTCAATCGTGCGGAGCACGTTTCCAGAAATTCCATCTATGACATCCGGAACGCTCTGCCGGCCTTCGCGGTTTTCCATTTTGGCGATCACGCCGAAGAACAGATGTTCTTTTTTAATAAGAAAAGCATTCCTCGCGGAAGAATCCTCGCTCAATCCGTCTTCAATCCGGCTCAATGCCCGGAGAAGAAGGAGTTCGGAAAGCAGCTCATCATCCTGGGCGGAAATCTGGGAAAGACGGCTCTGGATTTTTTCCGGAGAATCCAATCTGGATATGGTCGAAGCGACAGATTCCGACAACCGGGAATCCATGGCCTCCAGACGGTCGCGCATGCCGCTGTCAGCGGATCTGGCAAGTCCGTCAAAAAGAACCAGATGCTTGATTCCGGTCTCAAGAAGTTTGGATAAAAGCTTGTCGGTTGCCGGAGAATTTCCGGATTCCTTGATTGCCTGAAGGTTTGAAGCGAGGCTTTCCAGGCTTTCCCCGTAAGGAACCGTGGCGGCCTTCACATTCTCATCGCCGCCGTCCAGAACCTCCTGGAGACGCTTAAGTTCGCCGGCTTTCTGGCTTAAAATGTCCAATTCCAGGTCGGCTTTCTTGACCGGATTAACTGTCAGAGCCCGCTGAGTGCTCCGGCGGAGGCTCTTGAGGAAATAGAACGGATTGGTCGGCAAAAGACCCGGGTTTTCCACCGCCTGCTCTATGGCCAAAGCCATAAGACCCTGGGCAGCCTGGGCGACCGGGATACCGGCCAAGGGCGCCAAAAATAGAGCCAGAATGGAGCTTTTGACAGCTAAAAGCCGGATTAAACGATTGGATTTGTTCATAAGTTGTTACCCAATTAAAAAAGCTTACCTAAATAAGCTTTCCGATTACTATATTACGACTAAATTTGACCTATCTCTATATGAGGATACTATAGCATACTTAACCCCAAAAAGCCAGCCCCGCTAGTAGCAGTATCGGTTCGGCCAAGCCCACTAAAAACCGACCCAAAAGGGTCGGTTGCCGTCATACGACGACTGCTCCGCTCTCTACGTTCCCGGGTTGCCGTCAGAATCCGGCTGTTTTCCGGATTTTCAGGAATATCTCAGCCTGCTCCCGGGCGTCATCCAAGGCATTGTGAGTATGGGGACTTTCTCCCAGAAATCGCTTATCAAGCCGACTCTTTGATGTATCCGACCAATACTCCTTTCCGAAAACACCCATGTAATAGGCCTTGATATCCAGACCGGAGATGCCGAACGGATCACTGCCGGTGAAATGAATCAGATACCAATGGACGAACATCCAGTCGAAAGTGGCGTTGAAAGCCACAAATACCGGACGGCACCCGGGCCCGCAGATTTCCACCAGCCAAGCGGAAAATTCCTCGATAGCCGCTTTCGGGTCCGCGCCTTCGGCAATCAGCTTCTCCCGGTCAAAGCCGCAGACCTGGAGCGCTTCCGGATCGAACTTATCCGAAATCGGCTTCAGTTCGCGGTAAAAGCTCTTTTCCGGATCCCCTGCTACGCAGGCGCCGATTGATAGCATCGAATAATCTCCGGGGACAGGTCCGTCGGCTTCCACATCAACGGAAATATAGATTTCCTTCTTCATTATTTTATCCTTCAAAGTTCCGCATATATTATACTCCGAAACCATAAATCAAAAAACCCATTTACGGGTTTTTTGATTACTTTTGCCTTTCAATTATTTTAATACCCTTCCAACATATGAGATTTGCCGTGCTGCTTGATACGGCTGAGAGCCTTGGCCTCGATCTGACGGATACGCTCGCGGGTGACGGCGAATTCCTTACCCACCTCTTCCAGAGTGTGAGTGATGCCGTCGGCAAGGCCGAAGCGCATCTCCAAAATCTTCTGCTCGCGCGGAGTGAGATCCACAAGGATGCTTTTGATCCGCTCGCGAAGAAGTTTCTGGGAAGCGATCTGGGCCGGAGTGAGACTGTCGGCATCTTCCACGAATTCAGCCAAAGAAGACTCGCCTTCGTCATCCTCTCCCACCGGAGCTTCCAAGGAAACGACTTCCTGGGATATTTTCTGGATGTGATGGACTTTTTCCACCGGCAGATTCATTTCAATGGCGATTTCTTCCGGCAACGGATCACGGCCGAGTTCCTGGACCAGATGCCGCTTGGCCTGGGTGTATTTGGAAATGGTCTCAACCATGTGCACCGGAATGCGGATTGTGCGGGACTGATCGGCCAAAGCGCGGGTGATCGCCTGGCGGATCCACCAGGTGGCATAAGTTGAAAATTTGAAGCCGCGGCGATAATCAAATTTCGTCACAGCCCGGGCAAGACCGATATTGCCTTCCTGAGTGAGATCCAGAATGCTCAGATGCGGACTGCGGTTCACATAACGCTTGGCGATGGAAACCACGAGACGCAAGTTGGCTTCGATGAATTTCCGGCGAGCCTCCTTGTCCCCTTTTTCCACGCGCTTGGCGAGATCTTTTTCTTCCTGACCGGTGAGCAGTTTGATTTTTCCGATTTCCTTGAGATAAGTCTGGACGGAATCCGGAAGATCGCCCTCGATGCGGTCGGCACGCTCCAATTCTTCTTTGGAAATTTCCTCTTCCTTCGGAATCTCGATAAGCTGGTTGGTTTCCACAACCTTGATGTTCACTTCCTCAAGTTTCTTATAGATGCCCTCCAGCGTGGAAAGGTCGTCCTCGATTTTCGGAAAAGCCTGCATGATCTCATTGTCAGTCACAAAGCCCCTTCCCCGCCCGCGGGCGATAAGCTCATCAAGGCTGTCCGCGGTTATCTGCTCTTTCTTGCTCAGTTTGACCTCCTTAGGTTTTTTGGCGGCTTTCGGAGCGGATTTTTTAACGGATTTCTTGGCCTTCTTTTTTACGGATTTGGATTTCTTCGCTTTCTTCACCGACTTCTTGACGGCCTTTTTCGGCTTGCGTATTTTTTTTGATTTCTTCGTCTGCTTCTTGGCCTTTTTATTTTTCATACCTGGGTAGTAAGAACTGCGATGCGATTCGCAGAAAATTATTTTTAATTATTTTATGTTCAAATTCCCCCTCTATCGAACTTATGCCTGCCCGAAGGTATTTGTGCGAATGTTTTAATTCAGTCGCAGTCCTGCTACCCGGCAAGTTAGTGAATATATTTAAGCACAAAAATTACACTTATACAACCAAACAAGAGTCAAAAAAGTCAAAAGTCGTAATGTTTATATGGCGGACTCAAATTCATTTAAAATTTATCACGATGAGGACTTTATAGACTATGCGGACTTTATAGACTATTAAGATCCCTGCAATTCCCTGGAAATTTCCGCAAATTCCGCCATCGCCTCCCTGAGCCTCTTCTCGTCTCCGCTGCGGTCGAGCTGTTTGATGAGGTCGCTGAGCTGCTGGCGCTTTTCCTTGAGATACTCAAGTTTAAGCTGGCGGAGCAGAAGCCCGATTTCCTTTTCCAAAGATTCGATTTCCATGTCCTGATTATTGAAACTGAAGCGCATGCTTATCTTGCCCATAAGTTCGGCGATGTCGCTGCTGCGCTCCTCTTCCGACTTGGTGAATTCCTTGTAAGCGGTCGCATACCGGTCCGGGAAATATTTGATGTGATCGTTCAGCATGGTCAGGTCGCTCTTCAGATGAAGGAGGATTCCGAACAGTCGCTGAAGTATCATATCCTGCCGGCTGCCTTCGGCGGCAGATTTTTCAGGAAGAGACTTTTCCGGAAGTTTCGGCGCCTCGCCGGCTTTAGGCAGAGCCGACATTTCATCCCCCAGGACTTCTTCACTTATCTTTGAGAAATGAGAAAGTTCCTTGATCCAGTGGCTGCGATCGATCGGACTGGCGAGTCCGCGGATTTTTCCGAGAACAGTCCGGATTATCTGCTTTTTGATCTTTAGATCATCGGAAATATCCTTCATGTACTTATGGAAGTAATATTCCATCGCCGGCTTGGCCTTGGAAACAAGCTCAGCGACATGACCCGGCTTCGCCCGGACGACATCTGCCGGATCTTTGAGCTTCGGATCGTCTATCACCAGAAGCTTCACGGAAAAATCATGCGCATTGGCCATATCTATCGCCCGCTCAGCCGCGGCCTGTCCGGCCTCGTCCGAATCAAAACTCAATATCAGTTCGTCCGCCAGCCGGCGCAAGACCGTAAGATGATCATCGGTCAGCGCGGTTCCGGAAGTAGCGACGACATTTTTTATCCCGTCCTGCCAGATCATCAGCAGATCCATCTGCCCCTCAACCATCACCGCCTTATGTTCCTGGCGGATTTCATTTTTAGTCCTGTCGAATCCGTAAAGGATCTTGGACTTCTGGAAAATCGGCGTTTCCGGACTGTTCACGTACTTGCCTACATTAGGATTTTCACTGCCCGGCATTATACGGCCGGTAAATGCCACGACTTTCCCGACATGGTTATGGATAGGAAACATTATCCGGGCGCGGAAACGGTCCCAGTAAGTCCCCCGTTCGGTTTTCAGAGCCAGGCCGGCCTTCTCGATATCCTGGATATTGAATCCCTTTTTGATGAGATGCTTGGTAAGCAGATCCGAGCCGTCCATTGCGGCTCCGATCTCAAATTCCTCGATGGTCGCGTCAGTCAGACCGCGATCCTTTAGATATTCCCGGACTTTGGCGGCCTGCGCCAGATTCGCCTTGAAAAAATCCTTCGCCTCCTCCATCACGCGATAGAGATTATTGTTGGAATTGAAATCCCGGTCGCCGGACACGCGCAGTTCCACTCCGGCTTTTTCCGCAAGGATTTTCAGAGCATCGTAAAATTCGATGTTCTCATATTTCATCAGGAACTTGATGATGTCGCCGCCTTCGCCGCAGGTTCCGAAGCAGTGCCAGGTCTGGCGCTCCGGCGAGATCATGAAAGAAGGAGTTTTCTCCTGATGGAACGGGCAGCGCGCCTTGAAATTTTTTCCAGCCGGCTTCAGCTCAAGATAATTTTTGAGAAAATCGACGATATCCAGTTTTTCCTTGACCAACTGCGCCGTATCGGAAGCCATGATATCTGAATTTTACAATAAAAAAACCGGCAAAGCCAGTTTATTTTTTATAAAGAGTTTTAAGCGAACGAGGCACTTGTCGGCCGAGAATTTTCCGTATCTCTTTCAGGGCCAGCCTCCTGATCCGCTTGAAATCCAGGGAATGATTCATTTCCGCCACGTAAACCTGTAATTTCAACCGATAGATTTCTTCATGCCACAACTCGCCGTAATTAGGGCAGAAAAAAGAATCGTGCCTTCGATTTATTCCGGCCATTGATCCGGCCCAGCTCGTCGGACCGAGAACGTTACGCTTGGCCTTCATTTTGGAATTACAGACTCCGCAGACGGCGGATTTCACCTTTCCCGGATCGGGGAAAAGATATCCGCTGTTCCCTCGCCAATCTATCTTCATCGTTCCACCCGGATGTATGAGTTCTGATTAGGAGAATATCATCCTTGATTTTAATTTTCAATTCGTATATGATATATTTCATATCTTATGAAACAGTGCGAATTTTGCGGCAAGGGACATTTCATGGGCGGAACCCGGAAATTGCTCCGCGGCCACTACAACCCGACAAATTGGTCCAGAAAGCAGGCGAACCTGCAGTGGTTTTCCGAACCCGGAAAAGCCGGCAGAGTGAAAGCCTGCGTGAAGTGCATCAAGCTCAAGAAATCAAAAACAGCCTAACCGGCTGTTTTTTCTTGTCGGGCCAGGCGGAATCCCACACTAAAAGAAGTTGTGCTTTCTCGGCTTAACTCCGGAAAGAAAAAACAACTTCTTTAGTGATGGAACGGGTCGAATCTGGACTGAGCCCACCTATATCCCGTCACTAATAGAGAAGCATTTGGTCGGAGTACCCGGAATCGAACCGAGGCCACATCCACCCCATGGACGCGGGCTACCACTACCCCATACTCCGGTAGGAACTGCTCGATTTAGTGCGGTGGCCAAGGGTGTGCGCTGCCGTTACGTTATGGCCCGATATTTGAATAATATAAACCCGTAGCGGAATTACTTCAATAAAAAACCCGCATTTCTGCGGGTATGCCTCACTTCAGCAGAGAACCCATCAGGCCGAGGACTCTTTCCTCGTCATCCCTGGTTCCTGTCAGTTCAAGAACCTGATGATTCACATGCACGGGAAGTACGAATTCTTTGGCCCGGCGGATCGACTCGGCCAGCTTGGCCATATCCTTTTCGCCGCGCCGCTTGAAATTCTTCAGAAGCACTTCTTCATTCGCCGGGCGAAGAAGGACGATCGAGACATTTATCTCATGGCGGCACTTATAAAGCTCCAGCGCCCCCTTCGGAGTGATGGCGAATATTCCGTCATTCTCCCGGAGGACTCCTTTGATCTCCGAAAGCGAAGATCCGTAGTAATTCCCGAGATAACTGTCGTGCTCCAGAAATTCCCTATTCTCCACGCCTTCGAGAAATTGCTTCTCGCTCACGCGATTATAATAATGACCGTCGCGTTCGTCGCGAGGAGGCCGGGTCGTGGTGTTCTTGACCCGCATCAGTCTTCCATCTGACAAACTCTTAAGAAATGGTATCCATCGAAGTTTTCTAAACAATGGATCCCACGGCCGTTCTCCGTGAGCGCGGATCAATCTTTCAATCCAGTAAGTCTTGCCGACGGCGCTCGGACCGACCAATGCGATCATCCTGTGCGGACCGCGAAGCTTGGCAAGCAGATCGCCGTATTTCTTTTTCAGCACATCATACTGCGCTTCCCATTCGGGGTCGAACGGAACTCCGGCGTCGTCTTCATAGAAAACCCGGATCCGTTTTTCCTCATCCCACCGCAGACGGTCCTGCAATTCACGCATGACGCCGTCGGAGATTCCGAAATATCCGGACCAATGACATCCGCGCTGAAGATGAAGTGTCCATTGGAGCGTCCCTTCCCTGCCGACGATTCCGCCTTCGAAATCGCAGAAGTCTCCGCAGGAAAACGGGTGAACGGGCGCAAACCCTTTGCTGCGCGCGAACTCGATCATGCGGTCGCTTCCGCCGGCTTTCCAGATCCGGGTCGGATGCGCAAGATACATCATGGCCTTCGATCCTTTTCTCATTTGAATCCTCTTTTATGAACTGATTACAAACTAAAACAAATCTCGCAGATTATCAAGAAAAAAACAGGCCCCGCACCGCATATTATGCGATGGGGGCCTGTGCTCAGAGGGCGCTTCCGAGAAGATCCCTGAGAAACTCCTCTTTCGGTTTCCGGGTGATGGTGAATTCCCTCTCCCGGTATTCCTTTCCGGCCGGCGGACGAAGGAGCGTCACCGAAACGCGTCCGGAAATCGCCTGCCTCGTAAGCCCGGTCCGATCCGCCACCTCCTGGCGGATGCCGTCTTCCGAACTTCCGGATCTTACGCCCCACCACGCCGGTCCTTCCGGAGGGGTGACGGCCACGAAGTACATCCTATTGACCGGCTCAGCCTTCGGCTTCTTCCCGAACGGATCTCTCATGTTGTCTGGTCTCCTCTTAGTTGATAGGCCAACTCCGAATTACAAAGAACGTTATATATAATATAATAAATAATATAAAAAGTCAAATATAAATATCCCCAAGGGGATATTTTAAATAAAGGCGATGCCTGAAAACGATCCATAAACAGAAAAAATCCCGCTCAACCGTTTCCTGAGAAATCAGGTGGGTGGGCGCAACATGGCGCCACGGCGCTATGCAATTTGCCCTCCCTATTTAAACGATTTGTAGGAAAATGAGCGGGATCTCTAGGTCATGTTTCAGACCTACTTCAAGTATAGCATATCCGGCTTATGATTTCCCGGCCGGACTGTTAATTAAAACATTCTTGCATGCTTCCCCGCCCTCGACTATATTGATAGCAAAGAACCTTGAAAAGGATGAAGGATGCCAAACTGGCTCAGCCTTCCATTGATACTCTTCGGCTCCATGGCCTTGGCGGTATTGCTGCTGACAATCTACGTCGCAATCTATGATTACCGCAAAAGCCTGACGGAAAAGCTTTTCCGGATAATGAAAGAGAAGATTTCACAGAACCGACCGGTGAAAGAGGAGGCTGATGCGGTCATAGGGATCCTCTACGCCAGCAATGTGGAAGTCGTCACTCCGATATACCTGATGGTCAATGAAGACCCTATGACAGACCTGATGATCGTGAGTCTTCTCCGCGCGGCGCTCCGGTATTTCAACTCCGGATTCGAAATCGAACTGGACGGACCGGGAGTCGTGCGCATGTCAGCCGAAGACCGCAAATCTCTCGGTAAGATCCTGCAGTCGGAAAAGACGCTGGAAAGCACCATCGACTTCACCCGCGTTCCGACCATCAAAAAAATCGATGTCCTGCTTACGGAATGTTCCCGCGCCTCCGGCGGCTACGCCTATATCCGGAAAGAAAACGGAAAATCGCCCGACAGATTCAAACCGCTTTTCTTCATCGCCCAGAAAACGCTTAAGGATCCGCGGCGGATACTTTTTCCTCACATGACCGGATGATCGCCCCGCATTTAGCGGGGTATTTTTTTATATATCCCCCAAATTAAAATCTCTGATTTTGACTGAGTGCGAGGAGCGAGGAGGAAATCGTATCTGCAGATACCTTTCTGACGAGGGACGAAGCGGTCAGTCAAAATCAGGATTCCCGGAGGGTAAGGAAATTTTAACCGGATTTCTGCGTTATGCCTCCTCAGAATGGCATCAACCATTCTTCGTCGGCATGCCTTGAACCCGGCATAAAATTTCTCTTATTAATTAGGGAAGATATAATAAAATACTCCGCTGCGGGGTATTTTAATTGACACCTCGTAAAGCTGACTATAATATATTGGCAGACGCTTGATAAAGGAGAAGTCATGAAAACGCACGACGATCCGAGGGAAGGCTGCGAGCTCTGCAAAATGATCTACGGCATGGAAGAGCCGAAATTGAAGGACATCTGCAATTCCAAGAATTGCATCGCCCTTGTCGCAAACGGCAAGAACCGGCCGGAACTCATACTGATATTCCCGAAAGTCCATGAAATGGATATGGATCGGATCAAGAAGCGGAAAGACCTTTATGCCGAAATGGAATCGCTGATCCGACGGACCAGGAAGGTTCTTAAAGAGAAGCATAAAGCCGAACGGGCCAGGACAACCTGGCATGACGGCGGAATGCTCCTCCGGCTTACCGGAGAAAAAGAGAAGCCCGTCCGGAGCGTGAAAGCCCACGCCCACTGCAAGATGAACGTTTTCTACAAATAAACCGCGCGAATAGCGTGGTTTTTCATTTTGACATCGGGAATTTCCTGTTCTATTCTTTCTTCAGCTCATCAAATCGGAAAAATTGATGAAAAAACCGGTTGATGTCTATCTGGCCGGAGGAACCAAATCCGGCTGGCAGAACCAGCTCAAACGCGCGCTGAACAAACTGCATCAGCAGGGCCTCGTCCGTTGGAGCAATCCGGAGGATAACCGGACCCGCAATCCGGAAGAAATCGGATTACTGAACGAGATCCGCCGGCGAAATACCGATATAATCTTCCTGAACGAACAGGATCCCGGATCGAACATCGGCTGCCTGCATCAAGAGATAGAAAAAGCGAAATCGCTCGGAAAAATAACAGTATTGCTGACCGTCTCAAAAAATTCCTTCATTGACAGCGAGAATCTTCTTTTCTGCACAGAAAAATGGCATCTGGCCGTGAACATGCTGGAGGAAATGATCTGGGCCATTGCGGAGGACAAATGAAACGCGAAAGGACCGAAGAAGAAATTTTTGCGGCCCTCGACCGATGGCTCAAGCGCATACCGAATCCGGAGGAAATGCTTTATGCGATTCCCGGATCGGCGAAAATATCCTTTGCGCAGGCAGTCAGAGAGGTCCGGGCGAAAACCGAATTCGGAAACCGATGGCTCGCGCAGCTGAAAGACATGGCGGACCGCCACGGAATCGACATAATCGAATTCATCGACAGCGTAACTTGAACCCCCGCATCGCGGGGGTTTTTAATTACTCGAGGATTCCGTCCAGATTGATGTCATAAAGGATTTTCTCCCGTACGGTCTTGTATTCAACCAATTCTTTCTTATCAAACCAGACTTTTGTCTCTTTTTCCGCGTCCTCTACGCTGGAAGAGGCATGGACGAGATTTCTCACCGCCCGGCCGGATTCTTTATCCGCCAGATCATAGGAATCCAAAGTATAATCTCCGCGGATCGTTCCCGGGGCGGACTGAAGCGGCTCAGTCGCACCGACAAGCTTGCGGACGACAGGAATGGCTTTATTTCCCTCCAGAACCATGGCTACTACCGGACTGGCCGAAAGAAAATTAGCCAGATGATCGAGAATTGTCTGCGGAAGATTCGGGTTTATCTTGTAATGGGTGTAAGCCTGATCTTTTGTCGGAAGAACCAGCTTCATTCCGACTATCTTGAGGCCGGCTTTTTCAAAACGGCCGATGATTTCCCCGGCCAGATTTCTCTGGACCGCATCCGGCTTCAACAGCACCAATGTCCTCTCCTTTGTATTCGCCATATGTTTATTATTTTTTTTCTTTTTTAATTTCAAGACCCAATTCCCTCAACTGATCCCTGCTGACTTCCGACGGAGCATCCATCATGTAATCTTTGCCGTCCCCGCTCTTCGGAAACGCCATGACTTCCCGGATGTTCGGCTCGTTCTGCAGAATCATGATAAGCCGGTCCACTCCCGGAGCGATTCCGCCATGAGGAGGGGCGCCGCTGCCGAGCGCTTCCAGCATATGTCCGAAATTGTCCTGTATCCTCTGCTCCTCAAAGCCCATTATTTCAAAGACTTTCTTCAGAGCCTCCGGCCGGTGATTGCGGATGCTTCCGCCGCCGACTTCGAATCCGTTAAGCACGATATCGTACTGCGTGGTCAGGATATCTCCGATGTTTTTCTTATCCATCAATGATTCCATATGCTCAGGCTTCGGCGAGGAAAAAGGATTATGCGTGAATGTCCAGCCTGACCGGCCAGGTCCTCCGTTCTCGGTCTTTTCAAAAAATGGAAAATCCACCACCCAGCAGAAAGCCAGAAGGTCATGATCGTTTTTATCGTTACGGATATCGGGCCGGTCATTGCCGTATTTTTCCATGGATTCCCTGTAAGTCATCCGCGGAAAAGGTATGTGCTGGATCTTTTTGTTCGGATACAGAGTCTTCACGATATCTATTAGCATCTCCTCGACTACCCCCATGACATCCTCTTCATTGACAAAGCTCATCTCCATATCGAGCTGGGTGAATTCCGGCTGGCGATCGCCGCGGGTGTCTTCGTCCCGGAAACAGCGGGCCACCTGGAAATACTTTTCCATTCCGGCGACCATCAGGAGCTGTTTGTACTGCTGAGGAGACTGCGGAAGAGCATAAAAATTCCCGTGATAAAGACGGGACGGGACAAGATAATCCCGCGCTCCTTCAGGAGTGGACTTGCTGAGGATCGGAGTCTCTACTTCCAGAAAATCCTTTCCGCGGAGAAAACTTCGCATATGGGCGATGACCTTGTCGCGGTTCCGGATGTTTTTCTGCAGGCGCTCGCGACGCAGATCGATATAGCGGTATTTCATCCTGACTTCTTCATTGACTTCCGTTCCGGAAGTGCCGATATCGAACGGCGGAGTTTTGGCTTCGTTCAGGATTTCAAGATCTTCCGCCAGAACTTCAAAAGCGCCGGTCGCGAGATTCGGATTCACAAGTTTTTCCGGGCGGGCATTGACCTGTCCGGTGACTTTCACCACCCACTCGGAGCGGAGCTGGCTGGCTTTTTCATAAAGCGCCTTGTTGCCGCCGAGAAAGACGACCTGGCAGATTCCGCTGCGGTCGCGAAGATCGATGAAAATGAGCTTGCCGTGATCGCGGCGGACCGCAATCCAGCCCATAAGCTCGACTTTCTCGCCTGATTTTTTGACTATATCGCCGATTAGAGTGCGCATGCCAAATTTGTATAAATTTTCTGACTCAATTTGTAGTATTGAAAATTTATCTACAAATTTGAGCACCTCGCCAACGGCGTGGGTTATTTAATTATTACTTTAATAATATACATTATTTTTTATAAAAGAAAAAGCTCCCGGAACGGAAGCTATGAGAACTTTTTGAAAATCCGATCGATCAGATTATGGCCCACAAATAACAGAATGCACCAGCCGATCAGCAGAACTGGAAGGAAGACCTCCATGAAGCGCAGATGCCTGAGTTCCAACCAGACTGAAAGATAAGTTCCTGAGGCAAGCCAGATAATAAACCAGCAGAATCCGACTGCTCTCTTCATTTAAAATTCATCGTTAAGAACTTAAAACAGCATAACCTGATATTTTCCCATTTTCAAATAAAAATCGCCCCTAACGAAATCGGGGCGATCACTTACTACCTTCGCAGAGTCCTTGAAGTATCGCGCCGATTATAGCGAGATACAGCCCTATTGGAAGCGAATAATGCCCCAAGGCGATTCCACCCGCCATCAGCGCCAATGCCGCCCACCGCGAAAGCCGGGGATGCGCTTTGTGAAAAACCCAGGCGATCGTCGCGCCGACCAGAAGAAAAATCAGGAATAGCGTCCCTTCGCCGGCGGAAATGAATATTTTCCCGAGCTCTTCCATAGCGACTCCGTTTTCAGGAACTATTTCTGAGTATACACCTGCAATTTTCCGTCTTCAATCGAAATGCGTACGAAACCGGCCAAATCTGTCCGGAATATTTTCGTTCCAACACTCAGCAACCTGCTGACGGCTTCCTTTGTCGGATGACCGTAGGAATTCTTTCCGACTTCAATGACGGAAACCAGCGGGCTGGCCTCCCTAAGAAATTCCGAAGCGGAAGAAAATTTGGAACCGTGATGACTCACCTTCAGGATATCGACATCCAAATCGTATCTGCGGGCAAGTTCCGCTTCCTTGTCCGATCCGATATCGCCGCCGAAGAAAGTCCTCACTCCGGAAATTTCCAAGATTCCGGAAATGCTCGAGTCATTCATGTCCTTCGGACTAAAGGAGTCCGGTGAAAACACGGAAAATCCCGAATTTCCATTAATCACTCTGTCGCCTTCGGAAATTTTCACCCGCGGTATTCCTTTTGACTTTCTCAAGCGCTCGAATTCCTTCCAGGCCTCACTTGTCCCCTCTTCAGCCGAAGTCAGGACCGCTCCGACCCGATAATTTTCAATTATCTCCAGCAATCCGCCAAAATGATCGAGTTGCGGATGGGAAATCATGATCAGATCCACATAGCGATCGGTAGCCGGAAGTATTCCCTCAAGATTTTTACGGACGCGTCCGTTCATCGGTCCCCCGTCTATCAATAATTTTATTCCCGACCTGCCTGAGGTCTCCGCCGGGAAAACAATCAGCGACGAATCCCCCTGCCCGACATCAAGAAAATATATTTCCGCTCCGGAGACGTTACGGAATCCGGAAATTTCCGCCCAAAGGAGCGCATCCAATATCGCGATGAAGATCAGGACTTTTTTCATGATGCTACCGGAATCTTTTTTCATAATAAAATGCCGATCCGAAAAGGATCAGGTAATAGGTAACGGCCATCCCCAGGCCGAAAAATCCGATTTCAAACGGATAGGAAAATTCCGAAAAAAATTCCATCACTCCGAGCTCATAGCCGAGAATAAGGCCGGCGGGAATGGCGATTATCCGCGCGATGAATTCCGAAATAAACCCCGCAGCCGCGACCGCAAATCCCAGACTCATGGTCAGCGGCACGAATTCAAGGATCAGGATATTCGCCAGGATCGAAGTGAGCGAGATGAACCCGAATTTTCCGAGAAGCAGCGGGGTGACCGCCAATTGCGCCGACAAAGTCGTCAGGGCGTTCTCTTTCCAGGATAAGAATGCGGATTTTTCAGGCTTGAATACGGCTTCAAGCACCGGCAGAACGTAGACTATCCCGAGAAGCGCGGCGAAGGAAAGCTGGAATCCGAGATCGAAAACCAGCACCATCGGATTCGCCATCACCATCCCGGTCGCGGCGAAAATTATGGCGTTCTTCATGCTGAATTGCCGCTCCCGCTCCTTCGCCAGCAGGGCGAATATGCCCATGACCGCCGCCCGGACAGCTGACGCCTCCGCGCCGGTCATCACCACGAACAGCGTGATGAAAATCGCCGTCAGATAGAATGATACCGAGCGCGAAAGGAACAGGCCGAAGACCGGAGCGATCGTCAATGCGATTACCGATATATTGTATCCGGAAAGCGCCACCAGGTGCGAAGTCCCGCTCAAAGACATCATTTCACGGAATTCCTTGGAAAATCCCTCCCTGGCGCCGATTGTCATTCCGGCCATCAGAGCGGATTTATCCGGCGGAAGAACCCGGTTGAATATCCTGATTATCCTTTCCCTGATAAGCAGGAGATTTTCCATAGCCAAAGATCCCTGGTCGGTGGAAACAATTTTCATATCCGGAAATTTTGATATTCCGAAAATCCCCTCTTTAAGAAAATAATCCGATTGATCATCCGGAACCGCGCTGACTGTTCCGGAAATAACAATCTCCGCGCCATACGGAATGCGCGGATACGCCTGCGCGTATATCTTTATTTTCCCGTCATACGGTCCGTTCAGATCCAAAATGATTTCCTGGGATGCGGCTCTATGGATGGCGCCGGTGACGATACCGGACGCCCGGACATCTTTTCCGAAAGGAATGGCGACATCGCCCGCAACCAGGCCGTAAACCTGAAAATAAAATGCGCCCGCCAGCATCATCGGAAGAATCCGGAGCCATCGGCGGTCATTGATGGTCAGGAAATAAATCGTTCCGATTCCGACGGCGATGAAAATCAGCCAGGCGCTTTTAAAAATACTGAATAAAAAAACGCCTAAAAGAAAAAAGGCGCAGCTGTAAAAAATTTTATCGTGCAGAAGCATATCAGGTAGTGAGCCTGCGGCTTCTATCCGCCGAATTCAATTAATAATGCGTACATTATCGTAAATTTCTAAAATATATCACGATTCAATCTGCGCCAGAATTGCGAATAGAATGAATTCGCACCGCAGATCTAATGCCTGATATGCTTCACACTAATAATATTAGGATATTATAACCGTAAATACGGAAAAAGAAAGCCCCGACCGAAGTCGGGGCGCATATTGGTGCCGGAGAATGCACACATCTGATCGCGGAATTCCGCGACCCAGCCATGATCCAGTTGCCCGATGGTTTATGATGCGGGCCGGGGAGGAGGTGTTTCCCCACGCTGGACTTCTGGACCGTACGGCAGGCAGGCGGAGCGTCCTGCTTGGCGCACAGCTGCATTCTCCGGCGTACGGCTCCCCGGGGGCGAATCGCCTTCGGCGACTGCGAGCCCGCGGGGTGATCAAAGAACTTATATCAATTAAAGCACAATTTCATTGATCTGTCAATGAAGAGAGATCCGCTCTCCGGAGAGCGGCGCATGGACCAGACAATGCCGTTAAATGAGAAAAGCGCCTCCTCGATCTCCGGAATGAAATACCGGAGATGGTCCATTTTCCTTTCCTGATCCGGATATCCGTCTTTCCGATATTTCTCGCTGCCGGAAATCTTCTCCCGGATTTCCGAAAGAGCGCAGAACAGATCGGCGACGGATTTTTCCCTCGCCTCCCTGTAGCCGTCCATCAGGAATTGCGTCACATCCTGCTCTTTTTCAGGAGAAAGCTTGGAAGATTGCAGAAAAAGAAGATGATGGTTCCTCGCCTCGGAAATCGTTATCCCGATTTCGTCAGCCACTTCGAGGACGCTCCATCCCATGTCGAAAAGCCGGAAAGCCCTGCTCTGCACATTCTGCCGGAACTTCGAACGCTTTTTCATGGCTTCACCTCTCTGACAAAATTTATGCCAATGAATCTGAATATAGAATGCCACAGAAAATGACTTATTGTCCAGGGTGCGGATGTATGAAAAAACGGCCTATGCGGCCGTTTTCATGAAGTCCTTCATCTCCTCCACCAGACCTCGCAGCTCCTCCTCCTTGATCTGATCGAGGTCGGAAATTTTCCCGGCAAGAAGCCTGTCTATCCCCGCCCGGTCCTTGGCATCCGCCAATCTCTCGAATTCCCGGCGATCGGCATCGGATAGATTCCCGTAGACGCGGGCCATCAGCCTTTTGAGCAGAGAGTCCGTGAATTGGACCAGAATTTCATTTTTTTCCTCGGCTGTAAAATTCTCCAAACCCATTTCTTTGATAAGATCCATGATATTTGTTTAAGATAATTTCTGTAAAAATTGTTCGACCGTCAGTTGCTTGTCCTGCCTGGAAACGAGCGGCCGGACATATTCCACGAGCTTCCTCTGCAGCCTCATCCCCGCTCCGGAAACCTTATCGCCGTTCTTGTCGGCCAGTTCCGAAGAGAAGAAATAATCCTTGAACCAGGAGCGGCCCCGATTTTCCAGAAGATCACCGATCCTGACATTTTTGATGGCTTCGTATTCTCCCGCATGCGAAGAATCAAAACCGATTTCAGAAAGATGATTTTCAAAAACCCTCATGGACTGCGCATGCTCAGGAGACGCCGATAACTTCACGAACATGTCGGAAAACGGCTTTCCCTGATCCTGCGGAAGACCCATCTTATTGAAAAGTTTTTCCTCGATTTCCAGCTGATCCTTCAGACTGCCGTGAGAATGATGGAATTCGATGACCCGCGCATCATTGCCGGACAGACTGTCATCCTTGAAAGCGTCGCTGACATCCTCCAACGTGGCTTTTTGCAGCCAAGCCGGGGCTTCTTTGCCGGATTTTTCGTACATCGCATACAGATCCTGATTCGTTCCGATTCCGAGTTTGTCCTTGGCATAATCAACCACTTCAAAATGTCCGGCTCCTCCGGCTTCCGGCACATAAACCACCTGATCGCCGGAATGGACAAGAGAAATGTCCTTTATCGGAACCTTGATGCCTTTGACCTCCGCATATGAATTTTCCCAGGCCTGCCTAAACTGCTCGGCAGACAGCTTTCCTTCTTTGACCATCTCCCTCGCGGCCTGCGCGACGCTTCCGCCTTTTCCGATGGTGACGGTATGGTTGGCCTCTTTGGTCGCGGCCTCAACCGCTTCCGCCGCGGAACCGGAAAAACCGTGATGGATTTTCGCGGAAAGCCCTTCCAGCATCTCTCCAAGACCGAGACCGCTGCCGACGCTGGCAATCGCTTCGGCGGTCAGGCCGGACGCGGTCAGGATACCCATAGTTCCGGAAATGAGATATCTCCGGTTGGCCAATTTCCTTTCGGATTCTCGGACATCTTTTTCCGCCGCCCAACCCATTGATTCCAGATCGCGGTCCCGTGATTTGAGATATCTGATCAGCTCGTCTTTCTTTCCGATTGTCGCCGCCTCGACGACTTTTTCCGAAACTTCACCGAATTTGGCCCTCTCCGTGACCGCCAGTTCTTTTTCCTGATATTTCTTTATCAGACCTTCAAGACCGATGAAAGCGCCGGCGGAAGAAAGAAGCCGCTGACCGAGATGGCCTCCGCCGATCACCGCCGCCAAAGCCGCGCCGGCACCGCCGCCGATCGCTCCGGCAGCTGCGCCTCCGGCGATGAGCGCTCCGGAAATGATAAGTTTCTTCTTAAGCGGCATTTTCCGGTATTCATCGCTGACTTCATATAATTTCTTCATCAGCCACGGAGTTTCCGCCTGCCGTTGCACGGAAAGCATCTCCGTCTTCATATCGTAAAGCTTCTTGAATTCGGAAATCATGTAGGCGGAGGACGCCTTCTTCATCTCCTTCGAATATTCCTCTTCGCCTATCCCCTTGTCCTTGAATTCCGTTTCAAGTTCTTCAAGTTTTCTGCCGAGATCTTCACCGCGGGCCCTGAAATAATCTTCACGGGCGAGATTGAATTTTTCCAGGACTTTCTTGGCTACGGGATCGATTTCAAAATGCCTTTCCCTTTCCTCTTCGGTCAGATTTTCAAGCCCATCGACGAATTTCCTCTTGTTTTCATATTCTGATTTTGCGGACAGATAGACTTCCCGGGCGGTTTCAATCCCGGATTTTTCCTGTTTTTCCGGCCCTGCCTCTTTTTCATCCTCCGGCCTTCCTTTTTCCAGCTTGGCCTGCATGGCCAAACCCGCAAGCATCTCAGGCGTCGGAGGCTTAGGTGTTTCCGAAAATGGCGGAGGAATGGTCTCCGGAATGGGAGCTGCGGGTTTTTCCAATTTTTCCGGGTTCATAATCAATTAAATTATAATCCCTGACACTTAACTTATGCAATCACGCCGCCGCCGAGCATCTCTCCTTTAGAGCTGTAAAATACCGCTGATTGCCCCTGAGCGACAAATTTCTGAGGCTTATCGAAAATAAGACCGAATCGAGAATTGCGGATAATGAGTGCCGCCGAAAATAACGGCTGTCTATATCTGACCCTCGCTCTTACGCTTATTTTTATTTCCCCATTCTTTATTCCCGATACAGGATTCATCAGATTCAGATTCACATTCACCAGCCGCACCTCTTTCTTATAAAGCGCCGGATCATTTTCCTCCGCGACAAGAATAGCATTCTGCTTAACATCTTTTTCCGCGATATAAAGCGGCTTCGCATTCCCGCCGATTCCAAGACCTCCGCGCTGGCCGATCGTATAAAAATATGCGCCTTTGTGTTCACCGATGACTTTGCCGGAGGTATTCACAACGATTCCTTTTTTCTCAGGGATATAATTGCCGAGAAAATCCTTCAATGTCACCTGCCCAAGGAAGCAGATCCCTTGTGAATCTTTTTTATCGGCATTAGGCAGTTCATATCTCCTGGCGATCTTCCGCACTTCGGACTTCTGATAATCCCCGACCGGAAATAATGAATGCTTCAATTGCTTCTGAGTGAGGGTCCACAAAAAATATGACTGATCTTTATTCTTATCCTTGGCTTCAAAAAGCTTATAACTTTTGACTTTTACCTGCCCGGCCAGGGACTTTGGACTTTGGACTGTGCGTAATCGCACATAGTGTCCTGTCGCCACATAATCCGCTCCCAATTCCAGCGCTTTTTTCAGGAACAATCCAAATTTTATCTCCTTATTGCACATCACATCCGGATTAGGAGTTATTCCCTTCCTGTATCCGTCCACCATGTATTCAACCACCTTATCCTTATATTCCTGCTCCATATCAAATACATAAAATGGAATCTTCAGGGTTTCAGCCGCCCGGCGCGCATCTTCAGCATCCTGCTCGGCGCAACCGTCCACGTTATAGCATTTCAGATGAACTCCGATGACGTTAAAACCGCGCTCTTTCAAAAGCGCCGCAGCCACGGAAGAATCCACCCCTCCGGACATCCCGACGAAAACTTTTTTACCAACTCTTTTCATAATTCAGATAATATACAATTTAAAATAATAATTGGCAAATAAAAAACCCCGTCATACGGGGAATTTTATTTCTGATCCCATTCTTTGATAGCTCTCTCCCAGCGCTCCAAATTCCCGCAATCAAACCACTTTCCATGAGACTTGAACGCCACCAGTTTTCTATCTTTCGCCAGTTTCGGAAAAAGATCTTTTTCAATCATCAGGAATTTCTCCCCTTTTTCCAGCTCCGGAAGAAGATATTCCCGGATCTTAGGGTCGAGCAGATAAAGTCCGGAAGAAATGAAATTTGAAGGCGGATTTTCCGGCTTTTCCAGGAAAGTATCAACGTGGTCGCCGTCAAAGACGATGACTCCGTACTCCTTCGGATTCGGAACTTCAACGGCCGCGATCGTCGCCGCTGCGCCATGCTTTTCGTGATGCTCGGTCAGTGCGGAAAGGTCGATATCCTTCAGCTCATCTCCGTTAGTGAGAAAGAACGGCTCATCACCTGTCCAGGTATGAAGATTCTTCGCCCAATATCCGATGGTCCCCATCGGCTCATCCTCAACCATCAGATTCACCCAGACTCCGCCTAGGAGCACAGGATTCGAACTAGTATCAGTTGAGCGGACCGAATTTGGCCGAGATTCAAGAAAAAAGGAGCGATGCGTGCCAACAGGCACGTGAGCGACGAATGACGCAGAAGATCGATCAAATTCGCCCGCCTGAAGGGAAGCTTGAGAATGACCGACTTCTTCGTTGTTCCTACTCGGAGTAGGTAAACCTGCACCTTCACCGTCGCGCCTTGAACTCGTCTCATTCTCAAGATTCTCAACTTGATGATAGCTTGAATCCTGTGCTCCTACATTCTGCCAGCGGCGCAGCCACCAGGAGTAATCCTCGAAATCGCTCGCCCGGACGGTTATCGCCACCTCGCTCACTCCGTGCTTTTTGAACATATCGATCAGGTAATTTATGATCGGGCGCTTATTCACGGTCAGCAGCGGCTTCGGAGTCTCCAAAGTCACCGGGTAAAGACGGGTTCCTTTCCCGCCGGCAAGAATTATCGCTTTCTTCGGCTTCTTTTTCATATGCAGATATTATAACCGAAACAAGGGCGGAAAAGTAAAATATATCCGGCAGGGGTTGAAAAAAAGGCCGATACCGAGTAAAATAACAAACATGTTGAGCTACAACGAATTAAAAATAGGAACAATGTTCGAATTCGAAGGCACTCCGTATGAAGTGCTTGATTACGAATTCCTCCGCATGCAGCAGCGCAAGCCGGTGGCCAAGACCAGAATCAAGAATCTTCTGACCGGCCAGGTCATTGAGCGAAACTTCCATCAGAACGAACCGATTTCCGAAATCGAAGTGGAAAAGGTTCCGACCACCTTCCTCTACGCCAACCGCGGGGAATTCTGGTTCTGCGAAAAAGGCAAACCTGCCAACCGCTTCCAGATAGAAGAAGCCAAAATCGGCGCTCCGGCGAGATTCCTTAAATCAAATATTGAAGTCATTGCCGTAAAACTTGAAGATGGAAAGATAATCAGCGTAAAAGCCCCTATCAAAGCAGATCTGCTGGTCAAGGAAACGCCTCCGGGAGAACGCGGGAACACCGCGCAGGGAGGCACCAAAGCAGCCACCCTGGAAACCGGCGCAGTCATCCAGGTTCCTCTTTTCGTGAATGACGGGGATCTGGTCAGAGTAAACACTGATACCGGAATGTACGTAGAAAGAATGGAGAAAGCCAAATAAACAATAAAAAATCTGCCGTTAAGGCAGATTTTTTATTCCTCTACCACATCCTCCATATCATCAGCCTTACTCTCAGCCGCCGCATTCAAGGAACGCTCCAGAGCTGCTCGAAGATCGTTGATATCCACTTTTTTCTTGATAGGAGGAACTGCCGGAGCTTCAGATTTCGGCGCTTCGGAAATTTCCGGATTTTTCGGAACAACGGGAGTAGCCGGCTTGGAGGATTGAGATCTGAAGGGTCGGAATCTGTCATCCGCCTTTTTTGGCTCATGGCGTTCTCCCTGACGGTATTCTATCCTGTTTTCACGTCGCGGTTCACGGCTGAAATCTTTCCTGTCAGAACGACCGGCCGGATTGAAGGCGGAATCCATCTTCGGTTTCAGCACCGAGGAAAGCGGCTGTTCTCCTTTGCGGACTACTTTTTCATTCGCGGAGTCCGCTCCTGTGGAAAGCCATTCGGTCGCTATCTTCTCCTCCACCAGCTCCTTCGGAGTTCCGAAAACCCGGCGGCTGTTTTCAATGATGACCTCGGTATGGATCTGAGGATCCCTGACATATGGAGGGATGCTGCTGGCGGAAAACGGCCTTGAAGAAACGCCGTCGATAAGAAGCTTCGTATAGAAATTATATTTAGGAAGGCCTACGAAATCTGGGGCCATGAAATCCGGCTGGAATTCCTTTTCCAGAAACTCCGCATCTTCCGCTCCGACGCGGAAGACTATCATCGTGCCGACGTTGCCGAAAATCGCATCGCGGACGCGGGTGTTGGAATCATGTATCAGCTGGCCGATGTACTGGTGCGCGACAATCAGGCAGAGATGATATTTGCGGGCTTCGGAAAGGATATTCGCGAAAGAATCAGTGGCGAAATTCTGGAACTCGTCCACATAAAGATAGAAATCCCGGCGGTCCTTCTCCGGTATGTCCACGCGGGACATGGCGGCCAGCTGAAGCTTGGTGATCATCATGGCGCCGAGCAACGCGGAATTATCCTCGCCTATCCTGCCCTTGGAAAGATTGACGATGAGGATCTTTCCTTCATCCATTATTTTGCGCGGGTCGATTGAAGAATGCGCCTGACCGAGAACGTTGCGGATTAGAGGGTTGGTGACGAACTGACCGACTTTATTCTGAATGGCGGCCGTGGCTTCCGTCTGGAATTTTTCGTTCCATTTTCCGAATTCATTCACCCAGAAGCCTTTGACGACCGGGTCCTTGAGATTGTCCACGACGATTTTCCGGTATTTGGCATCGTTAAGCATGCGCATGATTCCGAGCAGGTTCGATCCCGGAGATTCCAAAAGCGCCAATAAAGTATTGTTCAAAATATATTCCATACGGCCTGACCAGGCGTCAACCCAGATCTTCTTGAAAACACCCATGATGCCGGAAGCGACCAAGTGGCGGAATTCAGGCCCGACCTGCTCGAGAGGATTGAAAGCCACCGGGAATTTCGTATCCGAAGGATTGAAATACACCACATCATTGATGCGCTCTTCCGGAACATAGTCCAGGATCTTTTCGGCGAATTCCCCGTGCGGATCTATGACAGCCACGCCTTTTCCGGAACGGATATCGGCGATGACCATGTTTTCCAGAAGATTGGATTTGCCCATGCCGGTCTTACCGACCACATACATATGGCGGCGGCGGTCATCCATCCTGATGCCGAATTCCTTCTTCTGATTCCGGAAATTGATTATTCCGAACGGTGAGATATCCTCTTTTTCAAGTGCCATAATTAATGATTACTAGCGGAAAGGAATATTTGGAGGCGGTTCGCCCTTTCTGGTTTCCAGACGGCGCAGAAGCGGAGATTCGACCGTGACAATCGGGAAGTGAAAGACTGTCGCCAGTTCTTCGGTATTCAAAATCGATGCCTTAGGCGGGAACCAGCGCAAGCGGTACATATCGTACATAAGACGCTTTTTCAGATAAAGTTTCTGCTTGCGGAACCAGCTCTTGGTCGTGAGTTTTTTGGAAGTGACGAAAGTCATCGTGTCGCCAAGCGGGCGGAAGCTGTTCATGTCCTGGGTGCTGAATTGGCGGAAAGCGCCGTTGATGGCGGCGACGTTGGCCGGAGTGAAACTGTCCTGCCGGTCGATGTAGACGAAACGGATGGCCGCCTCGAAACAGAGTTTGGAAATCTTGTTTTCCACGGCTTCCAGGACGTTCTTTTCGCCCGGAGACTGATGGATCATCTTCATTCCTTCTTCCTTCTTAGGAGCGCCGGACCATTTCGGATAAGCGCGCGGAGCGGAAAAAAGATTAAGGGAGAACTCCCAAATTCCGGAGATGATCGCATCCAGGCCGGAAAGCTTCACCTCCTTCTTCCTCTGCATCATCTTGTCGCGGATAGCTTCGCCTTCGGCTTTCAGGCGATCGGAAGAGATCGGCTTCACCAGATACTGCAGCCAGATCGCCTCGCCTTCCTTCAGGCGGGACATGACTTCAGTGATCGCGGAAATCGGGTCGAGTCTCTGCTCGTCGACATTGGCCTCAAAAAATTCATAAGTCCGGATAGGATACGGGTCCGGCTTGGCAAGGACGAAATCAGCGCCGAAGAGATCATAAACCGCATTAGGAAGGATATCCGGCATGAGCGCGGTGTAATCTTCTCCGTCGACTATTTCAGCATCCGGATATTCGGAATAGACCGCCGACTCGATGAGATTCCGGTGCTGTTTCGGACAGCGGATGTAAAAATGCACTCCCCCGGCATAACCGATGAGTTCGCAGGTGAACCAGAGAAGGTCCGAACCCTTGAAATATCTGTCTTCAAATCCCGGATCGGTCGCATAAACCGCATGCAGGGCGGAAAAGATGTTTTCCATCGCCTTAGGAGTCTTGAGGATGTTGCGCGGAATCTTGATTTCCAAGAGAGACCAGTCGATGCTTTTCTTCCAGATGCGGTTCAGTCCCCAAATCCAAAAATCCCTCCAGATGAAAAAGAGGGCTAAAGGCAGGACGATCCACCAGACAAGCAAAAAAACATACCAAGTCGATTTTGCTATGCCTAAGATGATTACATTCCAATCGAATACCATATGTTTATTTTAAAATGAAAGAACGAAATACGCTAACGCACAGAAAGACAAAAGAGGAACCCGCTTTATGCCATGTTCACGGTGTAGCGGCCGTCATCCATCCTCTTGAAGTGCTTACGGTTGCGGAGATTGATGAGAACGGTATTTTTCTTGAGCATGCGTTCGTTGAGAACAAGCTTCAGGAGCTCCTCAGGATTCAGCGGGCCATGATCGTTGAGGAGGCGGGCCATGACCTCACGGGCGGTTCCCGGCATGACTCCCAATTCCTTCAAAGAGTACATCCCCCGGCCGACAAGCACAAAACGCGGATCCTTGATGAGTTCATTATGGACTGTCTGCATATGCGCGGACTTCTTGGAATCCTTGCGCACTTTGTTGATGGCGACGGCGATGTCTTCGAAGTGGAGCGGCTTGCTCTGCTTTTTCAGGACAAGATAAGCCCAGTCGCGGACAGTGCGAGGATTGACTTCCGGCCAGGCGGAAAGCCCGAAGTCGCCGAAAGAATTCACATGAAAATGCTTGGAAGCGGAAATATAGTTCAAAGCGATCAGATCCTTCAGATTATGAGGCTTGACCACTTCTTCGAAAACTTTGTCTATGCTCTGATGGGAGACGACGGTGTCGCGCTTGTTCTCCATGGATTTCACAAGTTTGGAGACAAATCCGACGGCTTTCTTCCTATCTTCTTCGGAAAGATACCAGAAAGAGAACACGGAGTTGTCTTCCGGAGCGAATCTGACTTCGCCGGAAACATCCAGTATGAAATGGATCTTGTTCGCAAAATTGGCGGAAGAAGCGTCAGCCACCATGAGCTTGAGATCCTCCAAAAGAAGATTCTCGCGGCGGAGACCGCCGACGTTCTTGATATGGGATTTGACCAGTTCCACGAGCTGGCGGACCTCGTCTTTCTTCAAAAGAGGGCGGAGGGCCTGCAAAGCGCCGGCTTCAATCTGCCGGACCCTTTCGCGGGTGACTCCCATGACTTCGCCGATTTCGGCCAAAGTCTTAGGATTGCCATCCTTTATTCCATAGCGACCTTCAATGACCGCCTTCTGCCTTGAATCAAGGCCTGCGGTTAGCTGTGCGACCAATTTGCTGACGTTTATATTCATGCTGTTTATAAAAAATTGATTAATAATATAATATCACACTTTAATTTTTTGGTCAATAGAGCTCGCTTAAGGGAATTCAGGTGTTAAAAAAACCGCAGGCATGCGGTTTATTTACGATGGAAAAATGTAAGCATCGGACTGGCGACGAAGATGGAGGAATAAGTTCCCACCACCGTGCCGATAAGGATCATCAGGGTGAAATAGCTGAGGGAATGGGCGCCGAAAACATACATCGCCACCAGCACCAGGAACAGGGTCAGCGAGGTGTTTATTGACCTGGCGAAAGTCTGTTTGACGCTGGCATCGATTATTCCGGAAAGATCATCCTTATTCTTGGAATGAAGAAGGTTCTCGCGGATGCGGTCGAAGACCACGATGGTGTCATGGACGGAAAAACCCATGACCACCAATATGGCGACGATGAAATTGGTGTCCAGCTCCACTCCGTATTTCCATCCCCACCAGGCGAAAGCGCCGGCCGGAATGAGAGCGTCATGGAACAGGGTTATAAGAGTGACTATGCCGTATTTCCAGGAATTGACCGGATAAGAGACTTTCCGGAAAGCGTATGAGACATAGAGGGAGATTCCGGCGAGCACAAGAAAGAAAGCGAGCAGGGCGCGGTTGCGGAGCTCGGTTCCGATAGCCGGACCGATGCTGGCAAAACTCATTTCTTCAAAGGCTCCGAATTCTTCCTGGATCTTCCCGGAAAGCGATATATGGATTTCTTCGGAAAGTTCTTTTGCGCGGATCGAATATTCATCCGCATTTCCGGTCTCGCGGACCACTGCGTCCGACACTCCGTTTTCAGCCAAAAGGCTCTTCAGCGATTCAGCCGAAGCTCCGGATCCGGAAAACTTCACCTGCCAGAGCGTTCCTCCGGCGAAATCTATACCCTGCCTGTATCCGAATCCGACCATAGCAGCCAAAGCCGCAATCGTCAGGACTGTCGAAACTCCGAGGAAAAAATATTTGTATTTTATGACTGACATGTTTTTATTTTCTCAAAAACACTTTTAATAATGTCCGGGTGACGGTGATGGCGGTGAACATGCTGACAAGGACACCGATCAGAAGCGTCAGGGCGAAACCCTTTACAAAGCTGGAGGTGAAGTAAAAAAGGATGACAGAGGTAAGGATGGTCGTGAAATTTGAGTCGCGGATGGAAGTCCAGGCGCGTTCAAAGCCGATATCAATGGCCGCCAGACGGGACAGGCCCTTGGCCATTTCCTCCTTCATTCTTTCAAAAATAAGGACATTGGCGTCCACGGCCATGCCGATGGAAAGGATGAATCCCGCTATGCCGGCCAACGTCATGGTCACGGCGAAAAGCTTGAACACCGACAATGCGAGAACTATATATATGAAAAGCGCGATAACTGCGAACAGACCGAGGAGATGGTAATAAAGCACCATAAAGACCATGACGACGAGCGTTCCCCAAAGTCCGGCTTCAAGCATCTTATTCAGGGAATCCTGCCCGAGAGCCGCTCCAATAGTCTGCTGATTGATGAGCCTGATCGGGGCCGGCAAAGCGCCTGCGTTGAAACGCTGGACCAGATCGCGGGCCTCCTGAAGAGTGAACCGGCCGGTTATCTGAGCCTGACCTCCGGAAATGGCCTCGCGGACGACCGGGGCGGTCAGAAGACTTCCATCCAGAAAAATTCCAAGCGGCTTGCCGATATTCTGCTTGGTGATCTGCTCGAAAAGATCCGAACCTTCATCATTGAATTCCAAAAATATCTGCGGGGAGTTCGTCACGCTGTCAAAAGACATCTGAGCGCTCTTCACATAACGTCCGTTAAGCGCAGTCGCCCGGAATGCCACGCCGTCAGTGGTGGTCGCCGGTGAAGCGGACTCGTCGACTTCGCTGAAAACCAGGAATGGAGTCTCGCCTATCAGCTGGATCGCCTGGCGGACATCGCGGACGCCGGCAAGTTCGACAAGAAGGCGCTGGGAATCTCCGGATTTGAGCGAAACCACATTCGGTTCGCTGACTCCGAAAAGATTGACCCGGCGCTCGATGACATCGCGGAGACCGGCGACAACGCTGTCCCGATCGGCCGACGCGACGGCGGACATGTCTATTTCATAGATAAGCTGGGTTCCTCCGACAAGATCCAATCCGAGCTTCCATGGCATGACATTCTTCCCGAAATCAGCTTTCGGATATATGAAAATCCCTCCGGCCACGGCCAGAAGGATAACTGACGACAAAAGCATTGCTGATTTGGCGCGCATGGAAAATATATTACTCTTTTATCGGAATTTATTCAACCCCGATTCCTAATATCACCGCATCGGTAGTCGGATGATCGGCCCGGTTCCTCGAAAGATTCTCGATTTTCGTGACCACATCCATTCCACTCAGCACTTTACCGAAAGCAGTATGCCGGCCGTCCAGCCAAGGAGTTTCCGCGGCAGTGACTATGAAGAACTGACTGCCATTTGTGTTCGGCCCGGAATTGGCCATGGCCAGAGTCCCGCGGACGATCTTATGGAAATTGAATTCATCATTGAACTGATAGCCCGGACCGCCTGTGCCGTCATTGCTCCAATCATCATCCCGGCTGTTCGGATCCCCTCCCTGGATCATGAAATCCGGAATCACGCGGTGGAATTTTGTTCCGTCATAAAAACCATTGCCGGCCAAAGTGAGGAAGTTCGCCACGGTCTTCGGGGCGTCCTTTTCAAAAAGTTCGATTTCGATATTTCCGAAATTTGTTTTGAGAGTCGCTTTTTTCATGGTTGATTCTGAATTTGAATTTTTATTTCCTCCGGCGACAACAGCTGAAACATCCGCCCGCCTCTCCTCTGAATTGACCCGCCACTGATATGCCCCCGCCAGTAATCCCATCAGCGCGAGACCGAGAAGAATTCCTTTTAGATTTTCCATAAGTTTTTGTATTAATAAAAATAACCCTTTTTACGGGGTTATTCAAGTGTCACTTTTTCTTTTTCCGGAATTTCTTTTCCGCGATATCCTCTATCGTATCCACGGTGGCAAAATAATTCTTGATGGCGGCGATGACCGCATTCTCCAGATAATCCATCTTCCAATCGAACGCCCGTCCGATGGAAACCCTTACATCATACTGGCAGATCGAGACGAATTGAACGCCGTTGATGGAAAAAAGCTTTTCCGCAAGAGGAAGTCCTTCGGACATCAGGTCTTCGGGATCGGCTACCAGCATCCCTTTATTCTGATATACCTCTTCCATGTGCGTGATCATCCGTCGGGTGCTGAAAATTTTCTGTCTTGGATCGGTAGTAAGGGTGACTACGATCCGGTTCTTCGCGTCCTTGGGCTTTTTCATTTCTTCCTCCCGAAACGAATAGAAATCCCGCACCACAATGCGGAAAGCAGCATCTTCATTTCCGTCCTCAACAGGACGAAATCCACCCGCTCATCGCAGCGATGGCAGTAAAGCCTCCGGTTTTCCGCGAAACCCTGCGGATAATCATAGGAATAATTCTCGCAATTCGGGCACCAGAAAATATAAAAAGGCATCTTGCCGGGCCATCCTTCTCGCTGTTCCTCGCAGACTTCTATTTTAGATTCCAGATTACGTATGCAGAACTTATCAAAGTCGGAAAGCTTAGGCAGATGCTTTTTCAGCCCGGCGGCGTTTTTCCAATTCATCCATATTCCGTGTTTTCAGGTTCTGACTACAATATAAACACTGCCCGGCCGCAATTCAAGAAGTGCGGAATTTATTCCTCCGGAAGGATGAAAGAAAAGGCGCTGCCTTTTCCAAGCTCGGATTCAACACCGACGGCTCCGCCGTGGCCTTCGATGAAATTTTTCACAAGATAAAGACCGAGACCGGCTCCGTCCGCGACGGTAATGATCGCGTTTTTCGCGCGGAAGAACTTGGTGAAAAGATTCGGCATATCCTCGGCGGAAATGCCAATTCCGCTGTCGCGTATCGTGCAGAATTGCGCCGGACGGCCATTATAATCCATCGTTCCGATCGAAACAGTCACTTCGGAATTTTCCCGGGAATAATTCACCGCGTTTCTCAGCATGATGGAGCAAGCCCTTTCCACCTTGTGGGAATCGAACTGGATGGATTTGAGCGAAGCTTCGGCTTTATTGAAATTGATCCTGATGTTTTTCAATTTCGCCTCAGGACTGACGGCGGAAACGGCGCTGTCCACAACTTCCCAGAGGAGTCCGGGCTTGCGCTCGATCGTGAGCTTCCGGTTCTCGATCGCCAGAACATCAAAGATATCTTCAAGAATCCCGATGAGAAAAACAGATCGGCTCATTATCGCTCCTGAATAGGAAGTCAGCGTCTTCAGTTTGTCCGCGCTTATCCCGGAAGCGGCCAGCTCCTCGGAAATAAGGTCATTGTTCCATCGGATTGCGGAAAGCGGAGTGCGGAACTGATGGGAAATGATTCCGATGAACTGATCTTTGGCGGCGTCCAATTTTTTCAGCTCTTCAACCGCGATTTCAAGCTGGGCCCTCTCGCTTTCAACTTTGCTTTTTTCCTCGCTCAGGCGGGAAAGCGTGAACTCCAGTTCTGAATTCCTGCGCTTGAGCTCATCGGAAAGCTTTTCCTTTGAAAACATCTCCGGACGCTCTTCCTGCATGATTGCCGTAGGCACGACCTGCAATATCTGCGGAACTTCCCCGTCCAGGAATCTGAATCTTTCCTTCATCTTCTTAAATGAATCGCGGAAAATTATTTCCGTACGGAGGACTTCCAGCTGATCGTTCAGACGGTCGAAAACTTTTTCCAAGGCGACACCGATCGCATGGCGGGCGTTCTCCTCTCGCTCCTCAGGGTTCGGAATTCCGGAAATCCGGTTTTCAAATCCCGACCAGTCGAATTTTCCGGAACTCCATACTCCGGAAAGAAATTCGTTCGCGGACATGAAAACCTGACTTACGTCCGGAATGACGCTGATTGATTTTGAAAGGATGTCTTCGGAAAATCTTTCGAACAGGCGCATCCTGGAAAAGACTGGCGGCAGGAAGAGGATGGCGAAATCCCCCATGCACCGTTCCGGATGACAGCTTGCGCGGATCATCTCCCTTAGCTGCTGGGCCGGGATTCGACGCTTGGACTGCTCTTCGGAAATATATTTTTCCAGGCGAAGATAGAAAGGAATGAGCAGATTCTCCTTCTCCGCTTCGGCCAGAGTCGTTGAATTCAGGATTTCATCTATATAGGCGAGATCTTTTGTGAACAGAGCCCTGTCATAAAGAGCCTTCCGGACATCGGCAAAAACACACTCCATGAATTTCTGGGAAGAAATTGGGCGGCGCAAAAGATTCATCAAAAAATTCGCCATATATTGATTTTAGCATAATATCAGCACCTGATTGACTGATGATCCCAAATATCAGAGAATTAACGCAGCAATCTTACGGGGGCTTACTTGAAAACCTACAAAGGAATTCTGAATTGGTATTTTGAAACCGGCTGCGAAGGCATAATGTGGGTCCTGGAAGCGGATGATGCATCCGTCGGCTATAAGGGGACCATATTCATAGAGAAAAGCGATCATCTAAAAGTTTTCAACGAAAAAAATGAGGTCGTTTTTGACGGAGAGATAGTCCTTGATACCAAAACCGGCTATATGCCATATCCGAGGAATCCGGGATACGGTCAGCAGGCCGCGCTCGGGATGTGGATCCACTGGATCCAGAAAGGCTGGCAACCGGACGACTGGGCGAGGCTTTTTGTAAGGAAAAAGGAAGAGCCCCCGCTCCGCGCCGAACTGACCACGGACAGAGAAATCTGAATACCCCGACATGGGGTATTTTTTTATTTATAGCGATGTCCAAATATCGCGTCATAATGGACGGGCTTCCAGCTGCCGGATAAATCATTGAATAATCTCAGCTTAGATGGTTTAATCAGACCAGAACATAAAAATGAGGTGCATATGATCAAGGACCTGCTTCCGGAATACCGCAAAGCAAAGAATGACGGCGAGAAATACTCCATCGTAAGATCCTTCATTATCAACGGACACGAAGTGGCCTGGATGGAAGTACGAGGCTCTGTCAAAGGGATATCCTATAAAGCGCGCCAACTATATTGCGAATGCGATTTCACCAAAGACAAGAATTGGTACATAAAAGACGGGAAATTTTTCACTATTTCTGGTTCGGAAAAATGCCGGGCCAGGACAAAAGTCCTGAATCAACGGCACGCAGAGCTTCAAAAAGAATATCTTGATAGATTCGAGGCGAAAAATGATCTTTCCGTCCTCGCGGACCATATCGGAGATATAGTCTCCGATCTCAAAGAGAAAGCGAAAAACGGTGAATTTCTTGAAGACGGCACCGGCGCTTTTTTCTGGGGTGGATATTTCTATCTCCAGACTTTGGCCGCTATCATCGGAAAAGATATACGGGAAACCTGGCAGATTGCCGACACTCTGGTCGCTGATAAAAAGATCCGCCTGGAAGGAGCAGTCATTCAGGATTACGCTCCTCCGGAAAAACTTTCGTGGGTGGAACACGGTAAAATCAAAAAAGGCGACGTGACCGGAAAAGCATATCTGCCCGGGAACCGGGATATGAAAAACGAATGGAAGCTGGTTGCCAGGAGAAAGAACCGGAAACCCCTCGTAAATATGATCCCGCTCGGATTCGACCCGGTATTCGGCCCGGACGTATCAGACGTTCAAGCCGCGCAAAAAGCGCTTCTGGAACTCATGAAGGAAGCCGGCAAGCAAAAATAAATACCCTTTACGGGTATTTTTTAATTCCTAAACAGCGCGGCTGTTCAGACTTTTATGGAAAAGATGGAATGCCGCGGAAAGAATGATGGAAATGAACACCAATATCGCCCCGAATCCGAAAATATCCTTTTCAAGGAACGCCTCCCCTGCATATACGGTAAGCATTGCGAAAGGGAGCTCGGCCAGCGCGGTGGCGAAAAGATATTTCCAGAAATCATATCTGATTGTCCCAAGGACATATCCCGGAATCTCCGCCGGCATAGCCAGGCGGAACAGGAGCACGATGATGAATTCAGTCTTTGGACTCAATTTCTGACGATATGCAGCTATCGATCCGTTGATGGTGACATAGTCTTTAAGGATATGATAGCCGATCCTGTCTCCGAGAAGATAAGTGAGCGATCCGCCGATGATCCAGCCGAGAAAAAGAAGCGCAATGGTCAGGCTCTGACCCCAGATTACAACGGCGAACGGAACCAGCGGAGCGCTGCTGAAAGGAGAGAGCATCGCCGAAATCGCCGCTAAGACAACGAATAATCCCTGCGATAAGAACTTATGGCCGGTTTCGTATTCCTCGAGCGCGCCGGTGAAATTCAGGAAGATATTCTGAAGGAACGCCGAATACCAGTACAAAAATACGGCTCCGCCGAGAACCAGGGCGGTCACCGCATATTTCCGCAGATAAGGATGCTTCAGGAACATATTAGGATTATATCATGACGTAAACGGCAGATATTAATATAAAAAATACCGCAAGGGGTATTTTTATTTGTGCTCCCACATGGAATCGAACCATGGTCAATTGCTTAAAAGGCAACTGCTTTACCATTAAGCTATGGGAGCCTAATTACCGATATATTAAATCATAACATGAGCCAAAATGCAAAGGCGAACAGCGGAGCTACTCCCCCAAAACCTTCTTGATTTTCTGGTCAACTTTCGGGACTTTCACATTGAATTCCACATAAAGATCGCCTCTGCCGAAGGAATTGAATTTCGGCATGCCCTCGCCCGCGATGCGGAACTTCTCGCGCAGATTGAAACCCACCGGAATCTCCACATGCAATTTTCCGCCCTGGATGGTCGGAATTTCCACTTTTTCACCTGCCAGAACTTTCAAAATATCCAGATCCTTGCGGATAATGAGTTCATTTCCAACCCGCTGGAAAACATGGTGCGGTTTCACTTGGACGCGGACATACAGATCTCCTGCGCCGGCTCCTCGTTCGCCCGCCTGCCCCCGCCCGACGACTTTTATAAGCTGGCCGTCGGAAATCCCCGGAGCGATATTAACCTGAACCTCCTGCCTCATCGCAACCCGGCCGGCACCGCTGCAATCCTTGCAGATCTTATTCGGAATTTCTCCCTGGCCATGACAAGTCGCACAGGTCCGCACCTGGGAAAACTGGCCGAAGAAACTGCTTCGCGTTTCTCGGATTTCCCCTTTGCCGTCACAGGTCCCGCATTTATTGGATCCGGCGCTTTTATCGCTTCCCTGTCCCTTGCAGGTCGCGCAGGAAGACATTGTTTCATAATTCAGACGCAAAGCTTCCCCTCGGAAAGCTTCTTCCAGCGTTATTTCCTTTATAAGTTCGATATCCGCACCGCGGTTGTAAGTCTTCCGCTTCCGGCCCAGACCGCCGCCGAAGAAGGCTTCAAAAATATCGCCGACATCTCCCATATCCTCTCCTCCGGAAAAATCAAAACCAAATCCGCCCATATTGCCAAAACCGCCGAATCCCTGGCCGCCTCCGAATCCTTGCGCCCCATCGAAATTCTGGCCGAATCGGTCATATTGCGCGCGCTTCTGCGCATTGGAAAGCACCTGATAAGCTTCGTTGATTTCCTTGAATTTCGCCTCATCGCCGCCGGATTTGTCCGGGTGATATTTGTGCGCCAATTTACGATATGCTTTTTTGATATCGTCTTCGTTAGCTCCTTTTTCGACTCCGAGAGTCTTATAATAATCTTTTTTCATAGTCTTAAAGTCAAAAGTCTAAAAGTCATAAAGTCTTAATAAATCCGGAAAGTAACCTAGAAATATCAACGGTTAAATTATAATAGTTTTCATGTTTTTCTTTAGTTATATATTCCAGACTCAAAGCCAGATACAACATCGATCTTACTTCAGCGCAAGAGCCCTTGGCTATAAATAAGAAATATTTAAACTCCTTATCCCCTCTGCGCTCGAATCCCTCGGCGATATTGTTCATTATTGATACGGATGCGCGCTGAAGCTGATCTCGAAATCCAAAATCTTTACTATTTTTAAAATCTTCATAAATAGCCAATGTTAGTTCCTTAGCTTTTTGCCAGGCAATTATATCTTCAAATTTTTCTATTGTCATATTTTAAATTCAGAATTTTACATTCTGACTTTATAGACTTTCAACTTTATGGACTTTCTGACTACCCCACCAGAATAATTTCGCGTGTCCTGGACTCAAGCCCGATCCGCGCAAAACCGGTAGCCAGCAGAAGTTCATAAAGAATATACGACGGCAGAGCGATGAACCAGCGGATGAGGAATCCCAAACTTTTTATCGTGAAGAAGGTCAGAAGGAAAACCACATACGGGATCAAGGCGCGGTATTGCTGAGGAATGGAATTGAACTGACGGAAGAAGTAGGCGTAGAAAACATCGCTGACCGTGTCGGTATTCTTGAAAATGATCCCATAGGTTGCAGCCTGCTGGCGGAGCTGATTGGTGATTTCCGCAACCGCCTGGGCTTTCGCGGCCGGAGAAAGCGATGTGAAAGCCGCTCCGAACTGCTGGGCGGCGGTCGCTTCGGCGAATTTGGAAACAGTCATGTCAACGGAAAAATCCTTGGAAACCAGAAGCTTGACGACTGGCTCCGACGGTTTCAATATCGTCCGGATGGTCTCCTTGGAGGCGAAAGACTTCCCGACTCCGTTCACATCCACATAAAGGATGCTGACGAACAAAGACAGCGCGGTGATGGCCGGCGGGAGAAGATTTTTTTCAATGCGGAAAAACTGGATCTTCATCTGATTTTCCATTTCCGTCCTGCCCTTTCTCAGGGAATTCATCAAAAATACATAGAGCAGGACTATCGCAAGCATCACCAGCCAGGACCAATATTGCAGGAAGAATGCCGACAGCGCGAGAGTCTCCAAAAGAACCAGCATGGACTGGATCTTGAATGACTTCACGAAAAGAAGCTGAAGAAGGAAAAGCGAAAGGAACAGGATATTCCCGACTATCACGAGCAGGACGTTCCCGGAATCCAGTCCCCCGTTGGTTACGACGGATTCAAGCGCATAACCGAGCAATCCGGCTGAAACTATATTGAGCAGGGCGAGAATCCCGAGCCTCACGCGCGACAAATCCACATTCGCCGCATCCGCCTGCCGTTTGAGTAAATTTTCGTCCATATAGTTATTGTAACATTTTAATTAATTTAGCAATCATCAGTCAAGAGTGCCAATTAATATCTTGGTCCCAATTTTCTCTTTCTTTTTTTAATATTTTTTGTTAAAATATATTCAGATAAGATTTTTATGTTTTCTAATAAATCTTTCCTATCTAAATTATCAAAAATTTTATTTCTAATAACATTTTTAGAAATTGCAACATTGACAATCTCTCTTAGTGAAGCTAAAGTGCCTATAGGCACTTTAGCTTCACTAAGATAAAAACCACTAATGAAAATCTGGTGGTTTTTTGTTATGTTAACTTGCAATCGAAAATTATTTTAGATAGCTTAAGGTCTTCTGATTGCCAAGATAATCATAAGTTATGACCTTATTTTTACTAGCAGAAATAAATTTACCAAAATACTGTTCTTTGAGCGGGAATAGCTTAACAAGCTTACAAAAAAGATCGTCAATATCTTTAGCGATAAGTCCGCCAACAATTTTAACTATAGCAGTTTTCTTTTGAATTCTGCGCTTCTTATTAAAATCCCAATCTATAGTAACTAAAACTCTGCCTTCTTTTTCAGCTATGTGCAATACCTTGTCATCCGCTAATCCTGATCTTTTGTAGTCATGAGTAATGTGCTTAATATTAAAACTGCTCCGCTTATTTATGCGGAGCAATCTTTTTCTAGGGGGCATGCCCTCATCTAAAAGAAAACTAATTGTATTTTTCATCAATAAATTTGCTTGCAAATTCTAATGCTATATCAACTTGTTTTTCTGTAAGCTGGGGATACATTTCTTTAACGTGCTTACCAGTTCCATTACCATTTTTAAGCTGGTGAAGGACGGCAGAAACCGATATTCTGGTGCCACTAATCACTGGTCTCCCACCTAATATTTTTCTATCACTAATTATTTTTGACATTTATTTTATGCTTACAATTAAATTGTATCATAATAGTAAATATATTGCCAAAAGTCAAGTTATCCACAACCCTATAAATCACAATAAGAATAAATTACGCTATCTCTTTCCTCTTTAATCCATGCGTAATTAATCGTCTCTCCCTTTTTCCCGATTGCATTTAGTTGCCCCCAATAGGCATATGGGTATTTCCCGTTTGATAATTCTTTTCCATTATTACTAACAACGACCACAACATGGCCGTTGACACTCTCTTTCCTTCCCGCGATTACTAATTTCCCCTCAGTCGCCTTCCTATTTGCCTCAATTCCATCTGGTAATATTTTCCAAGGCGGATTCTGTATTTTATCAACTATATCATTCGCCTGACCGCTTAATTCTATATTTAACTCACCTGCAACCGCCTTAACAAATCCACTACAATTATCCTTATGGATATTCCAATGTTTCTCACAGGCATTAATAATATCTATAGATTCAGAGGGGATTTTTTGTGATATTCTCGAAGTATTTACTTCTTTTGAAATTTGTTCATTTCGTACCAAAAATGAAGAAATAAATTCAATAATTTTCTCCATCATTTTATCTAATTTTTCTTTCCAATTGTTCTAAACGATCGTAAACTCTGCCCATTCTTATATCTAAGAAGATTATCCATGCCCCAAATAATAAGAAAAGGGATGCAGCTGGTCCGAATATGAATCCCAATAAAACAGCTGCGCCTATTATAAATAGCATTGGACGGGGCATCGCCCGACGAAATGATTGCGCAGACACCTCTAATATTCTAAGTAGCGCCTTTATTGCTTTTGTCATAACAATTTAATTAATTTATTTTATTTCTCCTCCCCTTCTTTCGGTTCTTGTCCTGAGCCTTCTTGTGGTGAGCCTGCCGAACCAGCCGGGGGATTCTGCGCCTGCGAATTCATGTGCGCTCCGATTTTCTGAAGTTCTGCGGAAAGTTCAGACAATGCTTTCTTGATCGCCTCCGGATCGCTTGAATCCTTAACAGACTTCAGACTTTCGACTTTGGACTTTACACTATTCTGGATGTCCGCCGGAACTTTGTCACCCGCGTCTTTCAGCGCCTTGTCAGCCGCATAAGAAGTGCTTTCCGCGGTATTTTTGAGTTCAACAAGTTCACGCTTTTTCTTATCCTCCTCGCTGTGGGCGGCGGCTTCATTTTTGAGACGCTCAACTTCCTCTTTGGAAAGACCGGTACTGGCTTCGATTTTCACGGACTGAACTTTTCCGGAAGCTTTGTCTTTTGCGGAAACATTCAGAATGCCGTTCGCATCAATGTCAAAAGTGACTTCAACCTGCGGAACTCCGCGCGGAGACGGCGGGATGCCGTCAAGCATGAACCTGGCCAGCATCTTGTTGTCCGCGGCCATTTCGCGCTCGCCCTGAAGGACATGAATCTCCACAGAAGTCTGGTTGTCCGCCGCAGTGGAAAACACCTGGGTCTTTGCGGTCGGAATAGTGGTATTTTTCTCAATCAAGCGGGTGAATACTCCGCCGAGAGTTTCAAGGCCGAGAGAAAGCGGGGTGACATCCAAAAGAAGGATATCTTTGACATCGCCCTGCATGATTCCGGCCTGGATCGCGGCGCCGACAGCCACGACTTCATCCGGGTTCACGCCCTTGTGCGGTTCTTTTCCGAATGCTTTCTTCACCGCCTCAATCATAGCCGGCATGCGGGTCTGTCCGCCGACAAGAATGACTTCATCTATATCCTTCACTTCAAATTTCGCATCCTTGACGACTTCAAGAGTGAGTTCAATGGAGCGGTCGATATACGGCTGGACCAATTCTTCCAGTTTCGCACGGGTGAATTTCAAAAGGAAATGTTTCGGACCGGAAGCATCTGAACTGATATACGGAATATTGATTTCCGTTTCAAATGCGGAAGACAGTTCGTGCTTGGCTTTTTCCGCGGCTTCCTTCAAGCGCTGAAGCGCGAGCGGATCCTTGGAAATATCCACGCCGGATTCTTTCTTATATTCATTGACGAGGAAATCGATTATCTTCTTGTCGAAATCGTCTCCGCCAAGGTGGGTGTCTCCGCCGGTGGCTTTGACTTCCACGGTATCGTCCGCAACCTCAAGGACGGAAACATCGAAAGTTCCTCCGCCGAAATCATAGACGACTATCTGCTCGTCTTTCTTCTTATTCATTCCATAGGCAAGAGCGGCCGCGGTCGGCTCGTTGATGATTCGGCTGACTTTGAGTCCGGCGATTTCTCCGGCGTTCTTGGTCGCCTGGCGCTGGGAATCGTCAAAATAAGCCGGCACAGTGATGACCGCTTCTTCGATCTTCTCGCCGAGGATCTTCTCCGCATCGGCTTTCAACTTGGAAAGCACCATCGCGGAAATCTCTTCCGGCTTGTACCAGTCATCTCCCATTTTCACTTCCACGCCTCCGTTACCGGCGGCGCGCATTTCAAAAGGAAGGACTTTCTTGTCGTTCTGGACCATCTCATCATTGAACTTGCGTCCGATGAGACGCTTCACTGAAGCGATGGTGTTCTGCGGATTGGTGACCGCCTGTCTTTTCGCAAGCAGACCGACGACGCGCTCTTTGGACTTGCTGAACGCGACAATGGACGGAGTGGTGCGGTTGCCTTCGGCGTTCTCAAGCACGCGCGGCCCGCTGGCTTCCATTATAGCCATCGCTGAATTGGTTGTTCCTAAATCGATTCCAAGTATTTTACTCATAGTTTTATTTTTATTATTTTTTATTTAATATTTCCCTGCTCTTATATATAAGAGCAAACTTTTTAAAATTACATATTCCTAATTCCATATTCTTAACTCACAAGCTTCACTCTTGCCGGCCTTACGACTTTCCCGCTCAGCAGATATCCGGCCTCTATCTCCACCGCCACTGTCCCCGGTTCCTTATCTGATTCCATTTCACCGAGCGATTCATGGAAATTAGGGTCGAACTTATCTCCGGGACTCACCTTCATCTTTTCCAGCCCCTGACGCTTCAATACATCCTCCAGCTGGCTCTTTATGATGTATACGCCCTTATCCGCGCCTCCGTTTTTCTCCATGGACCGGAGTCCGAGTTCAAAGCTGTCCAGAACCAGTATCAGATCGCGCATCACCATCTCCGAACCGAATCGCGCCGCATCCTGCAATCTCTTTGATTCGTCCCGCTGGTAGTTCATCAGATCCGCCTTCGCACGTTTCCAGCCGTTCAGATACTCATCGCGCTCCTTCTGCATCTTTTCCAGCTCGGCAGACTCAGTATTCTGTGCTGGCTCTGCCTTATTCAATTTTTCATCTTCTTTATTATTTTCCATAGATTGTTTTATTAATTAAGTCCGCAAAGTCCAAAGTCTATAAAGTCAAAAGTGGAATGCGGAACTACTTTATGGACTTTCTGACCTTCGACTTTCGACTATTCATCATCATGAAATGAATTCAATAATTTCAGATATCTTTCATACTCCATACGCTTCGGACCGACTATGGCGACCAGAACCCTGTTCCCGTTCATATCAAAGCTGTCCACGATTACGGAAAGATTCTCGCTCTGGGTTATCGGACTTTTCTTTCCGATGAAAACCTTCGGTGCCTCCAGGGCCTGGCAGAGCTCATCTCCGATTTCCGCCAGCCGCCTGTCCAGCATTTCAAAATCCCGGATCACTTCCTGCATTTCGTCTTTTGTTTCAACGTCCAGATGATTGAAAAGGTCATTCAAACCGCTCTTATAGACTTCCATTCCTTTTTCCATCTGCCCGACGCCCAAAAGCCGGGTTTCCTTTGAAAACGCCTCCACGAAATCCTTCAGGCTTCCTTTTTTCATTTCCCTGTTCAATTTTGCCGAAGTCCGCTCACGCAGAAGCTTGCGGGAATCATTCACGTTGTCATTGGTCTTCTCCACGAAGAACTGATATCCCTTGTCGGTCGGAATCCGGCCGCCGGAAGTGTGCGCCTGCATCAAATAACCATCCTTAGTAAGCTGGTTGAGTTCGTTCCGGATGGTCGCGTCCTTGACTCCGAAACCGTATTTCTTGGCGAGCTCCTTGGAACTGACCGGCTCACCGGTCTTGATGTATTCCTTTATGGCCGCTTCCAAAATTGATTGCGATCTGGCGGATAACATAATAGACCTATTATAAAAAAATTGGCACTCGATAGTCAAGAGTGCCAAATTCAGATTGATTTAACCGCCCGGGAATATATATACTGCTATCAGCAACCCGCAAACGCAGTGAGCGGAGCAGTCGTCGCATGACGGCAACCTGAAAGGAGGAAATATGAAAGCCAGACTGATCTTCTATCCGGATGTCCTCCAAGTCCATACCGATCAGGAGCTGACTGCCAAATCAGTTGAGACATTCCACGGCATGGACTGCAAATGCGAAGACGATTCCAACCGGGGAGAACTTGAAACAAAGATCCTCGGAATCCGCGGCGTCGAACCTCCGATGCAGATAACCCATTATACTTTCTATATTGCCAAGGGGAAGGCATTTAATTGGAATGACCTTGTCGAGCCCATCGTCAAGGCTATTATCCTCACTCTTGATCCTATGAACGGCCTTGAACAGACTGAACCGGCCGTAGAATTCTACCTGGCGAACCTCAATGACACCGTATATCAAAGAAGGTATAAGGCGCTTCCCATTCCACCCATCTATACCCCGCTTAAATCTTCCGCCAGACCCAATCCTCCCCCGCCGCCGGCGCCTCCAAGCACGCCGCCTCAACAATGAGGCGGTTTTTTAATGGAATGCCTGAAAAATCGATGTGTTATACTGAAAGTAATGCGAATCATCAAGGGAAAATTCACCTGGATAGATGTCCAGAATCCGACGAAGAAGGACATTGAATTCATCCGCAAACAGCACAAGTTCCATCCGATCATCCTGGATGAACTTCTGCATACCTCCGCCCGCTCCCGCGTGGAGCTTTATGAAAAATATCTTTTCATGACCTACCACCTCCCTATCTATGATAAGGGCCTTAAAAGCTCCCGCAAGGGCGAAGTGGATTTCCTGATAACCAAGGACAAGATCATAACCGTTCGCTATGAAGACCTTGAACCGCTGAATAACTTCTGGCGCCGATTAAGCAATGATCCGGTATTTAAAGAAAGGGCCCTCGGCGAAAATACCGGCCGGATGATCTATTATATGCTGGAAGAAATCTTCTTCTTCTCGCAAAGACAGCTGCGCCATATTGAAGACGGAGTTTCCGAACTTACGAAAGACCTCTTCCAAAATGAAGAGAAGAAACTGCTTGCGGACATTTCCTATCTCAAGCGCGACATTCTTGACTACAGCATCATCAGCAAACCGCAATCCATCATCCTGGATTCGCTCCGCGAAGTCGGCGGTAAATTCTGGGGCGATGAAATTAGGATATATCTTTCCGATCTTTCCGGAGATCACCTCAAGATCATGCAGCTTTTGGATAACTTCAAGGAAACAGTAGACGCGCTGGAACAGACCAATTCTCAGCTTCTTAACGCGAAGACCAATGCGGTCATGCAGAGATTCACAGTTCTTGCCTTTTTGACCTACCCTATCGTCATTCTTACGTCCTTTTTCAATGCAAGCATCATCGACAATCTGATCAGTCACAACCCGATAATTTTCGGAGCGATTTCTTTTGTTGTAATTTTAGTGACAATCGGCCTGTTGGTTCTCTTCCGAAAAAAAGGCTGGATTTAAAGGGAAAATTAAAAACAAAAAGAAAAAATAAAACTTCATCCCGCCATTGGCGGGATGTTTGTTTATGGGTTAAAATTTAAGAATCGACCATGATTTCCATATATAATACGCTTTCGGACAAAAAAGAGCGGCTGCCGAAAAAGAAAAGGATTGAATTCTTCGTCTGCGGACCGACGGTCTACGACTATTCCCACATCGGCCACGCCCGGACCTACATCGCCTTCGATAATATCGCCCGCTACCTCAGATCCAGGAAGGTCGGGCTTTTCTATCTGCAGAACATCACGGACATAGACGACAAGATAATAGACCGCGCGAACGAACGCGGGATTTCCTGGAAAAAACTCTCCAAGGATTTTGAAAAAGCCTACTACCGGGACATGAAAGTCCTCGGCGTCCGAAGCGTTAACAGATACGCCCGCGCAACCGACCATATAAAAGAGATCGTCCGCCAAGTGAAGACTCTAATCAAAAAAGGATACGCCTATGAGATACCGGGAGACGGCTGGTATTTCGATCTCTCCCAGGATGCGGAGTATGGAAAACTTTCCCGCCGGACCGCCGGCCAGGCGACTGACGGAGTGAGCAGGATAGATTCCAGCAGCAACAAGAAAAATGCCGGAGATTTCTGCCTTTGGAAATTTTCTTCAACGAAAAAATCCGGGGAACCGAACTGGAAAACCGAACTCGGAACCGGACGGCCGGGCTGGCACATTGAAGACACGGCCATTTCCGAAAAATTCTTCGGACCGCAATATGACATCCATGGCGGAGCGGTTGATCTGAAATTCCCGCATCACGAAGCGGAGATCGCCCAGCAGGAATCCGCTTCCGGGAAAAAACCATTCGTGAAAATCTGGATGCATACCGGATTTCTCCTGGTCAACGGGGAGAAGATGTCCAAGAGCCTCGGAAATTTCACGACCATCCGCGACTTCCTCGGAAAACACAGCGCTGAGACCCTGAGGATGATGGTCGCCTCCCACCTCTACCGATCACCGATCGATTACACGGAAAATCTCGCCGACCAGTCCGAAACTTCGGTAAAGCGTATCCGCCACTTCCTCGCCCGTCTCGGCCTCTTTAAAAAATCCGGAACGATTTCCGCGGAGATTAAAAATCTCCTTTCCGCGACAGAACAGGATTTTGAAAAATCCATGGAAGACGATTTCAACACTCCGGGAGCGCTCAGCGCGATCTTCAACCTGATCAACAATCTGGAAAAACAGATCTGGGCCCTTAACAAGTCCGAATCTTCGGCTATCCGGAAACTGATCGCGGAAAAGATGGAAATATTCGGAATTTCCCTGAAAAAACCTGTCAAAATTCCCTCGAAAGCGGCCAAGATGGCCAAGGAGCGCGAGTTATACCGAAAGCATAAACAGTTTATCCAGTCCGACGCTATGCGCAAGGAACTGGACGCGTTAGGATATATTATAGAGGACACGCCGCAGGGGCCATTGGTCCTGCCGAAATAAAAATTCTGAGGTTCAAATTTTAAATATTTTGAAATTTGATTCTTCATCGGCTTATTCTTCTGATTATTTTTTAAATTCATATTTTAAATTCCATGTCGACAGCGCTCAAACTTCCGCCGCAAAATCTTGACGCCGAACAATCCGTTCTCGGCGCGCTCATGCTTGATAAAAATGCCGTCATCAACGCCGCGGACATCCTGACCGAAGAGGATTTTTATAAGCCGGCGAACTCAAAGATCTATTCCGTCATCCTTTCGCTTTATGAAAAGCGCGAACCTATCGACATTCTCAGCGTCACGGAAAAACTGAAGAGCGAAGGCATCCTTAAAGAAATCGGCGGACAGACTTATCTCACCCAGCTCATCGAGTCGGTTCCTTCATCGGCGCACGTGGAACATTACGCGAAGATCATCAAGGAAAAGAAAGTTCTCCGCGAACTCATCAAGACCTCGGCGGAAATAACCGAGAACGCCTTTTCTTCCAGCCTGGATGTGGAAGAGATTCTGGACAACATAGAGCAGAAGATATTTTCCATCTCCCAGCGATCATTCACGCAGAAATTCGCTCCGCTCAAGGACGAACTCAAAAACGCATTTGAAAGGATCGAGAAACTTCATGACGGCAAAGGAGCGATGCGCGGAGTTCCGACCGGATTCGCCGCGATCGACAACATGCTTTCCGGATTCCAAAAATCCGATCTCGTGATTCTGGGCGCCCGCCCGTCTCTCGGTAAGACTTCCCTTGCCTTGGATATCGCCAGACATGTGGCAACCAAGGAAAATCTGCCGGTGGGAATTTTCTCATTGGAAATGTCCCGGGAACAGATTGTGGACCGCTTCATCTCTTCAGAAGCGCAGATTCCGCTCTGGGAACTCCGCACCGGGCGCCTTAAGGCCGACGAAGACTTCGAACTCATCCAGAACGCTTTGGACAGCCTTTCCCGCGCTCCCATATATATAGACGACACTCCGTCCCCGACGATCCTTCAGATGCGCTCAATGGCCCGCAGGCTGCAATCCGAGCACGGCCTGAGCCTCATCGTCGTCGACTATCTCCAGCTCATCCAGCCGAGAATGCACAGCGAAAACATCGTACAGCAGGTAACGGAATTCTCCCGCGGACTAAAATCAATGGCCCGCGAGCTCAATGTCCCGATCCTCGCCCTTTCCCAGCTTTCCCGTGAAGTCGACAAACGCGACAACAAGCGCCCTCGCCTTTCCGATCTCCGCGAATCAGGCTCCATCGAACAGGACGCGGACGTGGTCATGTTCATATACCGCAAGGACAAGAGCGTCATGAATCCTCTTGCTGATGACGACACCACCGCGGAAATCATCATCGCCAAGCACCGCAATGGCCCGGTCGGAACCGTGAAACTCAAGTTCGATCCGGAAAAAGCCAGCTTCCTGACCATAGACAATTACCACAACAATGCTTCCTAGTCCCATCCGAAATTTCGTGGCGGTATTTTCCAAACTTCCGTCCATCGGCCCGCGCCAGGCCACACGCCTTGCGTTTCTTATCGCCGGACTCGGGAAATCCAAAATCCGGGAAATCGCGGATGCCGTAGCCGGACTCGCCGATCTGACCACCTGCGCCCGCTGTTTCCGCACTCATCTGGGCTCCGGAAAATTCTGCGATATATGTTCCGATCCGACCAGGGATAAAAGTCTTATCGCCATAATTGAAAAAGAGACCGACCTCCTGTCCATTGAAAAGACCAAGAAATTCCACGGCTGGTACATGCTTATCGGAGAACTTCATAAGACCGGTGAGCTCGAACAGGAACAGAAGATGCGCATGACAAGCATGAAAAATTTCATCCGGCAGGAATTCGGATCCGCAGGAAAAGCGGATGAAATAATCCTGGCCGTAAATCCGACCGTCTACGGAGACCTCAATGCCGCTCTTCTGAAAAAAGATCTTGAAGAATACGCGAATAAGATAACGCGCCTCGGCCGGGGCATCCCGACGGGCGGAGAAATCGAATTCGCCGACGAAGATACGCTCGGCCAAGCGCTTGAAAGAAGAAACTGATAGTCTTACTATCTAATCAGATAGTTTAAAACTGAATAAGAGATTACGATGAAAGCGAAAGCTGAAATGACTAAGAAAGACCTGCTGAATGCCTGCGCGATTTTGACCGTCCTGAAGGACGGCGGAGAGTTCCTTCCATCCGAAATTCAGAAAAGGTCCGGTCTCACTTCCCGACAAACTGTCCTCCTTTTGGAATTCTTATCGGAAAAACTTTATGTCATTCCGCGAGTTGTTCCTGAAGAAAATAGGCTTCTATTGCAATACGGCGCGAGCAAGCGCGGACTATTATTTTTGAAAGATACAATACTCGTGCATGGAACGAATCAAGTAATCAACTTTACGCTTTCCGGGAAGGAGCTGAGGGAGACGCTAAACTTTTCTAAAAAACACAAATGCGGTCTGGAAAATGACCAGCGAACCGGCAGAAAGAAAACTGGCGCAATCGGCGGAAGCATCACTTATTGCTTCACGCCGACTTCACTCGGAACCATGATGGCAATTAAATGCGCCTGCGGTAAAAATAAAAATATCACTGATTATGATTCCTGGTAAAACAAAAGCGACTCACTTGAGTCGCTTTTTATTTTACAGATAATACTTCGAGTTCTGTAAAAGACTGGCGATGTCCTTTCTTTTTGCGATAGCGGGTCTTGGAGTGGTATTTAAATACAATCTTAGTCTTTTCTTTATCCTGCCTCAGCACTTTGACACTGACCTTGGCTCCGGAAACATACGGAGCGCCGACATTCACATTCTCGCCGTCGGCAGTCAGAAGAACCTTATCCAAAGACAAAGTCGCGCCGGCTTCGGCTTCCAATTTCTCAACTTTTAATTTGTCTCCGACAGACACCCTGTACTGTTTTCCGCCGGTTTCAACTATTGCGAACATGGTTTGATATTGAATGGATCCTGTATGAACTACGGGATAATTTCCGAGGATGGAAATTAGATAATAGAAATAATAGCATTAACCGCCAAAAGAATCAATACCATATATCCCAGCGTCGCTCCGGCGATGACATAGGACAGGAACCGCTCCCGGGAATAGAAAACATGTGTCAGAGCGAGATTTATGACCAGGACGATGGCTGCGGTCACGATTATATCAAAAACATCGCTCTTCTCCCCGAAAAAATCCGCCCCCTTGAAGCTGTCGAAGTGGATAACCAGCACATTGGAAGCATCAAGGATGTTCGTATAGACCAAGGAAAAACTGACGACCCAGACCAGCCCGGCAAGCAGAAAGAAAGACGCAACGTATCTATCTTTTATAAAATCCGGTAAAGCGAAATGTTTCATATAATGGTAGCCCTAAGGAGGATCGTCCTCTCGGTCGCCGCGGGCGACCTCTTTGAAACCCAGCGGTTTCAACGCTCGTTTACGAAAATAAATTTTCTACACTCGCTGCATCCGCCACGGGGAAACTCCCGTTTCCCCGGCCCCTTTCCCAAGTTCGCTTCTCTTTAAATATCAATAATTATAATTCTTTTATTTGTAGCCCTAAGGAGGATCGAACTCCTGTTCTCGCCTTGAGAAGGCGGTGTCCTGCCACTAGACGATAGGGCCATTTTACACTTTAAATCTTACAATAAAAAACGGCCTATGAAAAGCCGTATTATTCCTTCAGACGGACGAATCTGCCTATCTTTCCCCAGGTCCCGCCGGGGAACTTCAGATGACACTCGTCCTCGCCCTTCAGGCGGAAAATCACGACAGCCGGGTTATTCCCCCCGGGATCGAAAATGAGAGCGTCATCCTCTTTGGAAATAAAGCAGACGAAAAACCTTTCCTTCAGGACCATGCAGTCTTTTATGTGTCTGTTTTCTTTCGGGAAATAAACATCAATCTCGATCGCATATTCCTGCCAGTGCTCCTGCAGATATTCCAGAGTCATCAAAACCTCAAAGAACTCACTCTGAAAAGAGTATATGACGGGAAAATAATAAGTGCAAGAACTACACGGCTTTTATCTCTTCGACTATCTTGTCGAGGCCGATGGAGTGCGAAGCCTTGATGAGTATGAGATCGCCTTTCCTTATGAGCTTCTGCACTTCCGGCGCAGCCTCTTCCGCAGTATCGAATGAATGGATGTTTTTCTTGGGCATCCCTTCTTTTTCCGCCGCCGTAGCAATGAACTTGGCGCGCGATCCCACGGTGAAAAGGATGTCGAAACGGCCGGAAACCAAACGACCGATGTCTTCATGCGCTTCCACGGTATATTTGCCTATTTCCAGCATATCGCCGAGCACGGCGACCTTCCTCTTCGCCTTGAGATTCTCGACTGTGTCTATGGCCGCGCCCATGGAAAGCGGCGACGCGTTGTAAGCATCGTCCAGAATGAAAGTCTGTTTTACTCCCGGAATCAATTTCCCTCTTCCGGATGGAGCCTTGAATTCGGAAAGCGCCTCGGCGATTTTCACCAGATTCAATCCGAAAATTATACCGAGACTCGCTCCGGCGGCCGCGGCATAAGCCTGCGCCTTTCCAAAACAGCCGTCGAGATGGATCGGAACGAAGCTGCCGGCATAGTTCAATTTGAAGGAAATCCCGGCCGGATTAGCGCCATCCATACGGACTTCATAATTGGTTATCCGAACTTCCGCTCCCTCGCCGAAACCGAACGACATGATATGCGCCCTGGTCCGCTCCTTCATCTCATAGACCGCATCATCATCGAAATTGAGCACCGCAAAACCGGTGGACGGAAGATTCTCGATTATCTTGGATTTTTCCCTGGCCAGCGCCTCAGGGCCGCTGAAAAATTCCACATGCACCGGAATCTCCCCGATGGCCGTAATCACTCCTATCTGCGGACGGGCGATGTCCAGCAGATACTTCATGTCTCCCGGCTTATCAACGCCGTATTCCAGCACGAGAAGTTCCGGATAGCGCATCCGGAATATGAGACGGGAGAATGCCAGGAAAATCACCTTCAGCCAGAAAAGCTTTCCTCCGATCTCCGGATAATCGCCCAGAATCGTCAGCGGAACGCCGAGCTCATTGTTGAAATTTTTCCGGTTGGCCCGGACATGCCGATACGGCGAAAGCGTGGAAAATATCGCCTCTTTAGTGGAGGTTTTGCCGACACTTCCGGTCACGGCTATGACTCCCGGCTGATACTTGCGAATGGTCCAGATCGCCAGCTGACGGACGAAATCCTGATGGAATTTTTTAAAATTTTCCCTGTTCATTTTTATTTTTTATCCAGATGATCCGGAGTTACATTATAATAATTCAGGATGAATTCGGAAAGCTCGCGGAAAGCCGGGACAACCGTCGCACCGGCCAGAGGAGCATCCGGCTTGTCGATACGGATGAAAACCGTGAACTTCGGCTCATAGGCCGGCGCGAATCCGATGTAATTATGTATGAACTGATCGGAATATCCTCCGCGTTTGAAATCAGGAATTTGGGCGGTTCCGGTCTTGCCGGCGATGTCGAATTTCGGAATCTGGGCGATCTGCGCTTTTTTCACGGCAGACACCATCATGCCGGTGACCTGTCTGGCCGCTTCTTCGGAAATGACCTTGCGCACCACCATAGGCTCTTCACTTTGGAGTATGTACGGTCTCATCAGATTCCCTCCGTTCGCAATAGTGGAAAATGCATTTATCATCTGAAGCGGAGTGACGGAAACTCCCTGGCCGAAAGCGGCGGTGGCGAAATTGATCTCACGGAAACTCTTCTTGAGATTTTCCAGGTTTCCGCCAAGCTCCCCCGGAAGGGTGATGCCGGTTTTCTGGCCGAATCCGAATTTAACCAGATAATTGTAAAAAAGGTCCGGGCCGATAAGCTTCTCCGCATAAGCCGCGCCGGTGTTTATGGACTGCTCGATGACCTCTGTCATGGTTATCTTGCCGTGAGCCTTAAGATCCCAGTTCTTTATCGTCTTACCGTCCAGAGTCAATGATCCTGAATCGAAATAAGTCGTCTCCGGAGTAAGTTTTTTCGCATCCAATCCGGACGCCATAGTGACGACTTTCATGACCGAACCCGGCTCATAAACCGCCTGGACTACCGGATTGAGATAATCCTTTATGTCCGATTCGGAATAATTGTTCGGATCGAAATTCGGATAACTTCCCATCGCAAGTATCTTTCCGGTCTGCGGATCCTGGACGATCACCATGCCGCTTTCAGCATGAAATTTCTGGATCGTGTTCTGAAGAACCTCCTCTGCGCGGGTCTGGATATTGGCGTCAATCGTCAATTTGATGCTCTCTCCCGGAATCGGCTGGATCGCGCGATTCCCCTCCATTCTTCCCGGAGCGCCGGAAAGCAGGTCTTCAAAATTAAGCTCCAGGCCGTAGCGGCCGGTCGGATAGTTTCTGTCTATGGTCGGCGCCACAAATCCGAGCAGATGCGAAGCAAGGCCGGCCATCGGATAGTAGCGATAATTTTCTTCCTCGAGATACACCCCTTTCAGCTTAAGATTCCTGACCTGTTCCACCTGGGATGCGCTCGCCTTCCTCACAAGCAGCTCATATTCGTCATCCGGCTTGCTGAAATATTTCTCAAGTTTTTCCGGCTCGATTGAAAGAACCGAAGAAAGGACGGAAGCATATTGCCTCGGATCTGAAATATCCTTCGGAACCGCGAAGATCGTCGGGTATTCCTTGGTCATCGCCGCGGCGATGGAATTTCCGTTCCGGTCAGTAAAATAAATATTGCCCCGTTTAGGAGTCGAAAGACCGGCCTTCTGGGCGGCGACCCTGGCGGCATATTGATCGCCATTCTTTATCTGAAGCTGATAAATATTCCCGACAAGCGCCAGATAAAGAACGGTGAATGAAAACGTAATTATTAAAAGTCTTGATCTTTTCATCTGTTGGCTAACATCGCGTATTCTAAATAATCAGGATTTCTGTCCTGGATGAGATTCTGCTCCTGGATAAGCGCGGTGAGATTGCGGATATCGAGAATACGGTACATTTCATTCCGCATATCGGCATTGGACGCCTCCAATTGCTGTATCGTTTTCTCCTGCATGCTGACCGAGAACTTCAGATTCACATTTAGATTATAGAAATAAATGCTCAGCACCACGAGAAAAAGGAACAATCCGGCGAAATGCAGGAAGGCACCCTGTAAAAGACTATTTTTGTTCGGTTCTATTATTGTCATTTTTTATAAAATTTTTAATGCGCGGAGTTTCGCCGACCTGGCCCGCGGATTGCGCGCCGTTTCCTCGATTCCCGCTATGATTGGCTTCCTATTTATTCGCTCGCCCGATCCTTCTTTTTCCAGCCTCTGGAATTCGTCTTTTACTATCCCGTCCTCCAATGAATGGAAGGAAATGACCGCCGCCCGGCCGCCCGGCTTCAGGATCTTCGGCAGATCCGCCAGGATTTTCCTCAAATTTCCGAATTCATCGTTCACATGAATGCGGAATGCCTGGAAGGTCCTCGTTGCCGGATGTATCCTGCCCTTCTCATAACCGGACGGAACCGCGCCTGCGACAACCCTGGAAAGATCACCGCTCGTATTGAGCCGTAGCCGGTTTTCCCAGATCGCTTTAGCGATCTGACGGGCATATCGCTCTTCGCCGAAATCCCGGATGATCCCGAAAATCTCCTTTTCCGACATCCGCTTCAGGAGATCCTTCAGAGGAGTCCGTCCTGCATCATAGGTCATAAGCAGAGGTTCGGATCCGGATTCTTCCCGGAAACTGAATCCTCTTCCCCTGACAAGCTGGTCGGATGAAAATCCGAGATCCAGAAGCAATCCGTCTGCCCTGGGAATTTTTGAATCCCCGACCAAGTCCGGAATGTCAGCATAATTCGCGTTGATGATTTCGACATTGGAAAAATTCCTCATTTCTTTTTCCAGCTCCGAAACCGTCTCCGGATCCCAATCAGCCAGGAACATCCGTCCGCCGCCGATGCGCTTCAATATCTCACGCGCATGGCCGCCGGCTCCGGCGGTTCCATCAATGATCAGGTCGCCCTCTTTCGGATCGAGCGCTTCCATCACTTCATTTAAAAGAACAGGTTCGTGAATCATATACCGAGCTCGCCCAGCTTTTCCGCAATATCGTCGCCGGACGCTTCGGTTTTCTCCTTATACTTCTTCCAACTCTCCTCATCCCAGATTTCCAGACGGTTATACAGACCGGCCACTATCGTCATCTTTTCCAGGCCGGCATACTTTCTCAGATAGTCAGGCAACAGGATCCTTCCCTGCGAATCAAGTTCAACTTCCATAGCGCCCGCAAGCATCAGACGCGCGAAAGCCCGGGAATTGGATTGCGCGATCGGAAGAGCGATTAGCTTCTGCGCCAACTTCTCCCATTCGGTTTTTTCAAAAAGAAAAAGGCAGTGATCAAGACCTCGGGTGACAATCGCTCCGGAGCCGAGAGACAGCCGGAATTTGACCGGAACAGCCAGTCTCCCTTTCTGATCTATTGAGTGTTGGTATTCTCCGATGAACATTGAAATATTTTTATTTAAATCATCTCTATGCGGAAACTGCTTCTAAGATTTTCTCCAGCCCTCAAACGAGAATATCTATAGATGGAAACTGCCGGAATTCCGACATTGGTCGGAATGAGGCGTAAGCGGCAATATCAGCAGATATTGAACGCTGATTCCAGAGATAGATATTCGAGTAACTTATCCCCAGATTTAAGGCTTATCCCCATAGTTATCCACAATTCCCCACTACCCTTTCAGTTTACACCATTTTCCCCTCTGGGCGCAAAGAAGCTGCCCCACCCCCTTAAAAACCCTTTATTCATGAGGAAAAACAGCCCTCCGGACATAGTTATCCACACGCCTAATTTCGAGAATATTCATATTGAATTCCCCACCGCTTTGGTCTACCATGGAATCAGCTCCAAAAAAACACAAGGAAAATGAGATGACCGCAAGAAAAGCGGCCGCCATATTCGCCATCCTGATACTCCCAACTTCAAGCCGGGCCGAACCGGAAAAAGCCCTGGAGATTTCCACGGCCGCCTATGAAGTGAAATTCGAAAACTTCGGATTCTTCATCCGGATCGGCATCGCTCTAAAAGGATTCGATTTTCTCGACTGGAAAGAAATGCAGATGGAGATGGCTTCCGAATACGACCCAGAAACATCCAGCCGGACGATCAGGAAAGTCTCCATAACTCATGATCAAGGAAAAAAAATTCTTCACTCTTGAAAAAGACGATGGAAATTTCCGGGGCGGAATGAATGTGGACATGCCCGCGACATTCACTCCGGAAGCAGCCGAAGCCTTTCTCGACATCTGGAATTATTTCATCGACGGCCGGTCAGAAGATCTGACAGTGAATGTGAAGCCGCTGGCCAAGGAAAAGCACGGCAACAACTTCCTCCGCTGCCGGCTCCGCAAAGAACGCGGCGATGGTCTGACAACTATCGTCTCCATTCCCCCGCCGGACAAAAAGAAATATTCCCGCATCGAAGCGCTTGTGAGCAATGGGAATCCGATGATGCTGGAAATGGTACTTCTCCAGCTCAAAGGCGGACAAGTCATCAGACTTATCCGCAAACCGCAGTAATGCGGATTTTTTTCGTCCAAGTAATCAAATACGCTTGACCGGCTTGTACTTGGGATAGCCTGCCTGCCGTAGGCAGGAATCCCCCGGAGCGGGGAAACCTTATTTATATAGCTGACTTTCAGCGATATTTTGCAAATTTACAGCCAAGCGAGTAATATTATAAGCAGTTCATGAAAACAGGGCGGGAAGATGAAGATCCTCATCTCGCTGATATTCGCCATATACGCGGCCTCAGTCCCGCTGAATGCGGCGGAAAATCCGGAAACCAGATTCCAGGTGACGCATTATGAAGTGGACATCCAAAGCGGACTTCTTGCGCCGATAGTCTGGATCTATCTCCAGGCGAACAATCTGAACTGGGATGAAGTGAGTATCCGGACGACTTTTGAGAAAGACGCCGCCGGCGGGGAAAAAGTGACCGAAGTGGTCATGTGGCCGGATAATGTGGAAACAGAGAATCCGAAGGAGTCGGACATAGTCTTCCGTCTGAGCCGGGATACGCATACGGTCAGCTTCATAAATTTCCTCAACAAGACGAAATTCAAGGAAGCGGAAGTTCCCTACCTGCTCGACCTGTTCACCTATCTCTTTGACAGCCGGAATCAGGAAATAAGATACGAAACCCAGAATATCTTTGATAATGTTTCCGGGAACATGCGCAGCAGATTCAACAAGAAAATCGACGGCGATGACAATATCGTATCCGTCGAATCGATAAACAGCTCCGGGAACGCCAACGGCTGGATCGAAGTGATAATGCGGTCTAAGCCGGTAAAGCGCCTCGAAAAGATCACCGCAAGGCTGAAAATCGGAGGGATAAAAGTTATCCTGACCGAGATTGTAAAAGAAGAAGACGACTGACCGCCCGAAGGGGCGGTTTTTTTGTGCGCGTTGCTGGAATCGGACCAGTTTTATAATCCCAAAGCTGTTTATCTGGGGATAACATCAAATTATTAATATAAACCTGTTGTGCTATGATAAGAGTAGATTTAAACAGGCCATTGACGTAATTCGTGATTTGTAATATAATAATCCAAATCTATACAAGATTAGTGAGTGCTCAGTTCAGGGCAGATTATGAGATTAGATGTTGCATCAAGACCTATAGGTCTTGTCCGGAGGATCGGCATCTAACCCCATAATCTATCCTTAACTGGGCATTTTTTATTTTCAGAAATTTATATATGCATATCTTACCAACATCAGTCTTTAGTTTTTTCCTTTAATTCAATTACAAACATTCTCTCTGAATCATTATCATCTAATTCCTGCGGTGTATATCGTCCGGCATATTTTCCTGGATTGATGTTGTATTTACCGAAAAAAGATCTTGCTGGCACGTAGATCCCTGAACTGCCAGGTTTCAATTTTAATGAATCATCCTCTTTGGCCTTAGAGAATTTGAAAGCTATCGCCATCCTCTCTTTATCATAAAAGACCTTAAGAGCGACTGAATCTTCAAGCTTATAACGATTATAAAAGCCAGAACTAAATCCGAAGCCACCGGTTCTGCCGATACTAATTATAGGGGAAAATTTGCCCTTAAAGGAAGTAAACTGTTCGAATTTATATTTATTGTTTTCCATATTAGCTACTATTTTTATATATTTTTTAACATTCGACTTATTTATATAATACATCAACTCCCAAATATATCAAGTCTCTATTGTGAATAAAATGTTAATGATATAAATGTTGAGTTATTTCTTTATTTTATCTGATGGCGTAATAAAATAAATAACCAAGATTCCATTTATTTTCATCCTAAACGTACCGTTCGTTAAGGACGGTTACCAATCCGACGCTTCTGTCGGCTCCCCGACTGTCCGTCGGGGCTGAGCTATAACTGATTGTGCGCGTTGCTGGAATCGGACCAGCGACCCTTTCAATGTGAATGAAATGCTCTACCACTGAGCTAAACGCGCGATGACTTAAATATAAATAAAAAACACCCCGCATTCAAGCGGGGAGTTTTTCATGAAGTCTACTGCAACTCCGCAGTAGCACCGGCGCCTTCCAATTTCTTCTTCAAATCTTCGGCTTCGTCCTTCTTCATTCCTTCCTTGGCGACCTTCGGAGCCGCATCAACGACAGCTTTGGCTTCGGTCAAACCGAGACCAAGAGCTTCGCGCAGAACCTTGATAACCTGTATCTTCTGGGAACCTCCTTCTTTAAGAAGAACGTTCCAGGAGGTCTTTTCTTCAGCCTCCGCAGCGCCACCGGCGGCTGCTCCACCGGCCATGACCGGCATTGCGGCGGAAACTCCGAACTTCTCTTCCATGGCTTTCACCAATTCGGAAAGTTCGGTGACTTTCATTTCACCTATTTTATCCAACAGATCTTTATATTTATCCATAGTGATTTTTTAATTAATTTTATTGAACCTTTTTCGCCCTTTCATTGAGCGCCATCATCGTCTGCTTAAGCGGCATAGTAAGCATCATAGCTATCTGAGCCAAGAGCACTTCGCGTGACGGCAACGTGGCTATCGCCTTGAATTCATCGGCGCCCACCACCCGCTTATCGGAAGCGTCAAACGCTCCCAATACGGCGAAATTCCCCTTCTTCCCCTTCACGACTTCTTTCGCGAACTTATGGACGATCGGGGCGACGCTGCTGAGATCGCTCTTGGAATAAACCGCGGTCATCTGTTCCTTCATCATCATCGGATCGAACTTGATGCCGAGTTTCTCCAGCGCGATATTGAGCAGGCGCTTTTTAACAACCTTCATGTCGGCATTCACCTTCTTGAGCTCGCGGCGTAGCCTTTTGAATTCCTCCACTGTGACGCCCTTGAATTCGGAAAATACCGCAGCCTTGCTGTCGTTCATGCCTTTGGTGGCCTGATCGATCATGGCTGATTTCTGATTTTTTGTTAATGCCATAATATGTATGTTTTTTATTTATCGACCGTTTATTTTCTGTTCATAGGCCTCGGGCCTTTATAAACAAAAAGAGCCGCGATGGCCCATAGACTTCACCGACCAAAGTCGGCGAATTGAGATAATCCTCGGTAGGATTTACATCCGCTTGCGCGGATACCTACTGTCTACGGAACTTAATCAGAATAATCAAAAGATCGGCGAAAGTCAAATGAAAAAACCGCCTTTCGGGCGGTTTACTTTTTAATGCTGCCGACAGAAAGCGCGACGATATCCTTGCCATCTGCCTTATACATCTTTGCGGATACGGAATCCCCTTCGCTCACCTTACCGCGGTTTTTAAGCGCGGCGATCTGATCCCGGATATACTTGTCGAACTTGCGTCTGAGCAGCCTGATCCCGTGCTCGGGATGATCGCTACTCTCCTTGACGATGAAATCTTTTACATCGTCGCCGATCATAAGTCCGATTGGAAATTTCTTTCCAAGCTCGGTCTGGAAATCCTTGATTATGATTTCCAGGATATCACGGAGCTGCCTGTCTTCATAAGATACGAGGATCTCGACTCTATCGAGATGACTGAGCAGCCTCGGAGAAAAATAATTCTTTATCTCTCCGATGCTCCGGAGATACATTTTGTCATTTTTATCCTTAGAAGAAACGGAAACGGTTTGAAAACCGAGACTCTTGCTCTTATTGGCCTCTTCCGGATGAACGCAATCATTGCAGGATATGAAGACAAAAGCATTCCGGAAAGAGACTATGGCGGATTCTCCTCCGGACTCCCGGACCAGAAGCCCTTTTTCGAAAATCCTGGCCAGCTCATCCTGGACAGCCGGCTTGCCCTCCTCAACATGGTCGAAGACAACAATTGAACGCAAAGCGTTCACTATCGGCTGGAATATTTTGTAGGATTCCTCGAATTTCTTATCGAGAGCATCGAATTCTTCCTGAAGCTTTTTAACTGTCTCCTCATCCGCTCCGGAAGCTTTCACCTCTCCGAGCCTCTGTGCCGCATCAATCCTGGCATTCGCGGTCTCATTGTGAGCATCCAGCATTTTCTCCATCGGCTTGCTGGAAGACCGGACGCGCCGGTAGTCATACTGGTTCAGATCCCATTGCGAGAGAGAAGTCTGGAAAAAATTACCGCAAGAAACCGTAGTCAGCGCATCCGGATCTCCGAACAGAAAATCGGCGAGCAGATTCGCCAGTAAAGTTTTACCGGAACCCGGACCTCCGACCAACAGACACGTATAGACCGGCCTGTTGTCGACTTTCAATCCGGAATAAAATCTGTCGAGAACCTTAGCGATGCGACAAACGGCTTTTTCCTGACCGGACATCCTGCCGGCGGCGAATTCGATGAATTTCCGTCCGGCGGGCCCGAAAGAATCGAGATCTTTCTTCAGCGCATCGGTCATTTTGAGCGCCACTCATTCAAAGAACTTATATAAAATATACTCCTGAAATATTTAAAAAACAAATCTGCGGATAAAAAAAGGGAGCCACTTTCATGGCTCCCGAATATCTTACTCAAGAGCGTTCTTGAACAGCTTCTTCCGATCGACAGTGAACGGCTTATCCGCATAGCGACGCATCGTCGGATAATCCAGAGCAAAGAACACCAGAGGACCGTTGGCGAAACCGCCAACCGGCAGACCATAGACCATCGAGAAGACGTTCTGTTCGGAGCCGTCGATCTCGCGACCGAAAGATCCTTCGCCTTGCTGACAGCCGGTCTTGATATGGACGATACCGCGATTGACGCGGACACCGCCCTTGTGATCGTCGCCGGACAAGTTACAGATAGGCAGACCGACTTCGTAATGCTCCTGGCTCCGACGCTTGCCGCGAGCCTGGGTCTTATCCATCGCGCCCTGCTTATGCTTGAGAAGCATCGCGTAGCAAGACTTACCATTGACGATGAGCGCGCCGCGCCCTTCGCCAAGCGGACCGTTATGCGGAGAAGAAAGCCCGCTATCGACGAAGTCAACCAGATTGACCCGGTTGGTCTTGATCAAATAAGTAAGAAGGGTCTTCTTAAGAAGATCATTGATGTATTCCGCATCGGAAACATAGAACGAAGTCTTCTTGAAAGTATTCTTGTTGTGATTGCCGGCAATATGCGTGATTGCAGAGAACAGACCCTTGAACGAGATCTTAACCTTCTGACCGCGCTTCAAGATCCGGACGAAATACTCCAGATGAGGTTCCAGGGACTTAACGTACCCTTCGACCTGCTGGCGGAAGTCTAGGACACCGTCCCGGATCTTCTGCTCAAGAGCGATTGTGATGATCTTCTTCAGCTTTTCAGCTTCGGAATAACCATTCGAATCCATGATCCTGAACATCTCCTTGCGGAGATCTTCGGGAAGCAGATAGGTCGGATGGACATTCTTCTGATAATCGTGATTCATCTGCTGACAAGCGTCACCATCATGCTGATGCATGACAATCGGAGCATCGCAGGAAAGCAAAAATTCTTTCGCGACCTGCTGATGATATTTCTTATAGAGAGCGATCGGATCATTGGGACTGGCGTAGAGAAGGATATCGTTCGCGCCGTAATGCGAACAACCTTCCTTGTGACCATAAAGCATCTTGAATTCCAGTTCCTTTGCGGCCAGGAAATCCTTGAGACTGGCGGCATTCTTGAAGATTTTCTTATTCTTAAGAACATCGCTGGTCCAGAATTCCACGCGCCGGATGCCATTGATCCACTGGAAAGAAAGGATGCCGGATTCGAAACCGCTGGACTGGACCACTTTCGTGATCGCATCCTTAAGGATGTTCTGGCCCCGGACAACGTGCCGGAAGCGCTCAGAATCAATACACATGGCCTGCTGAATGATCATGCAGACCTGCTTATCGCCGGGAATATCCGACGCCTGGTAGGTGACGAACTTCTTGTCGAAACAAGGATTGAGTCCGGAAGCGAGGATGATGTCGGGAATCTTCGGGGCCATGCGACCCTTTGAGAAGCTCTCGACTTTCGCGGCAATCATGGCAGCCAATCTGCCGTTTGATTTCGCGGATCCCTTATCAGCCGTAACCATGACCGAGTGCCCATCGCTATCTTCCAGATACGCATCGCCGACGCTGATGACTTTCGCGTTAGGGATGCGGCTCTCGTACTTTCGCACGATATAATAAGCTACCAGCATGCGCGCGCTTTCAACCGACTCGTCGATGATATTGCCGAGGATGGCCCAGATGTTGAGGAATTCTTTGAATTCCCGCATCTTCTGATTCATCTCCTGCTTTTCATTCTCGTTCTTGCACGAGCGGTAAAGCTTCTTGAGCTTATTGTAATTCAGAGTGGCCTCAGACCGGACCTTGAAAAGTCCGACCCGGAGCAGCTCGTTTGCGTAATGCATGATCAGTTCGTCTTCGAGTCTTCCGAAGACGATAGCGACCGGACCGCTGTAAAGCGGTTTCCCTTTTTCATCAGTGAACATTTCGTTCAACATGTCAGTCGTATGCGCGAGGCGCACTCGCAAAGTCATGAAGGCCGGTTCACCTTTTTGAAGAGATTCCTCGACGGACTGAAAACCTTCCGCCGAAGTCACCGCTTTAGGATAGGCATCCTGAAGCTTTTTGGCATTGATGCGGACTCCGGAAACCTGCGTCTTATACGCACGCTGACTTCCATATCTTTGCGTAAGCATGTACATCACATTGCCGTTGACAAGCAAGAGCTTAGCTTTCTTGGCCTCTGCCAATCGGAGCATATTGCGAAGGATATCTTCCTTATCGTCGGTGGCGGTCAAAGAACCGACCATCGGGGCGCCGAGGGAAACGATCTCACCGCTTTCGCCGGGAATCCGGTACGGAGTTTCGGCCGTAGTCAAAGGCAATGCCTTAGGCTTCAGCCGGTTCTCGCCGAACAGATTCTGCATGCGAGCGGTGACATCAACCTTGATGTCTTTGGAGATCTCTTCGTCAGTACGCTGAGCGATAGGCTCTTTCTGGTTCTTGGCTTTGTCTTCCATATCATCCTCTCCTTTTGATAGATTTAACTATCGAAGTTCTGCCTATAGATTATAATTTTTATCCTGAAAAGTCAATGAAAATTCGGCTGGAAACGGTGTATAATTTCCGATCGATTTTTGACTGATAAAAAAGCCACCTTTGAGGTGGCTTGGATCATTCAATTCTCCGCCTTTCCGTTGTTTCTCAAGCGGGGAAGGAGATTTTTCCCGTGCATTTTTTCAAGCTTGCTTATGCAGAGATCGAAATCTTCCGTTCCATTGGCGCAACTGAGCAATACGGTCGGTCCGAAAGACTCACCTACCCCGCCCCAACGGAACCAAAGTATCAAACACTTGGACTTCTTATCTTCGAAAAACAGAAGCTCAGGAAGATCGGTGGAATGCCTGAAGGCCCTGAGTTCCACATCAAAGACATTTCGCCCGTACATAAGCGCAGCGATTTCCTCAGAGGTCATCCGGCGAAAATCTTCAACGAGATACTCTTCTTCCTTGATTTCCAGCCCGGTCGCCATTCTGATTTTTATCTTATCAGCATTAATGACGACCTCCATCTCTCCGACGCCGACAGCAGATTCGTCAGTCGGGGAAAATCCGAGATAACGGCCATTGAATTCTTTCACGCGAAATCCTTTTTATGAACTGACAATATACTAATGCAAAGTAGAAATAAAATCAAAATAAATTTCCGGCCAGCACAGACTTCCTAACTAATTATTCACTTTTGTATTTGGTCCTAAAAAGTTTTTACTCCATGACAAAACAGATCTCACAATCTGCTTGATTCTCTTATCACGGGTCTCAGGCAACTTCGCCCGTAAAATCCAGCGATAATAAGTCCTCTTAAGCGATGGAGAAAGCGATTGGAAATTCTCCCCAGCCTGCTCATTACCGGACAAAGCCTTTTTGAGCTCGTCAGGCATCTCCGGATTTTTAGGAATGCCATGATCGTGAGTTGGCTTAGCCAATCCTAATCTGTAAAATTTCATTCCCTCCCTGGTCATTAGGCCTTTTTTGATCAGATCGCGCGCATATCGCAAGGTATTATCGCTCCATCTACTTGCGCCAGTTCTCTTGGAAAAATTACGGAGAAAAGTATGCTCGTCAATCCGCTTTATAGTGGTATCAATCCAGCCGAAACATATCGCCTCCTCTATCAGCTCACGATGTGTCGGCGCAGGCGCGCCGGTATGGCGCTTATGAAGAATCAAAGCGACTTTATTTTTCCGCAGATGATTCTTATCCAGCCAGCGGCGGAAATCCTCTTTTTTATAGACGACTATTTCCGGAATTTTCATTTCTGAAATTATCTTCAACGATGGGGGCAACCGGCCCAGCAGCAAGGCCGGCGCATACCGCCCTTCAGTTTGGAAATCGCCTTTCTGATCCGGATGTCTCTTGTCTCTGATTTTTTCCCGGAGATGACCCAGCAGATCCATTCATTGCGCGCAAGCGGCGTAATATCCTCCCAAGCCGATTGCACGGCCGAAACAGAAGCAAGCGCATTCCGCAGATCTCCCGGTATTTTATGGACTGAGCCTTTTTGGGACATAAGACTATTTTATCAAATCCGTCCTTCAAATACTAAAATCGCCCGCATTTAAATTTAAAAATAAAAATATCCATTGAATAATTTCGCTGGAAATATTATCATAAACTCAGTCATTTGATGCCAGGGAGTTAAAAATGAAGAAATCGGGAAAGAAAAAGATGCGAAGTCTGGCATCTCTCGATTTTGCGGAAATCCAGGAAACCACGATTGCGAGAGGACTTAAAAAACTTGTCCGCAAGCTGAAGAAAATTCGTGGCGCAGTCCGCGTCCTTCATCACGACGACCCTCCATGCACAGCCAGACTGAAAGATGGTTATTGCGAATCCTGCGAACTCAGGCCGGATATGCAAAGTACCGCACTCTACCCCTATTGCCCGAAATGCGACATTCCGCTTAAAAGCAGTCGTTGCTCAGACTGCAAGAAAAATTTCAAAACTTAAATCGCCTGATCGGCGGTTTTTTATTTTGCCGAATTACGAATCAAAACTTCAGCGGACATGGATGATCGGGATAATACTTGGCCAACTTTTTAAAAGAAAAACTGCCTTACTGGCAGTTTTGCACTATATACATATTCCCGTCCGCATCTGTCCGCAGAAAATCATACTTCTGGATTTTTCTTCCCTCCCGGGAATGCCATTCGCAGAACTCTGCGGCGAGCGCCCGGAGAATCTCTTCCCTGTCACGAACCTCAGCGGAAGATCGTTTGAGCATTTTAAGGTTGTCGGAAATTGCCGAAGACATCTCATCAGAAAATGAATTTTTGACAATTATTTCCTGCCTGCCTTCGAATTTCGCCCGGCGATTTAAAGTTCCCAATCTGCGCAGCAGTATAGTACTGATACGCGAACTCAGCTCCTGCAGACCGAACCGGCTTCTGAATCCATACTTATCACAATGACGCAAAAAATCCCCTATACATTTATCCGTTGGACGGAAAAAATCGTCTAATTTATTTTTCTCAGTCATGAATGCTTTCTTCTATCAAGCTTCTGGATAAGAGCTTAACCCGTCAGCATTAAATTGGCAATAATTTTAATCGAAATTCTAAACAAAAAAGCCCTTTTGGGCTTTATAAATGAGGCGGCCAGTTATCGATTATTGATACTATATCTTCATTTCTTGCCTTTGCGAATTTGCGAAGGCCGGCCGGCATCCTCCCCCACTCTTTATCCTCATTCTTCATGGCATCGAGCAGATCCATAACGGTCCAGGAATTTTTCTCAGGAGGCGGGCACAAACATCTCACTACAACCTTAGCCTTATCTGATTCCGAAAGCTTATTCGTCCAGCGTTCATATGCGGCGATGACTTCCTCATCCGTCCTTTCGACGTAAGGCAATCGGCCATCCTTTATTGATTACTGAAATAAGATTATCAAGATATTTATCTGAAATCAAATAATCATCCGAAATGCCCCACGCTGCTGATCGCCCTGAACGATTTTCTAACTAATTTGAAAGCGACTCAATGAAGCTCCTTGTCTTTGGCCCGAATAATCCCAATGCCGGCTGGATATTATGTTCCTTTTGGAATCCAATAAGAGCTTCCTGCGTGGATGATCCGAAATACGTAGTTTCCTGTCCTTTTGAGCCAAGACCCCCAGCTCTGACCGGATATCCGCTGTCATTGAGGAATTTCTGGAGAAGGCGGACTTCTTCGTCTATGGAACCAAGGATGAAGTTCTTAGTGAAGAGCCCCTTATATTCTTTCGCAGCTATTTTTATTTCCGATGGGATAGGGACGTTTCTTCCGGCCAACTCCCGGATAAGATCACGGAGCTGGGTCATCAGCCTGGAGAAGAGGGCTTCTTCAGACTTTGATTCAAATACAGGCTCGGGGATAACTTCGGGCTTTGGTTCCGGTTTAGATTCCTCGACGACAGTGAACTTGAGGGAGTCAGAAGTTCCTCCGCCTGGGCCGGGATTATTCACATATATTTCATATGTACCTGCTTTAGTCAGATATTCTGATGGAATGATGGCAGAGATCTTCGTAGGGCTGATCGGATTGGTCACGAGTTCATTCCCGTTGAATATGACCTTGGAATCGGAGATTATGGGAGAGCCGAGGAAGTCTTCACCAGTTAGAACGATTTCAATATCTCCGGAATTGACGGTTGTGGAATCTATCGAGATTGAGTAGAGGGTCGGGTAGGGGCTTTTACGTGGAGGGTCGGTTTGAGTAGAAATAACTGAAGCCGGCAATACCCCGCTCAAAATAGTTCCGCCACTACCAACTGCCCAACCGGTATTTGCATCTACAAAATAAACTCCAAGAATGTGATTTGAAGTTCCAGAAGTTTGCGCCGACCAAGTTGAGCCGCCATTTGTAGTAGTAAGAATAGTTCCGCTATTACCAACTGCCCAACCGGTATTTGCATCTACAAAATAAACTCCTTGAATTACATTTGCGGTCCCGGAAGTTTGCTGATTCCATGTCGTACCGCCATTTGTAGTTGCAAAAATAATACCCCCAGATGCAGAACCGCCAACTGCCCAACCGGTATTTGCATCTACAAAATAAACTCCATTAAAATTATGACTACCACCGCTGAAACTATAAGTTTGCGCAGACCAAGTTGAGCCGCCATTTGTAGTCACCCTAATAGTTCCTCCGCCAAAAGATCCACCTGCCGCCCATCCAGTGGTCGCATTTACAAAAGAAACTCCCGAAAGCTGCATAGTCGTGCCGGAAGTTTGCGCAGACCAAGTTGAACCGCCATTTGCCGTAGTCCTAATTATGCCGCCGGCGCCAACTGCCCAACCGGTATTTACATCTACAAAAGAAACTCCAAAAATCTGATTTGCAGTCCCGGAAGTTTGCGCAGACCAAGTTGAGCCGCCATTTGTAGTTGCCAAAATAGTTCCACTATCGCCAACGGCCCAGCCGTTATTTGCATCAATAAAAAAAACTCCACGAAGCGTATTCGCCGTACCAGAAGTTTGCGCGGACCAAGTTGAGCCGCCATTTGTAGTAGTAAGAATAGTTCCGCTATTACCAACTGCCCAACCGGTATTTGAATCAACAAAATAGATCCCCCTAAGGTCGTTAGCAGTTCCCGAGGTTTGCGCAGACCAAGTAAATGCAGCCGATGCATGATCGAGTGGCACTAAAAATATAAAAATTATTAAAAAATAAATGGAAAATAATTTCCCACGAAAAATTCTATTTAATAGAATCATAATTATATAAATAATAGCATAACTCAACGATGCTGGCATTCGGCCTAGCAACAGGGCCTACGCATCCCTCATTTCAGTTTATAGAGTGCTTTTTCAATCCTCGTCTCCGCTTTTTTCCCAGATGTAACCCGGCAAATCCACTCATTTCGCTCTATTCTACCCTAATAGTGGGAGTTCGATGAGCGGCTGGTTCGAACCCGCACCAAAATTAAAATATGCCCGACGGGCATATTTTAATTTGCGGGCCACCTTGGACGATTTTCGAACGCATTTGATGGATTTAGCTCTATCTGAATAGATTGACCTTATCCTTTTAATTTTTGTGGAGGCGAAAGGATTTTCTTCGGGCTTGGCTCAGGACAAGTCATCTAGGCGCCAAGAGCTTCGACAATCTCATTACAAGTAATATAACCTAATTTGCCATCAACAAGCATTTGCTTCTTTGCGCGCTATTCACTTTTTTCAAACCAAGGCCTTTTCAAAATAACCTCGCTGTCGGGGGTGGTTATAAAATAGCTCACTGCGGTTAAAATCGCCAGAATGAGCAAAATTTTAAAAATGAGGTAAAGTTTTTTCATCTTATTATGAAGCGGAATCAATCAACGTATCTATCCCTTTTAACTCCGACTCACAACCGGGGAATTTGATTTCTTTTTTTATGCCATTCAGATTAATAAGATAATCTATGTACACATCAGTGACCATTTCCGCTTCGCAGGATTTATCCATAATTCCGGAATCCTGAATTTGCTTGATTATCCTATCCATTAAGTTTTTATCCAACTCCTTCTGAGTGGTTGGATAGATAATTGTTTTTTCTCCATCCGGAGTCATCACTAACTCGTTTGATTCCATTATCAACTTGCCCGAAGAGTAAAGATAAGTGTTGAAACGGCAACTGCCGCCATATTCGGATTTAGTACGACAAAAACCGACAAAAGCGCGCTCGGCATATATCAGATTAGGGTCCTTTAAAATTGAAGTATCACCTGATTCGTTTGAAGTGATAGGCGCCGGTTTGGGCGGCAGGGCGCAACATGTCCAAAAAAAATATGTATAAAATCCGAAAAGCAAAACAATGGCTCCCAATAGCAGGATGCCGGCCAATGCCCATTTCCATTTTTTATCGAGAACGAGAAGTTTCATATGGTTACAGACTGCACACCACAGTCGCTTTATCATTACCTAAAAAAATCGTTCTATCTTCATTTCCATATAAAGTAGCTCTGACATCTACGCTTTGTGATGTTCTGCCAGTTCTTTTTGGACTATCCAAAACCCCACCAGTCGAATACGACCAAGCCGTAGTCGCCGGATTTCCCGAAACGCGTAGCAACTCGTCTGATCTGTCTGGATAATTATTCCAATAAATCGTTTTCCAACCGCCAGTTAACATTGTAGGATTTTGGTCAGTCCCCCCTGCCCAAAGTGGATTTGTGTGCAACGATAACACATTGCTGATATCTCCCGTCACCTTTCCCGACGCCTTTATAACAAACAAATAATCAGGATAACCCTCAATGGACTGCGGATGCACGCCTACTATTTCACACGAGACGGAATCTATGCTCACCTGCGGAGTAACAGAAGGACCCGCTGGCAATAGTAAAGTCGGCTCATCTTTTGGTTGGTCCGAAACATTGTCAGACCCCTTATTCACAACCACTACAAGATTTTGACATCCCTCGCCGCCGTATAAATCTTTGGCGCATAATCGGAAGTTGTAGGTGCCGGTCTTTGTGGGTGATCCACGAAGCGTGCCGTTTAATTCCAGAACCATACCCGGAGGCAAAAAACCAGATTTTTTTATAAATGAATATGGTGGAGTTCCGCCCCTTGGGTCGGTTGTTGTGTCGGAAAGAGCTCCACAAGTTGCGCCCGATATGGCAGAAGGCGGCTCGCAAAAATAAAGTTCATAAGATTCGCCAACTATCGTTTGGATGTCATTCCATGGACCGATAGTAACCCCGCCCACCGAAGACGCATCATCCGCCGGTGTCAGTGGTTTTTCTGAAACAGGTTTTTCTGAAAGTGTGGTCTTGCTGACGTAACCGATCTGGCCGTTCGGAAAAGTAACCTCGACCCACTCCGGATATTTATCAAAAAGATTCCCGGGGAAAACAAGTTTTTCGTTTTGAGGCAAAGAGTCAATTATTTCGCATGACGTTGAAGGACATTCCCGGACATTCGCGCTTCCCGATTTTATATAGTACTCGCGACTTTCTAAAAACGCTGTCTCTGACGCTTTTTCCGAAATGCCTTGGACCAAAAGTCCGCCGCCGGTAAAAAAAAATGCAGAAAGTCCCCAAACAAGAAAAATACCTCTTCTTGTCTGTAAAGACGGTCTGCGCATAACGAGCGACGGTTTGAATAATCCAATTATCAATAATAGAAAACTAATCGAGCTTAAAGCAGAAAATATAGTGGTTATAATTAATGCTGTATTGCGGTCCATATATCCTAGTGTACCACAAAATTAATTAGAGAAATTTTCCACCAGCGAATCTCGTCGCTGCAGATAGGCATCCTAAGTCCCATCGCTTACTTTTCTAAATTTCTCCCCGTAACCCATTTTTTCGTTTTACGGGTGATAGCCCGCAGGGCTACAAATAGGTTAATTAAATTTTTTCCAGAGCGGGGGCGTACGGATTCAAGTTTTCGCTCGCGACCGGATGGTCCGCTCGCTCACCGAACCTTTCCGCCGCACCCCGACCCCCGTCTGGAAAACCCTCGGTTTTCCACCTTTCCTGATACGGGGTGCGGCTGGTTCGAATCCGCACCAAAATTAAAATATGCCCGATGGGCATATTTTAATTTGCGGACCCTATTGAAAGATTTTCGAACCGCTTATATACGCACTGAAAACTACTTATAAGAAAATTAATCCGCCCAAACAACGAAAGTGAAAACCTCTTCGTTATTCCCGAGATTGCGCCTGTATATGGAACTATTTCCTTTACTATCCCTTCGCACTTCTTTGCCCCATTCTGAGCGATCGGCCACATCTACATTGCGGGCATTAATAGATGGCGCCAAACTCACGGACGTATTTACCGAATCAAAATGTGAATAAATTAACTCAAGCTGTTCGTAATCATGCTGGTTCGGATGCTGGTTCGTACTTGGATCATTTGTATAGTCCATGCAGGTTCCAAGATTAGAATTGCTGAAATTCTCATCCTGGTGATCAAGGCCGAAGGTATGGCCAATCTCCTGGCACATAACAAGATTCCGCCATTCCGGCTTATTATATTTTGCAGTATTAAAATACGTATCGTTGAGTTTCACAACGCCTTGCGCGATGTGCTCCCCTCCAGTAATCCAAAACTGCGCAATTCCCAGCCAACCATTTCTTCCATATTTACTATTACACACTTCTATCCGGCCGTTTGTAGGCTTACATATTTTTGGATTTATCGTACTTAAAGCAATTTTTGTATCTAAAACAGATGAAAGGTTCCAATCTTGCGAAGCAAGATTGAGCGAGGCATCCCATGCGGCGGTATTTACCGCATCACCTATTTGCAAAGACAGTGGGTTCGAAGTCCTCGCCCAATGATATCCTCCCCATGAATGATTTGCATAAACAATGCCGGCCATAGACGATAAAATCATAATTCCTACTAAAAATATAATATTATTTTTCATAATATTTAATTATATTATTAATTCTTAGCGAAAGTCAAAAAAACGAAATTCCTTTGCGGGAATAATCGTTTCTAAATGACCGCCTTATAATGGCGGTTTTTTTATTTTACAAAATCTTTGCGGGGGCGTACGGATTCAAGGTTTCGCTCGCGACCGGATGGTCCGCTCGCTCACCGAACCTTTCCGCCGCACCCCGACCCCCGTCTGGAAAACCCTCGGTTTTCCACCTTTCCGGATACGGGGTGCGGCTGGT
>Ga0209514_10000577_pt1 | contig 73619 bp, 72 predicted proteins | sample Subgrocontami58m_FD_187452 | JGI IMG/M metagenome (GOLD analysis project Ga0209514, IMG submission 187452) | Subsurface groundwater microbial communities from S. Glens Falls, New York, USA - GMW37 contaminated, 5.8 m (SPAdes) (version 3) | ecosystem: Environmental > Aquatic > Deep subsurface >... | reverse complement strand
CGGAAAGGGACATCGCCCGTATTCTCGATGCCCATCATAATCATCCGTGCCACCCAGAAGAAGATAATATCGTAAGCCGTTTCCATCACCGTGGTCGGGTAGAAGTAGCTCAAGTCTTCTGTATCATCAGGCCAGCCGAGCGTGGCGTGAGGCCAAAGCCCTGAGCTAAACCAGGTATCGAGAACATCCTGGTCTTGTTCGATGTTTACCGAGCCGCACCTGGGGCAGCTTTTCGGCACATCGACCGCCACGATTACCTCACCGCAGTTCTGACAGTACCAGACGGGGATGCGATGTCCCCACCAGAGCTGGCGGCTGATGCACCAGTCGCGGATATTTTCCATCCAGTTCAGGTAGACTTTAGCAAAATGCTGGGGAATAATATCGATGCGCCCGTCGACAACGGCTGCGATGGCCGGCTTTGCCAGCGGCTCAATCTTAACAAACCACTGCTGGCTGGCGATGGGTTCGACAACGGTGTGGCAGCGCTGGCAATGCCCTACCGCATGGCTGTAAGGTTCAATCTTTACTAAAAGCCCCTCTTTTTCCAGGTCAGCCAGTATGGCTTCGCGGCACTCGAAGCGGTCCATACCCGCATAGGGTCCGGCATTTTCGTTCATAGTGGCGTCGTTGTTAAGGATATTAATTAAAGGCAGATTATGCCGCCCGGCAACATCGAAGTCCACCGGGTCGTGAGCCGGTGTTATTTTGACCGCCCCGGTGCCGAAGGCGAGGTCAATTACCGCATCGGCAATGATGGGGATTTCCCGCTTCATTACCGGTAAAATAACCGTCTTGCCGACCATTTCCTTGAACCTTTTGTCATCAGGGTTGACGGCCACGGCGGTATCACCCAGAATGGTCTCGGGGCGGGTGGTGGCGACGGTAATAAAACCGCTGGCATCGGCAAGGGGATAGCGGACATACCAGAGGTGCCCGGCGAGGTCCTGATGGTCGACCTCAAGGTCGGAGAGGGCGGTACAGCAGCGGGGACACCAGTTGATAATCCGCTCGCCGCGATAAATCAGTCCCTTTTCATAGAGGCGGACAAAGGTGGTGCGCACTGCCCGGCTGGGGCCTTCGTCCATGGTGAAAGCCTCACGACTCCAATCGCAGGAAACGCCCAGTCTCTGGTGCTGCTCGGTAATGATGTGTCGGTAAGTGTTCATCCACTGCCACATTCTCTCCAGGAATTTCTCCCTGCCTAATGCGTGCCTGTCTGTCCCCTCGGTAGCCAGCAGTTTTTCAACGACCACCTGGGCGGCGATACTGGCATGGTCGACGCCGGGCAGCCAGAGAGTCGGCTCGCCCATCATCCGGTGCCAGCGGGTCATAATGTCTTCCAGGGTCGCCGTTAAGGCATGCCCGACGTGGAGTTCACCGGTAACATTGGGCGGTGGCATGATGATGACAAAAGGCTTCTTTTTGGGGTCTATTTTAGGCGTGAAGTAGCCCTTCTCCAGCCAGAACCGGTACCACTTAGCCTCAACCTGAGCCGGCTCATAGGCTTTAGGCATCTCGTCTTTTATTAGTTCTGCTTCTGCCATAGTTTCCTTTCTACCTTACCTGTCATTGCGAGGGACAAAGTCCCAAGCAATCTCTAGGATTATCCAACTTAAATCCCTCTCTCCGATAAATAAAGAGAAAGCTTACCATCTTATTCTGTACTCTTTCCTCAAGTCATCCAATAGACATTCTTCGCCATTTGCTCTAGTGGTATACCACCATGTCCAGCCATCTACGCTACCAGCTATGGACTTTGCAGCCCCCGAAAGCGCATCAAATCTTTCACCAGTGTGACCAAGTTCAATGCTGCCGTCATCTAGAACTTTGCCTTCGAATCTTTGACCCTTATACGACCTATAAATTACCTGGCCAACTTTGATACGATTATCGTCTACTAGGTCTTTAACAGTTACACGCCTTTCGCCTCCACGACCAGGTGACACGCTGATTGAAGATGTTACTGGAGGAATAAGAATTGGTGCTTGAATAGCACTCTTAAGTGGTTCAAACAAGTGGGCGTGAACTGCTTCTGCTCCAACTCTCCTAAAGGTTTGGAACTCAATAATCTTTATAGGTGAGTATTTGAGTAGGTCTAATGCTTCATCTAGTTCCTGTGTCCTATTCTCTATAATAACCACCAATACAGGCGGCTTTGTGACGAGGTCTGAAATAAACTTAAAAATCTCACCAGAGCCTATTGCTTCCTCAAATTCAGCTTTTCGCCGTTTATCTTCCTGTACATATTGATATATAGAATCAATAACCTTCTTTTGAGAAGCAGTGGTCTTTATGCCATTGATAAATCTACCTACCTGATTTACTATATGATCATACAATTGGTGGGTTGATAATTCCATCTCAACAATATACCACTGCGGTGCTTCATTTGTGGTTATGACAAATCCATCGGGTACAGACCCTTTCCCTGACCCCGATTCCAATCTGTTCCCCTCAATAAATAGGGAATTACTACCAAAGATTTCCTCATAGTGCTCTTTGACAAGTGGGTGGAATTCTTCCACCTCTTTTCTAGGTGTCCACAAGTCATATTTAATGCCGTCTATCAGTAACATATTCTTACTCCTAGGCTTTCTTTACTACTTTACGCCTAGATTGTTTCATCATCCCCACCACCCTGTCCAGTATTTTGTCGGCGACATCTCTTTTGCTCATCAGGGGCAGGCTTTCTACTTTGCCGTCCTTGTCAATCAGGGTGACGATATTGGTATCGACGTTAAAACCGCTACCGGGGGCAGTGACATCGTTGCCAACCACCAGGTCGAGATGCTTCTTAACAAGCATTTCCTGAGCACGCTCTACCAGTTTCTCCGTTTCTGCCTTGAAGCCCACCTTGACAAAATTCCCCTTGACTTCAGCCAGGATGTCCGGCGTCTTGACCAACTCCAGGGTAAGACCAGCGCCGGTGGCTTCTTTCTTTATCTTTTGCTCAGCGGCACTCTTAGGCTGATAGTCAGCCGGAGCCGCCGACATAATTAAAGCATCAGTCTGAGCCGTAGCCTTAGTCACCGTCTCTTGCATCTGGAGAACCGAGGTAATATGAACCACCTCGATACCTGCCGGGTCGGCGAGAGCAGTCGGTGCCGTAATCAGGGTAACCTGTGCACCCCTATCCCGGGCGGCTTCAGCCACGGCATAGCCCATCTTACCCGAGGAATGATTACCAATATAGCGGACCGGGTCGATGGCTTCCCGAGTGCCCCCGGCCGTAACCACGATGCGCTTGCCCGCCAGGTCACCACTCCTGCCCAATACCTGATTGATAGTGCCGATGATTGCCTCGATGTCAGACAGGCGCCCCAGTCCCATTTTGCCCGAAGCCAGACGACCATAGGCTGGTCCGACAATGGTAAAACCCCTGGCTGTAAGTTTCGCCAGGTTATCCCGGGTAATGGAGTTCTGGAACATATTAACATTCATGGCCGGTGCTATAATTACCGGAGCCTCAGTAGCCAGCACCGTGGTGCATAACATATCATCAGCAATGCCGGCGGCTATTTTAGCTATGATATTAGCCGTTGCCGGGGCGATAACCACGACATCCGCCGCCTCCGCCAGGGCGACATGCTCCACGCTGAACTCGGAGGTAAGCTCGAACATCCCGGTTACCACCGGGCGACCGGTAAGATTACGAAAAGTCAGTGGAGCCAGGAACTCGGTGGCCGATTTAGTCATAATTACCTCAACCCTTGCCCCGGCTTGAACCAGCTTGCTGGCGATATCCGCCGCCTTATAAGCCGCGATGCTGCCGGTGATACCTAATACTATCGTTTTGTTAGTAAGCATGGTTACCTCCTGAGAAGTAAATCCAAAATCCCAATTCCAAATGCCAAATTTGGTAATTTCCCATTAGCCCCTGTTCATCTCGTAGATGAGTCTCAGCCCGACCAGGGTCAAATCAGGATTGACCTCATCGATTGCCTTAGTTTCTTTGGCGATCAGCGCGGAATAACCGCCGGTGGCTACCACTTTAGTTTTTTCACCCAACTCTTTATTGATGCGCGCTATCATGCCCTCGACGAGCGAAGCGTAGCCATAGATAACCCCCGACTGTATGGCCGACACAGTATTGGTGCCGATGACAGTCTTGGGATGTACCAGGTCGACGCGTGGCAACTGTGCCGTGTGTGAATATAGAGCCTCGGCAGCCGTGGCGATGCCGGTGGCAATAATGCCGCCGATAAAATCGCCTTCCTTAGAAACAACGCTGAAAGTAGTGGCGGTACCAAGGTCGATGATGATTAGCGGGCCACCGTAGAGATGGTGAGCGGCGGCAGCATCGGCAATACGGTCGGCGCCAACCTCTCTCGGGTTGTCCATTCGTATTTTTACGCCGCTCTTAACTCCTACCCCGACCACCACAGGGGTTATATTAAAATAGCGTTGCGCAAGTTCAAGAAAGGTGGTGGTGAGCGGTGGGACGACGTTACAAATACAGATGTCTGTAATATCCTTCGTGCCGATATTCTCATGGGGCAGCATATTCATCAATAGAGCCGCGTATTCGTCAGCCATCTTGTGGACATCTGTAGCCATGCGCCAGGTGGCGCGAAGTTGCTCACCATCAAAAACGCCGATAGTGACGTTAGTATTGCCAATATCAAAAGCGAGTAACATAATCTGCCTCCTGAACTGTCAGCTTTTCTCTTTCAGTCGCTTAATAGCCAGCGGGAGTGCCGGCAATAAATCCGTGGCAATCATGCCAGCATCGCCCAGCTTGTCCCTGACCATTTCACCAGCTTCACTATGGAGGTAGACCCCGCAGGCCGCTGCCTCAAAAAGGGGCAACCCCTGAGCCACCAGCCCGGCAATAACCCCGCTGAGGACATCGCCGGTGCCGGCGGATGCCAGCCCGGGGTTGGCTACCGGGTTAATGCGGGACCGACCATCCGGGGCAACAATCACGGTATAAGCTCCCTTCAGCACAACCGTTTTTTGCCACTCCAGGGCTGCCTTTTTGGCGATGCCCAGCCGGTCGGACTGCACCTTATCTATAGATACCCCTGCCAGCCGGGACATTTCACCAGGGTGTGGAGTTAGTATAGCATCACCGGCTAGCTGTTGCCACCAGTCAGGGGTTTGAGACAGGGTATTAATGGCATCGGCATCCAGGACCAGGGCTGGTAACTTTGGTGGTGAACTACAAAGAGTCGACCTGATAAATTCCAGGGCTGCATGGCTTTGCCCCAGTCCACAGCCCATAAGCAGGACATTATAGCCGTCGAGTGCCTGGTGTATCAACCCGGCGGCTGACGCTGCAACAATGCCGGGGCTGGATTCAGGTAGGGGCAGATAGGTTGCCTCGGTCAGTTTTGATGCCAGAATAGGTTGCAGGCTGGCTGGCGTAGCCAGTGTTACCAGTCCGGCACCCACCCGCAGGGCACCACTGCACGCCAGATAGGCAGCGCCGATATAGTTGATGGAACCAGCCACCACCAGAACCCGGCCAAAAGTTCCTTTATTCGCCCCCAGCGGACGCCTGGGGAGAACTGCCCTGGCCCAGTCATCGGTGATAAGCTCGGTCGTTACCGCTTCGGCCAGATATGATGGTATGCCGATATCAGCGACCGTTATCCTGCCGGCTCGGTCGGCTCCGGGAGAGTTAAACAGACCCGGCTTGGGGAAACCAAGGGTAATCGTATTATCAGCATACAGGCAGGCAGGGTCGACGGCACCACTATCGGCATTAAGCCCCGAGGGTAAGTCCAGGGCAAAGATGCGCAGACCCGGTCGCTTCTCCCTGGCTTTAGTCACCCGGTCAAGTGCCAGGCTGAAGTCAGCACTCAGTGGGCGACTTTTACCCGTGCCCAGCACGGCATCGATAACGGCGGTGGCTGATGACAGCCGGTCATCCAGCCGGGCCAGGTTAGCATCCTGAGCGGCTTCAACACAGGTTATGCCCCGCTGCTGCACTAATTCAAGGTTAGGGTCGACCGCGGGTCTTTGCTCCAAAAGGTAGAGACTAACATCGGCTCCCAGGTCGTGAAGGTGGCGAGCCGCTACCAGCCCATCCCCGCCATTGTTCCCGGGTCCAATCAGTATCAGGATGTGTTGCTGGTCAATATCTCCAAGGATGCGTCTGACCTCTTCCGCCACAGCCAGTCCGGCGTTTTCCATAAGCACATTTGCCGGTAAGCCCATCCGGGCACAATCCTGCTCTACCTGGCGCATCTGCTCAACAGTTAGAACTTTCACCGCTTCATCCTCAGCCACCTGGCGGGCTTACCCAAATTGTTATCGACTCGAGAAATCCGACTCGCGGCTAATCCAATAGAGATAAGGGGTTAAAGTTTGTTTCATAATCGTAGGTGTCAACAGTCTCTTTTTTCTTAAGATAGTTCACCACGGCGTAGGTGAACGGGGTCGCCACCGCCTCGATGCCGGTCTTTGCCAGCCAGTGATACAAAATAATTATCGGCACAAAGGAAGGGGTGCCACCGAAAGCCAGGGTAATAAAAAGCACGGTATCCAGTCCCTGACCGACTATAGTAGAGCTGATAGTCCGGCTCCAGAGCCAGCGACCTTTGGTAATAATTTTCATCCTGGCCAGGACAAAAGAATTGGCAAACTCGCCAACGAGGTAACCGGCAAAGGAGGCGATAAGCAGCCTGGGGGTGTAGCCCAGAATACTCTCGTACGCTTTTTGCCCTTCCCAGAAAGAAGCCGGGGGCAGAATCTGCCCTATCCAGACAAAAATAACGACAATGAGGTTACACAGGAAACCGAGCCAGATAAGTCTTCTTGCCCAGCGATAGCCGTAGACCTCGGTGAGGACATCACCAAAGACATAGCTCACCGGGAAAACAAAAATCGCCGCTGGCAGAATAACGAAACCAAGGCTTACGATTTTTACAGCGATGATGTTGGCAGTGATAAGGCAGGTAACGAAGATGGCGGCAATAACGACAAATCGGTAAGAGACGTTCATACTAAATCCAGCGTTTACGGCGGAAGAAATAGAGCATACCCGCCGAAATAAGACCCATCCCGGATACCAGCATAAGAAAAGTGTAGAAACTGCCCCTTTCCAAGCCACCAGGTAGAGCGATGTTCATTCCATATATACTGGAAATTACCAGAAAGGGCAAGATAATGCTGGACATGATAGTCAAGACGCGGGTGACGCGGTTAAGGCGGTCGGCGCTCAAAGTATAGTCGCTATCCTTATAAATCTCGATAATCTCTTTAGCATCATCCAGGGAGTCGCAAATCTTGTGCAGATGGTCAATGAGGTCGCCAAAATGGACGCTTATATCATTGGTGGTAAACCGCTTCAGTTTGGGTTCAAGCTCGGTAATAATTGAGCGCCAGGGCAGCAGAATACGCCGTTGCGTGATAATATCGCGGCGCAGAGTGGCCACTTCCTGAGCCGCCTCAATATTCTCATCAAAGACCACGTCCTCAACATCATCCACCCAGTTTAGAATGGCATCCAGAATGGGAAAGTAGGCATCGACCGTCCGGTCCAGTATCCGGTAAAGAAGATAACCCGAGCCATACTGCAAATTTTCCTGCCGTGCCTCTTCCTCAATCTGGCAAGCACGAAAAAGCTTGGTCAGGGGTTTGAGCTCCCCGCTATGAATCGTGACCAGATACCTGGCTCCGATGAAGACCGATATCTGCTTGTGGGTACTGACCCGTGCCTTCTTATCCCACCTTGAATAGGGGAGGATTAAAAAAAGGTAGTCTTCATATTCATCTATTTTAGCCCGCTGTATTCGGCTGAGACAGTCGTCCAGGTCCAGAGGATGGAAGGGATAATTTTTAGCCAGATACTCCATTTCCCGTATGGTCGGTTGCTCAATATTAAACCAGGTCAGGTCACCCAGGGTAACCGACTCCACATGAAGCTGTTCTTCTTTGCTTACCTGAGCACTGGTCATGGTAAATCTTCCTGCTCAAACAGTATCTTATTACTAACCAGTCTGTATTTTACCACATTTGTTGCCAGATAACATCTAGCCTGATATAATAGGCTATTCTTTCGCATATTTTGTAGTTTTGAGGCTAGAAATGACGTTGCCCCACCCATTGGAAGCTATTCTCCATCCAAGATCAATTGCGGTAACCGGTGCCTCTGATAATCCGGTTACCTGGGGTAATGGCTATGTACGTTATCTGGTTAACTTCGGCTTCCGGGGGAACATTTATCCGGTGAACCCCAAGTACTCTGAGATTATGGGTCTCAAGACCTACCCCAGCCTACTGGCGATACCTGGCCCCGTTGATTATGTGATTTCCTGCATTCCGGCATCGGATGTTATCGAGATGCTGGAAGCCTGCTTACAAAAGGGTGTCAGGGCGGTTCAAATGTTCACGGCTCGTTTCACTGAGACGGGACGTCCCGAAGCCGCTCAACTGGAACAGGAAATACTAAAGCGGGCCAGAAAATTAGGAATTCGCCTCATTGGCCCGAACTGCATGGGTGTGTATTATCCGCGTCTCGGTATGTCCTTTGGCGATGAGCTGCCCAAAGAATCCGGAGCAACCGGATTAATCTCACAGAGTGGTGGGGGGGCTGCCGATATTGTCCGATTATGCGGGCAAAAAGGTATCCGCTTCAGTAAAGCCATCACCTATGGGAATGCTATTGATTTTAACGAGTGTGATTACCTCGACTACTTCGCGCAGGACACGGAGACAAAGATAATTCTGATGTATATTGAAGGAGTGAAGGACGGCAGGAGATTCTTCGAGACCCTGCGCCGGATAACCCCGACCAAGCCGGTAATCATTGCTAAAGGCGGACGGGGTAACGCCGGGACGAGAGCCGCCTCTTCCCATACTGCCTCCCTGGCCGGCTCTAGGAAGATATGGGAAGCTGTTATTAATCAAACCGGTGCTATTTCCGTGGAAAACTTCGACGAAATGGCGGACCTGGCTGCTCTGTTCTATTTCCTACCCCCATTCTGCGGTACAAGGGTGGGTATTGTGGGTGGTGGGGGGGGAGCCGGTGTCCTGGCTGCTGACCAGTGTGAAGAAGCAGGTCTTGATGTTATCCCGCTGCCAGGAGAGATCCGGGAACAATTAAAGAGCCGCGGGGTTGCAATGTGGGATTGGATTGGAAACCCCACCGATATGTCAATCAGAGAGAATGATAAATTCGGTGCTGGTGATATGCTGCAGCTAATGGCTGAGAACCAGAATTTTGACCTTCTTATCGCTATGATGGGTGCTCCATATCGTCGGGGACAACCAGAGATATCGCCTAGAAGTCATGTCGAACAGTATAAACTGAAAGGGAATAATCCGAAACCGTTGCTTGCTATTATAGCCGACAGAAGCCATGGCATCGAGGATTACGACAGCCCGGTTGCGAAGCTGACAGCCGGAGTAAGGACAGAAGTTATCGCCGCAGGTATCCCCTTTTATCCTACCATTGGGCGGGCGGCTCGGGCTGCCCGAAAGGTAATAGACTATTACCGGAAGAGAGAACAGCGTAGTTCCTCTCTATGATTTCAGCCAGCCAGCTGCCAGCCGTGAGCGAAGTGAAACCAGAATAAGTTTCCTCTCCCTTGATGGGAGAGGGCTAGGGTGAGGGTGGTACCCCTCACTTACATCTCTCCCGCAAGGGGAGAGAGAAGTTATTTATTTTCAACGATAGTGTCTCAAGCTCAATGCTGTGTCAACGTTCCGGTGCCGATTACAAACCATGCCATTGAGTGAAGATAGCCACCGCTTCTCTCGGGCTGACCAGCTTATTAGCCGGATGCTGCCAGTCAGGATAGCCGATAGCCATGCCCAAGACAATTTTTTTGTTATCCGGGATACCTGAAATCCGGCGTAAAACCTGGGGGTAGCGCACCACGGCAGCCATAGAGCATGTGCCCAGGTCAAAAGTCAAAGCGGCTAACATGACCGACTGGGAAAATAAGCCAAGGTCAAACAGCGACCAGGGTCCCAATGCCTCATCCAGATAAAATATCAAAGCGTTCGGGGCATCGAAAAATCTCTGCCCTTGCAGTGTCCATTCCTGTCTTTTTTCCCTATCCTCACGGCTTATACCCAGGACCTGATAAAGCCGGAGTCCCAGCTCCCGACTACGGGAGGTATGAGGTTCGGCGAAGCCAACTTGAGGAATATCGGAGGCCGGGGAGACACCTGAGGTTGCCGCTTCAACTAAAGCTGCTTTCACTTCGTTCATAATTTCCCCGCCGATGACGGCTACCTCCCAGGGCTGAGTATTACTCCAGGAAGGAGAGTGTGCCGCTAGCTCCAGAATTTCGGCTAAAACAGGCCGTGGTACCGGTCGTGGTAAAAAAGCACGGATGCTTTTCCTGGTTTTGATGGCATCAACTAATTCCATTTGTTACCCCCTTAGACCTTTGCCCCTTTTGGGGGCACCAGCCGCCTGATTTTTGGTATTACAACTGCTTTATATACTGGTTCCCATACCTTTCAAAATAGCCGACAAAACCCAGAATACTATTGTTGACAAAATTGAGTTCCCGGCCACGCTGGTCAGCAGGAAGCTTATCAAGACGAGCCATGTCAGTATCTTTTTCCCGAATTGCCTGAGATATCTCCTGGGTGCTGGCGCCCTTCTCCACACAGTCGGCGATTGTCTTGCCCCACAGGATTAAGCGTTGTTTATAAATCTGGAGTCTGTCCAATGCCTGGGTAGCGCCGCCGAAGTGGGCATAATATAAATGCGTCGGGGCAAGGCGAATAAGCTCATCCACCGAGGCTAGAGCCCGCTCCAGATGGAAAGGAGGGGGGGCGGTCGCTCTGATTAAATCGACCTCCGCATTGTAGACCCCGGCAGCCTCGCCAGCAAATAATACCCCCTTTTTTCTGTCCCAAAAGCTCAAGTGATGCGGGGCATGACCCGGTGTTTCCAGTATCTCTAGCTCCATTCCATCCAGGTCAATCACCATCCCGTTTGTGGCAACGATTATCCTGTCCTGAGGCACTGGCTCAATCGGCCCATAGTCCAGGGCGAGCTTCCCCAGGGCGCGCTGGCTATCCTGCCACAGTCTGGTCGGTTCTATCAGATGGGGAGCACCTCTCTCATGTACCACAATCTTAGCCGCAGGCATCTGTTTGATGGCTTGACCGATGCCACCTGCATGGTCCATATGGATATGAGTCAACAGGACATAGCTTATATCCGCCGGTTTTATATTGAGCTCCCGTAAACCTGCGGTAAGGTTTGCTATCGATACGGCAGGCCCCACGTCAATCAGGGTTACCTTTCCGACTTCCAGCACATAGATACCGATAAACTTTTCAAAGCCGGAGATAGGCGGTGTCACATCGATAAGACTTAAGTTAGGCGCCAGCCGATAGGTTTTCATCGGGATAACCCTTCCTCCTTGGTGAGAGATTGTTGCCTAATCCCCCTGGATTTTACGCCGTATTATAACATGAAAGCTGCCTTTTAGCTTACCAGAGTCTTGTGTCAAATGTCATTCTGAGAAGCACATGTGCTTCGCTCAGTATAAACGAAGCGACGAAGAATCCGCTCTCTGAGGGGGGTGGTACGGATTCTTCGCGGAGTTCACACTGAACATAGTGAATGTGCTCAGAATGACATAAATGCGGTACTTTCAGGGTAAGGTTGGGGCAGGGGTATAGCGTGCTCCACATTCTCAATCGTTGTTTTTAGCCACGGGTTGGATTATACTGCAAACTTGAGTATGGTGGATAGGATATTGTTTTGAGAATGAGAGTTGGCAATGGACTGAGTTGGCGTGGTGGTTTTTGGGACAAGGCGTTATTTAGTATCCTGTTGATGGCTATTCTGGGTGCCCTGGGTACTGTGGTTTATACGATAACGGTACCCAAGGTAGGGGAGAAGTTTACCGAGTTTTATCTGCTGGGCTTAAATGGTGAGGCTAGCGGTTATCCGACTCAGTTGAGGGTGGGGGAGGTGGGGAAGGTGGTGGTGGGCATTGGTAACCGGGAACATGAGACAGCGACCTACCGGGTGGAGGTGAGGATTGATGGAGTTATTAATAACCAGGCGGGACCGCTCACCATTAAGTCCGATGAAACGTGGCAGGAGGTAGTCACTTTTACCCCGGCCAGGGCAGGAGATAAGCAAAAGGTGGAATTCTTATTGTATAAGCAGGGGCAGAGTGACGTTTACCAGAGGCTGCACCTTTTTCTGGATGTTAGCTGAAGCAGGCAAATTGGTTCTATTTGGTTACGTTTTGGTGATGTCATTGCGAGACCCCGATTTTATCGGGGCGAAGCAATCTGGGCGGGGCTTTCCCATCCCCTTACGGATTGCTTCGTCGCTTCACTCCTCGCAATGACAGTGGGAGAAACCAATTCAAAAAGAATCGGCAAATTGACATTCAGATTCCACTAGGATTAAAATCAACCTAACATGCAGTTATTTGGCACTTCGGGCATACGCAGGGTTGCCGATAGGAGTCTTGTGGAGCTGGCTTTAAAGGTTGGGCTGGCGGTCGGCAGGCTCTATGGCAATGTTGTGGTCGGTGGTGACACCAGAACTTCCAGCGATTCTGTAAAATATGCTTTTACATCTGGAGTGCTGGCGGCTGGCTCCGGGTGTAGTGATGCTGGAGTGATGCCTACGCCCACGCTGGCCTGGGCTACCAGGGAATTCCAGGCAGGAGCAATGATTACCGCTTCACACAACCCTCCCGAATATAACGGTATCAAGCTTTTGAATCCGGATGGCTCGGCCTTTGATGCCGAACAGCGGGGTCAGATAGAGGATATGATTCTAAATGACTCTCTGGCGGCGGCTCGATGGGGTGAGATGAAGAGCCGACGTGTTTACGAAGGAGCTATCGAGCAGCATATCGAGCACATCATGCAAGATTTCCCTGATGAATTGAAACTTAAGGTAGTATTAGACTGTGGTTGCGGGGCGGCCTCAGTGATTACGCCTTATTTATTAAGAAGGCTTGGTTGTGAAGTGGTGGCCCTGAATTGTTACCCCAGTGGTTTCTTTCCCCGTGCCGTTGAACCAATTGAAGCGAATCTGGCTGATTTAATACGGGCAACCAGGGAGTTCGGGGCTGATCTGGGTATTGCTCATGATGGGGATGCCGACCGTATGATGGCGGTGGATGACAAGGGGCGATTTATACCGGGGGATAAGCTGCTGGTGCTTTTTGCTCAGCAGGCGATGGCAAAAGATGTGATTACAACCATCGATGCTTCGATGGTAATCGATGAAATTGGTTGCAGTGTTACCCGAACTAAAGTGGGTGATATCTATGTCTCCGAGGAACTGAAAAAGGGTGGAGATTTTGGTGGCGAACCATCGGGAAGCTGGGTTTTCCCCCATAGCTCACTGTGCCCGGATGGTATTTATGCGGCGGCGCAACTGGTAGCTATCGCCCGCCGGCAGAAGCTATCGCAATTAGTTGATAGCATACCCTGTTACCCGCTGCTTCGGGGTAGTGTTGCCGGTGATGGAATAGCGGCATCGGACCTGTCCGGGCGGCTACGGGCTATGGAGTCGTTATCGGTCAGCAGTATCGATGGTATTAAGCTGAATTTTGCCGACGGCTGGCTGCTGGTTAGAGCTTCAGGCACTGAGCCCAGGGTAAGGGTAACTGCTGAGGCAAAAAGTGAGGCGCGGGTGCATCAGCTCTATGATAGCGGTGTCAGGGTAATCAAGGAGTGTATAGGGGGCAAAGAGTGAAGGCAGTTATTTTAGCCGCCGGGGAAGGGAGCCGTATGCGTCCTCTGACTTATACCCGGCCCAAGGTAATGTTACCGATAGCTAATAAGCCTATTCTGGAGCATTTGCTCATCGAGGTGAAGAAGGCTGGTATCAGAGAGTTTATCTTCATAGTGGGTTATCATGATGAGCAGGTGCGCCAGTATTTTGGTAGTGGTGAGCGGTGGGAGGTGAGCATAAACTATTGTTCCCAGCGTAAGCAATTGGGCACGGCCGATGCCATTAGAATGGCAGATGGGTTAGTCGACGGGAACTTCCTGGTTATTAATGGTGATGTCATCGTGAAGCAGAAGGATATCGCTGACCTGGCTGGCGGGCAGGATAATACCATGAGCGTGGTTGAAGTTACCGATACCAGTGGCTTAGGACTGGTGGAATTAGCCGGTGGTAAGGTAGTGCATATTTACGAGAAGGTGGAAAAGCCGCCTTCCCATACTGCTAATGCTGCTGTGTATCTGTTTACACCGCAGATATTCGATGCCATATCACGGACAGCAAAATCGCCGCGGGGAGAGTATGAAATAACCGATTCCTTACAGTTGTTGATTGACCAGGGCTGCCGCATTGCGTATCAGCCAATTGGTTACTGGCTCGACATTAGCTATCCCTGGGACCTGCTGGCTGCCAATGAATCACTAATGGCGGAGACTAAAGCTCAGAGACTGGGTCAGGTAGAAGATAATGTGATAATCAAGGAACCGGTCTCTATTGGTAAGGGTACAATAGTGAGATCAGGCTCTTATATCGTTGGTCCGGTGCTCATCGGGCAGGATTGTGATATTGGACCCAACTGCTATATCCGCCCTAGTACAGCTATTGGGGATGGGTGTCATATCGGCGCTGCGGTGGAGGTTAAGAACTCCATAATTATGAATAATACTGCCATTCCCCACCTTAATTATGTCGGCGATAGTGTTATCGGGGAAGATTGTAATCTGGGGGCGGGCACGAAGATTGCCAATCTGAAGCTGGATAAAAAGAATATAGTGGTGGGCAGGATAGATACCGGGCGGCGCAAACTGGGGGCGATACTCGGGGATGGGGTGGAGACCGGGATAAATGCCTCGATTAATGTCGGCTGTATGATTGGCAATAATACCCATATCGGGCCGGGGGCTATCGCCAGCGGCATTATTGCCCCGGGTTCTAAAATATTCTAGGGATTAACAAGGTATTAACTATGAAACAAGCTGTAATTCTAGCCGCCGGTGAAGGACAAAGGCTAAGGCCGTTTACCGTTACCAAGCCCAAGGCAATGCTTTCTATAGCTGGTAAGCCTATACTCCAGTATGTGGTTGAGGCGTTAGCCCAAAACGGTATCCGCCAGATTGTTATCGTGGTGGGCTATAAACGGGAGCAGGTGTTTGATTACATGGGCGATGGGGAGCAGTTTGGTGTTAATATAGTTTACATAACACAGGAGAGGCAACTGGGTACCGCTCATGCCCTGGCACAGGCTCAAGATGCCGTGCAAAATGAATTTCTGGTGCTGCCCGGTGATAACCTGATTAGAGCCGGTACTATTGCCAGGTTCGTGGCATCACAGCCTAATGCGGTGCTGGTGACGAAGATAGCTAACCAGGCTAGATATGGCGTGGTGATTACTGAGGACGGCAGGGTGAAGGATATTATGGAAAAGCCTAAGGAGGCTAAAGGGAATACCATTAATACCAGTATTTATGCTTTTAACCGGGGTATTTTTGACTTTATTGGTGCTAATTTAGATATTCCCGATGTCCTTAACGACCTGCTCGCCCGGGGTTACGCTATTAGTGCCCAGGAAACCGATGGTCTCTGGCTGGATGTTGTATACCCGTGGGATATCTTAAGCCTCAATGAGGCAATTCTACGCCAGATCCCGCCCAGTTTAGGGGGATCTGTCGAGGCGGGCGCTGCAGTAAAAGGGCTGGTCTCGGTGGGGACAGATACGGTGATACGGTCGGGTTCATACATAGTTGGACCGGTAGTTATCGGAGATAATTGTGAGATAGGTCCTAATGTGAGTATCCTGCCGTCGACCAGTATCGGTGATAACGTCGTTATTGCGTCATTGAGTGAGATAAAAAATAGTGTTATCGGCGATGATGTAACTATCGGACCGGGTTCGATTATACAGGACTCAGTGATTGATGATGGTTGTGTTATTAAGGGGCGCTTTACTGCCTGTAGTGGTCAAGCTGAGGTCAGGGTTAATGATGACTATCACCTCCTGGCGACGGTCGGGGCGATGCTCGGTGCCGGCTGTCACCTGGAGAGTAGCGTGGTGGCTCAGCCGGGAGTTATTCTGGGTAACTATAGCCAGGTTCAGTCCATGAAGATGATTAGTGGCAGGATGCCGGACCGGAGTCTTGTCTTTTAGTGATACTTGGGATGGAGAACTTTTATGTGTGGTATTGTCGGTTATATTGGCGATAGACAGGCTCAATCTATATTGCTTAACTGTTTAAGTAAACTGGAGTACCGGGGTTACGACTCCTGCGGCATTGCAGTAACCACCGATGGCGTTAAGGTGTATAAGGATGCGGTCAGGGTGGAGAAGCTGAGTAAGGCATCACCCCGGTTGGTGGGGACGGTAGGCATTGGTCATACCAGGTGGGCAACTCATGGTGAACCGTCTCAGGTTAATGCTCACCCTCACATTGATTGCACGGGTAAGGTTGCCGTGGTGCACAATGGCATCATTAACAACTACCGCAGCTTGAGAGAGCAGCTCATCGGTGAGGGGCACAAATTTGTCTCGGAAACCGACACTGAAGTAATACCCCATCTCATCGAGAAATACTATGATGGCAATTTAGAAGAAGCGGTAGAAACTGCCCTGCGTGATGTCGAAGGTTCTTACGCTATCATCGTGCTGAGGACGGATGAGCCGAAGCTGGTTTTTGCCCGGAAAGATAGCCCGCTAATTCTGGGACTGGGTGACCGGGAGAATTTTATTGCCTCTGATGTACCTGCGATATTGGGTTATACCGGTAGAGTTATCTATTTAGAGGATGGTGATATCGGGGTTGTTACTAAACATGACGTAAAGATTAAGAACGATGGTGCTAAGGTCACCAGGCCAGAGCACAAGATTCTGTGGGGCGTGGAAGAGGCACAGAAGGCGGGCTATGAGCACTTCATGCTCAAGGAGATTCACGAACAGCCCAGAGTGATACGGAATACCCTGGGAGAATATACCCGGGAGACCGACCCCTTAGCCGATTTGGCGGTGATGAGAGATGCCGATGCCGGAGCTGTGCTTATCTTGGGTTGTGGCAGTTCCTACTATGCTGGTCTGCTGGGTAAATACGTTATCGAAGAATTACTGGGAATGCCAGTGCGGGTTGAGGTCGCCTCTGAATTCAACTACTATAGCCATACCTTGGCCAGAACTATGGCTATTGCTATTACTCAGTCAGGCGAGACGGCCGATACCTTGAAAGCCATGAAAAAGTTGAAAGAGACGGGGTGCCGGGTAGTGGCTATTACTAATGTGGTGGGTAGCACCGCCAGCCGGATTGCCGACCAGACCATTTACACTCGGGCTGGTCCTGAGATAAGCGTGTTGGCGACTAAGACTTTGCTGGCTCAGTTCATGGTGCTGTACTGGCTAGCTCTGTCCTATTCTAAGGTAGATGCTCGAAGATTAGCCAGCTTGTTTACGGGGTTAAGACAGTTGCCGAGTAAAGTCCAGCAGGTGCTGGATAGTGAGTCTAAGATTATGGAATGTGCTCAATATCTGTCTAAGTTTGAGCATATCTTCTTCATTGGTAGGGGCAAAAACCTGCCGGTAGCTCTGGAGGGGGCACTTAAGTTGAAGGAAGCTGCCTATGTTCATGGCGAAGGTTTTGCTGCCGGCGAGATTAAGCACGGTCCCCTTGCCTTACTCAGTCGCCAAACCCCGGTCATCGCTATTGTCGCCAGGGATAATACCTATGAGGTTATGCTGAGCAATATCAGGGAAATCAAGGCTAGGGGGTCACCCCTGATAGCGCTGGCGGAAGAGGGGGACGAGGCTATCGGGGAACTGGCTGATTCGGTCATTGCCGTGCCCAAGGTTGATGCCCTGTTTTCACCGGTAGTTAATATCGTTGCCTTACAGCTACTTGCCTACTATACTGCCAAAGAGAGGGGTTGCCCCATAGACTTCCCACGGAACCTGGCTAAAAGTGTAACTGTAGAGTAGGCAGATAGGGTTTTATAGGCAACGGGACATTACCTGACTTCTTATCTAGCGCTGGCGGTGGACTGGTTACAGACCTTGACAGGTCAGCGAGTGGGGGGTTAATATAGCCGAAGTATTGTCATTATTTTGCGGGTCAGGGAGGTAATAAAGTGGCTGAAGCCGAGAAAAAAGCAGTGACTCTAGGGATGAGAGAAGCCTATCCTTATGGTGGTATGCGCATTGCCGATGTCCTTAAGGAACAGGAAGTGGAAGTAGCCTTTGGCGTGCATGGCGGTCACATCTGGGCTATGGTGGATGCCATCAGTAATGCCGGTATCAAAATAGTAACTGTGCGTCATGAGCAGGCGGCGGTCTATGCTGCCGAGGCTTACTCTAAGGCAACTGGTAAAGTCGGCGTCGCCTTTGCCACGGTGGGACCCGGTGTAGCCAACACGGTGAGTGCCATGCAGCAAGCCTACATCAGCTGTTCGCCGGTGATTGCTCTCTTTGGTGCGGTGGCTCCGATAAACGAGCGAATGTATGCCATTCAGCCATCCTATGTTATGGATTTGATGCGGCATATCACCAAGTGGTCACAGAGGCTGACTACTCTCGGGCAGATTAAACATTCACTTACCGAAGCCTTTAAAGATGCTCAATCATATCCTAAGGGTCCCGTAGCGCTGGAGTTTGATTTTACCGGTACTCTGGGCAGGGAGCCGGTGGGGCGGAGGCCGCGTGACTTTTACTATGTCCCGAACTGGCGCAAGGGAGTGACGGCAACACCCTTTACCTTACCGGGAGCTGACCCCGAGGCGGTGGAACAGTGCGTACGCGCCATTTATAAGGCGGAGCGGCCGGTGCTCTATGCCGGGGATGGTGTTCACTGGTCAGATGGCTCTAAGGAGCTGATAGAGTTCGCTGAACTGGCTCAGGTATCGGTGTGCGGTCGGAGGATGGGGCGGGGATCTATGCCCGAGGTTCACCCTCAGTGCTTTAGCTCTCAGGCGGGGCGCAAGGTTCTGTCAGAATCCGACCTTTTCGTAGGTCTGGGTCTTAAGATAGGCTTTGCCGATGGCTTCGGCGCCGGTTGGCCGGGACGAATCATCCAGATTAACGAGTCACCCCAGCATATCTGGCCTTTCCTGCCTACCGAGCTAGCTGTAATAGCCAGCCCGCGGGTAATGCTGCGTCAGATGATTGACTATGTTAAAGCCAACGGTCTGAAACCCCAGCCGTCTAAGGCGGAGTGGATCAAAAAGGTTCATGAAGTGCAAGTCTCCGGCTATCAATCCCGGGTGAAGATGGCGATGAAGTACCAGAAGCACACACCGGTGCACTATGGATACCTGGCTAAAGTTGTCTGGGATGTAGCTGAGGAACTTTATCAGGGCCGGAACCGTGTCATTATTGATGGCTTCACCATTTCAGACTATATGCCGGCTTTCATTCAAACCCGCTATTCCGGGCAGGTTATGGATTCCTCGGAACAGGCAGGTGTCGGTCACGGTGTGGGTATGGCTATCGGGGCTGCTTTTGGTGACCCGCAGGCAAGGAAGCAACCGGTTCTGGTCTTGATGGGCGATGCCGGTATGGGTCTGGCGGGTATGGATTATGAGACAGCTCTGAGGTACCATTTACCTATTGTCTACATCGTTACCGAGAATGGTGGTTGGATGGGTAGTATGAAGTATTCTCACTATGGCCCCAACTGGCAGGCGCTCGGTGAGCAGGACCGGGAGTATGGCTCCGATTGTCTGCCTGGCATCAGGTACGACAAGCTGACTGATGTCTTTGGCGGTCATGGCGAGTACGTTGAACGACCGGAAGATATAAAGCCAGCACTGGAAAGGGCCTGCCGGGCGGCTGAGCAAGGCAAGACGGCTATAGTTAATGTTAAGATGGATGCCAGAGTGGCTAACCGTCAGGTATTCACGGTAGACTACCAGCATTCCTGGCTACATATCCCCTGGGATAAACTGCCGCCATGGGGCCAGGCGTTAAGACGCAATCTGGTACGTGGCTTACCCTGGGACCAGGCGGGTGTTCCACCGATGCCGATGCCTGACCCCTGGGAGCCTGTAGGCGACGAGTTGCCCAAGACCTAGTGCCAGAGCAATCCGGCAAATTAGCTGATTACAGATTCTCGTCAGTATCGTCGGGTATTGATGGTATGTTGGCGTTGGCTGAAGGTTATCGAGGTTTATAACCGAATTAAGCAGAACATTGCTTTGGATATAATGGCGGAAGTGATATAGCTTAAGAGGAGGAAAAAATGGCAGCAGTGACGGGGGCGCAGATTGTCGCCCGAATTATGAAAGAGGAAGGGATAGAGTGGCTGGCGGGTATTCATGGCGGTAATGTCTTTGAGTTGCTCAAGGCAACCGATGAACAAAACATAAAGATGATCCACACGCGGACTGAGCCGTCGGCCATTTTTCTTTGCGATGGTTGGAGCAAGGCTTCCCGCCGCCCTGCAGTAGCTTTTGCCTTCGGGCCCCCCGGGACACTAAATATGGTGGGAGCTATGGCACACTCCTATATGACACGCAGTCCGGTGGTTCTCATCGGTGGGGGACGCTCCGCATCGCAGGATACCTGGACACACCATCGGTTGGACTGGGAAGCGGAGGCATTCAAGCCGGTGACCAAATGGTCAAAGCATATCCTTGACTGGAGCACTGTTGCCTATCATTTCCAGAGGGCGTTACGGGATTCGGTGACTTATCCACAGGGGCCGATTTTCCTGGAGTTGCCCGGTGATATTCAGACTGAGGTAAGGGACGAGGGTGAGCAGGCGGGTTATTTAGCCAGCACGCAAAGTGCCGTTATCGATAGAGAAGCGAGCCCGGCAGCGATAGAGAAGGCGGTGCGTCTTCTCTTGGAGGCCAAACACCCGATAGTGATAGGCGGTAACGGTGTCTGGTGGGCGCAAGCCACCGAGGAGTTTAAGGAATTTGTCGAGTTGCTGCAGATTCCGGTCGGAACCAGGGAGATGGCGCGTGGAGCAGTCGCCGAGGACCATCCTCTGGCTTTTCGTGGCAGGTATGCCGGACCTCTAATGGCTAACGCGGATGTGGTTGCCATGTTTGGGCTGCTGATGACCGGTTTGGAGGCCAATGGTCAACCCCCTCTTTATAAGCATAAAGAGGTGAAGTATATTATGGTATCGGAAGGTACGGAAGACCTGGATGCCCGCATGCCTACTGAAATCAGAATACTGGCCAGCCCCAAGCGGGTTTTACGGCAGATGATTGATTGTGCCAAAGACATCATGAAAGGGCCGCCTGATAGAAGCGAGTGGCTGGGGACATTAACCCGGTACAAAACGAATTACCAGAAGCAGCAGCGGGCAGAGGCAGAGAAAGTGTGTGATGCGAAACCCATCAATCCCCATTGGCTGGCCCAGGTAGCCGCAGATTTCCTGGATGACGATGCCACCATTATTATCGACTCCTTTATGTTTGGCGGGTTTATGCCTAACCGCTATACCGCTAAGTTTGCCGGTCATGTCCTGGATGCCGGGATGATTATTGGGGTCGGTCATTCCGTGGGGATGGGGTTGGGTGTCCAACTCGCCAGGCCGGGTAAGCAAGTTCTGGGGCTATTGGGTGACGGTGGTTTTGGGATTACCGGTGCCGACCTGGAGACGGCGGCCCGCTATAAGCTGCCGGCGGTCTGGCTCCTTTACAATAACAGTGGCTGGATGAACACCACGATGCAGAGCCCGGACTACAACTACCGGTTGAGTCTACACATTAAGGATTCCTTTGGTATGTTGAAAGACATTCGCTATGACAAGATAGTTGAAGAAATGGGCTGCCATGGTGAGTTTGTGACTGAGCCAACGGAAATCCGTCCGGCTCTGGAGAGAGCCTTTAATTCGGGGAAGCCGTCACTAATTAATGTTATTCCTGATGATAGGGTTGTTCCTCCATTTTTGATTCAGGGACGGTTGCGCGCACCAACTCCGCCTCCCCAACGACCGAAACCTGTGAGCGCGTAAAAGCCGTTTATCCGGTCTCGATACCGATGTTTTGAGGTATCTTACCTTACTCCGGCTGGTAGGTCGGGGTAAGGTAAGATTGTTTTCGACCCCACGGTTCCGTGCATTCTCCATACTGCTCCCTCTTTATTTACCGGGAAAAAGCACATAGATTGTTTATCAAGATACTCACTCCCCTTCATTGACAGTCAATCCAGTATTAGTTTAACCTAACAATATAGTCGATTTCAGGTATCATACCTTGTAAAGGGATTTATCGGGGGGGATTATGGCTGGACCCTTGGCTGGGATTAAGGTGCTCGACCTGACCCGTGTGCTTGCCGGGCCCTATGGCACTATGATTCTGTGTGACCTGGGGGCGGAGGTTATCAAGGTGGAAAGACCCGGGGTGGGGGATATTGGCCGCGGCAACGGTCCCTTTCTTGATGGTGTAAGCTCGTATTTCCTGGGACTCAACAGGGGCAAGAAGAGTATTACGGTGGATTTGGCGACTGACGGGGGGAGGCAGCTGATTCTACGCCTGGTCCAGCACTGTGACGTCTTAGTGGAAAACTTCGTGCCCGGGGATATGAAAAAGTTCGGGCTTGATTATGATGCCGTCAGCCAGCACAATCCCCGAATAATCTACGCTTCCTGCTCCGGCTTTGGCCAGACCGGCCCCTATGCCGGTAAACCAGCCCTGGATGTTGTCGTTCAGGGGATGGGGGGAATAATGAGCGTAACCGGGCAGGAGGGGGGACCCCCGGTCAGAGTCGGAGCTTCTGTTGGCGATATTGCGGCTGGTATGTTTCTCTGTATCGGTGTCCTGGCCGCTCTGCAGGAGAGGGAGAGAAGCGGTCGGGGGCAGCGGGTAGATGTGGCCATGATGGATTGCCAGATAGCTTTACTGGAGAACGCTTTCGCCCGCTATTTCGCTACCGGTGAAGTGCCCAGGGCCCTGGGTAGCCGACACGCTCTTTTCACCCCCTTCCAGGCTTTTGCTACTAAAGACGGATACGTTGTCGTGGCTATTATCGGAACGGAGTGGCCCTTATTCTGCGCCGTGCTCGATATTGTGGAGTTTATTGATGACCCCAGATTCCAGAGCAGCGAGTTGCGTACTAAACATTACTCGGTGCTTCAGCCGGTATTAGAGCAGCGGATGAAAACCAAAACTACGCAACAGTGGTTGGTGGAACTGGAGCAAGTGGGAATCCCCTGTGGGCCCATCAATACCATTGATATCGTTGCTACGCATCCCCAGACCCAGGCCAGAGAGATGGTGGTCGAGGTTCCGCACCCTACTCTGGGCAAGGTAAAACTGATAAATAGCCCGATAAAATTGTCCCGCACTCCTTCTCAGGTGGCTCAGCCCAGCCCGGAACTGGGAGAGCACACCGAAGAGGTAATGACTAAATGGCTTGGTCTGGACGAGGATGAGGTCGAGAAACTGCGACGCTCCGGGTCTATCTGAGTTAAGTATGGGCATTACGATTAGTGATATTAAAAGAGCCATAGCGGCTAACGGTGATGTATCCGCTTATGCTCGATTCTGGCATCAGGCGCTGGGTAACCCATCTGTCCCCAGCCTATCCTCACTGGAGGGCCTCGCAGATTTGCCGGACGCTGTGGAGTGGCTCCAGTCCGTCGATGAGAGTCTGGCACTACTGGTGGCAGACTGGGCCGAACAGCGAGATAATCGGCCGTTACCCTCAGCAAATGTAGAGCTTACCCTCGTTGGTCTTGCCCCCTATGGCCGTAATGTAGGACCCTATTTAGAGCACATTATCGATGAGGTTAGACCGGATATTATTGCCCTGGATATTTCCCCCTTAGATTTGAGCGCTCATTTGCTTTATTCATTTAGCCTGCCTTGTGCCATTGGTCTGCCTGTCAGAGGCGATATCTTATCCCGGGAAGGTAGGGAGTTCTATACCAGTGAGGACTTTCATCCGGGCAACACATACGAGACCGCCATCATCAAAAGCTGGCTGGGTAAAACCCCGTTATTAGCTGTCGGCGTGCCTCAGCTTAAGCTCAAATATGTGGGGATGGACTTCGAAATGGGGTACCTGGATGAGACCATTATTGACCGGGAGATGTCCAAAGCCAGCGTGCTGGCAGCTTATCAGTCCCTCGATGCCAGCCTGAGTGCTGTTAGCAGACTGGAGGATGGCGACAAGATGACACGGGATGTTTCGCAGAGTCTCTTAAAAACTGTGGGCAGTAAAATGAGAGAAATTCTGGTTGAAGACGCCTGCTATATTGCCAGCCGGCTGGGGCAGATAGCCACTTACTCCAGTAGCCGGGGAGAGAAGGCCAGGCTCATGGCAATAATCGATATTACACACTATTCCGATGTGGGCTATGTTCTCGGCTTGCTGAAGCAGGGAGTTACGGATGAGGTCTATGTTCCGCCCAAAGGCTATGCCCCGTCTACCGCCCTGGTACTGGTGGATCGGGACCCGGCTAAACTCAATGAGATGGTGGTTGACCGGGCGCCAGATTCGAACCTGACGCAGAAACTTTTTCACCGTGAATTTGACCGGCTGATTAAAAGTAAGGACAGTGAAATCCTGGAGCCAGCCGAGGTGGACAGGCTGATAGCCGGGATTGTCAGCCGAACCAGGACTCATCCCGATATTGCCCGTGGTGCCAGTGTCCGGGGCACCATTGCCTTCAGGGAAGTGGTGCAGGGTCTTACCGAAATGCAGCATGGTCTGACCCGCGATACCATTAACCGGGCGGCACTGATTACTTTGCCCCCCAGAATTTTGGGCAGGCAAAAAGGTAATGAAACAGCCATAGTCAGTGACATTACTAAAGAAGTTCTTTATGACATACGTTTTTCCAGGGTAAGAGATGCCGCGGCATCACCTACAGCTCTGGACTGGTTATCCACCGGAGATATCGTGGCAGGGCTGAATAATCTGAGGCCGCTTTCCCCGGGACAGAGCCAGGCACTAACTAATAAAGAACTGCCGACGATAATAGCCCCATCGGGTACAAACCAGGAGATGCTCAAACACCTTGAATCTATGAAGTTCCTGAAAAAGGGAGACTCAAATCGCTACTCTTTTACCCGAAAGGCAGTTGAATACCTGATGGAGGCACTGGAGCAGAAGTTGCGGTCGGGCTCAATAACTGCGGAGGAATATAAGCGGGAAAAAGACCGGCTGATGGCAATGTTGCCCGGCGCCTCACCGCCCCAGTTCAAAATGTCAGCCCGGGAGCTGGCTAATACCGTAATGGAGTTGATGGATGCTCAGGACAGGCAGTGGAGTGCCGAGATGAGTTTTGAGCGAATGCATATTTACTACCACATCAAGGCTAACGGTGGGCAGGAGGAGCTGAGCCCGCAGAAACGGGATTACTACGGACTCAGAACGCTTATCGACGACCTGGAGAACCAGGGCATACTCCGGGCGACCGACACACCTAATGGCTTTACACTGACCGGTGAAGCACTGGATATGCTTCTGGAATACCTGGTAGCCAGGGTGCCGGGGGGACGGGGGCGGCGTAGCCCCCGGGATTTGGGTAAGATGCTGGTTCCCGAGCGTAAGCCTGAGATACGCCGATATAGCTCAGGTGACCTCTTTCGCGATATATCGGTGCGGCATACGCTTAAGCAAATCGCCCGGCAGAAGAAAGACCTGTCCCATGTTACCAAGAGCGATTTCCGGGTGTTCACGAAACAGCAGCGTAAATTGCAAACGGACATAGTGCTCTGTCTGGATACCAGTGCTTCCATGGGGTCACAGCACAAATTAATGTATGCCCGGCTGGCGGCTACGGGACTGGCTAAAGCCGCTATCGAAAACGGGGATAGAGTGGGTGTGGTTACTTTTGACAATTTGGGACAGACTACGATACCATTAGCGGATAAGAATAAGGAGGCTATCATCGATTATATTATGGGACTGAGCGCCCGGGGCAATACTAATATCGGGGACGGCATAAAATGCGCCAGTCAGCTCTTGTCACGGAGCCGGGGTCACAACCAGAAACATATTTTAATCATCACTGACGGTCAACCCACGGCTATTTCGGAACGAGATTTTACCCAGCTCAAGGCAGTACCGGAAAAGGACTTGACGGAAGCATCGGCTCTACTGGAAACCAGAAAGGCAGTAGCCAGAGGGATAAAAGTCTCTGTCATTCATATTGCCAATAGCAATGAAGCCAGTGGTGAGTTCGTTAGAAACATTGCCCGCAGCGGACGGGGCAAAGTCCGCCGTATCAGTAGTCCTGAGGACCTGGTCACGGTCTTGCGCTAAAAGTAGACGATGGCTCTTATTTAACTAGATTGAGGAGACTTGAAGGTGGAATTACGGGAAGAGTTACGCCGCTCGGTACTGGCAATGCTAAAAGCCAAACAGGACCCTCTCGATGGCTTTTATGCCGCCGAGGATACTAAAGAGGCTATCCTGGCAGTGATGATATCGGGTCGGCACCTGCTGTTGGAGGGCCCGCCGGGCACGGGTAAGACAACCCTGGCTAAAATCCTGGCCAGTCGCTTGGACTCGATGCCGGCGGTTGAGGGCTGCCGTTATAATTGCGACCCCCAGTCTCCTCAGTGCCCGGATTGTCTTGCCCAGAGAACCGGGCCGGGGGTGGTGACAATTCCCGGTAATGAGCGCTTTATCCGGGTGCAAGGCTCACCCGAGCTTATGCCTGAGGACATGCTGGGGGATATCGATCCGGTAATCGCTATGCAGTGCGGTATTCACGACCCGCGGGCTTTTACACCCGGTCGAATTCAGCGTGCCCACCGCAAAATACTGTTTATCGATGAATTAAACCGAATCCCGGAGAGGACGCAGAATACGCTCATTCAGGTGCTGGAGGAGAGGACAACCACCATTGCGGGCTTTGATATTACGATTCCGGTTGATACTGTTGTTATCGCCACGCAAAACCCGGAAGAGTTTGCGGGTGTCGACCGCATATCAGAGACGCTGGGTGACCGTTTTGAGCGGGTGCGGATTGGCTATCCGACGGCGGAGCAGGAGGAGACTATCCTGAAACGCTATGCCCGAAAGTACGGGGGTGTCCGTTTTGCTACCAGACTTTTCCCGGATGTAGTCAGGATATCCCAGGCTACCCGGGACACGGAAGATATCTCGCGCCCGGCCAGTGTCCGTGCCAGCCTGGCAACTTTTGAGCAGGCACAGGCAATAGCTCAGCTCAAGGGCAGGAACCGCGTTAACCGGCAAGATATTGAGAAAGCTGCCGTCATCAGTTTGCAGGGTAGGGTGGAGGTATCACCAAGCAGCCAGTATTATGATAACCCCGAGGCTCTGTTTCGACAGATAATCCAGAGGAGTTTGCAGGGTGAGTGAAGTCGGCCCGGATTCTCTGTCCGGGTAAAAAGGAGGAAAGCAATGACCGGTGGATATATGGGCAAGGTCCTATTCGTCAACCTTTCGACCAGGGAAATCAAGGAAGAAGCTCCGGACGAGAAGTTGTACCGGGATTTCATCGGGGGCTATGGCATCGGGGCGAGGATGCTTTTCAGCCGCCAGAAGGCGGGGGTGGACCCGCTGGGCCCGGAGAATATACTGGGTCTGGTTACCGGACCTCTCACCGGGACGCCGGCGGCAATGGGTAGCCGCTATGTCGCCGTGGCTAAATCGCCGCTCACCGGGGGCTGGGGTGATGCCAATTCGGGGGGTGATTTCGGGCCTTACCTAAAGTTTGCTGGCTACGATGCTGTTTTCTTTAACGGGATAGCCGACAAACCGGTTTATCTCTTTATAGATAACGGTAAAGCCGAGCTGAGAGATGCTGCTCACCTCTGGGGTAAGGATGCTTATGAAACGGAGGATATGCTGAGGACCGAACATGGTCGGCAAACTTATGTCTCTTGTATCGGTCAATCCGGGGAGAAACTCTCCCTCATCTCTTGCATTATCACCAAGAGAGGTGCGGCGGCCGGGCGTTCGGGTCTAGGGGCGGTGATGGGTTCCAAAAAGCTTAAGGCGGTGGCGGTAAGAGGAAATCAGAGGGTTCCTATCGCCGATAAGGCAAGAGCTGACCGGCTGAGAAGAGAGCATATCGCTGCCTTGCGGGCGGTGCAGTTCAGAGGACAATCATTTTTCGAGCGATTCAGTAAATATGGTACCGGTGGTAACGCAAATCAATCGGCGCACAGTGGTGATACCCCGGTGAAGAACTGGGGTGGTGTCGGCGTCGTTGATTTTCCGGATGTTTCGGGGCTTACCGGTGATATAGTCATAGCCAACAAGGACAAAGGCGAAAGCTGCTGGCATTGCGCCCTGGGTTGTCAGGCCCTTCTGAAGGAAGGCAAGGGTGAGTATAAGTACCAGGCAGGCGCTCGCCGGCCGGAATATGAGACCCTGGCCTCTTTTGGAGCAATGTGTCTCAACAATAACGCTGAGTCTATCGCCATGGCTAATGATATCTGCAACCGCTACGGACTGGATACCATCTCCGCCGGTGCTGCTATTGCCTTCGGTATCGAGTGCTATGAGAATGGTCTTATCACTAGAGAAGATACCGGTGGCATCGAGCTGAGATGGGGTAACCATCAAGCCATTGTTGCCATGACCGAGAAGATGGCTAATAGGGAAGGCTTGGGTGATATCCTTGCCGACGGCGTCAAGGTCGCTGCCGAGAGGATAGGTAAGGGAGCCGAAGAGTATGCGGTGCATATCGGTGGACAGGAACTGGGTATGCATGACCCGAGGCTCGTTCAACCGGGCCAAACCCCGGCTGCCCGCTATCAGATGGACGCTACCCCGGGTCGGCACACCCAGGGTTTTGGTCCTACCGGCTTCCGTGGGCATGTCATTAATGCTGCAGGGCTGTGCATGTTTGGCTATCTTAGCGGGGAAGCGTTTAATCAATATATAGCGGGGTTTATGAGTTCCGTAACCGGCTGGGAACGTCCCATGGAGGAACTGCTCAAGTGCGGCGAGAGGATTGCCAATATCAGGCATGCTTTTAACCTGCGCGAGGGTATCAATCCCATTCAGTTATCTGTGAACCCCAGGATAATCGGTCTACCTCCGCAGACCGAGGGTCCGCTGAAAGGGGTAACGTCTGACATCGAGACTCAGGTCAGGGATAATCTCAAGGCACTGGACTGGGATCTGGTTACGGCCAAGCCCAGTAAGAAGAAACTGCTGGAACTGGGACTGGATGATGTTGTCAAGGTGCTTTATCCCTAGGCAAATCGCTCATCGGGCAGGGGGCACTATCCTTAGACCTGGTAAGAAATAAAAAAAGGAGGCAAGCTATGGCAGGGGGATACATGGGCAAGATTCTATTCGCCAACCTTTCGACCGGGGAAATCAAGGAAGAAACGCCGGACGAGAAACTGTATCGTGACTTTATCGGGGGCTACGGTATCGGGGCGAGGATACTCTTCAGTCGCCAGAAGGCGGGAGTGGACCCACTTGGCCCTGAGAATATACTGGGTCTGGTTACAGGGCCTCTCACCGGGTCGCCGGCGCCAATGGGTTGCCGCTATATCGCCGTGGCTAAATCGCCGCTCACCGGGGGCTGGGGGGATGCCAATTCAGGGGGGGATTTCGGGCCTTATCTTAAGTTTTCCGGTTACGATGCCGTTTTCTTTAACGGGATAGCCGATAAGCCGGTTTATCTCTTTATCGACAATGGTAAAGCTGAATTAAGAGATGCCGCTCACCTCTGGGGCAAGGACTCTTATGAAACCGAGGATATGCTGAAGGCGGAACATGGTCGGCAATCCCAGGTTTCTTGTATCGGTCAGTCCGGGGAGAAGCTCTCTCTCATCTCCTGCATTATTACAAAGAGAGGTGCGGCGGCCGGACGTTCGGGCCTGGGGGCGGTGATGGGTTCCAAAAAGCTCAAGGCAGTGGTAGCAAGAGGAGACCAGCCGGTTCCTATCGCCGATATTGAAACTGCTAATCGGTTAAGGAGAGAGCATATTGCCGAGTTGCGGACGGCCCAGTTTCGCGGGCACCCATTCTGGGAGCAGCGCAAGAAATACGGCACCGGCGGACATGCCGATGAATCGGCGCACAGTGGTGATACCCCGGTAAAGAACTGGGGTGGCGTTGGTGTCGTTGACTTTCCTGACCCCTCAGGGCTTAGGGGTGATCTGGTGATAGCCAATAAGGACAGAGGTGAGAGCTGCTGGCATTGTCCCCTGGGTTGCCAGGCAATTCTGAAAGAGGGTAAGGGCGAATATAACTATCCAGCCGGTACTCGCCGGCCGGAGTACGAGACTCTAGGCTCTTTCGGAACGATGTGTCTCAACGATAACGCTGAGTCAGTAGCCATGGCCAATCACATCTGTAATGCCTACGGACTGGATACTATCTCGGCTGGCGCTACTGTTGCCTTTGCCATCGAGTGCTATGAAAATGGTCTTATCACCAGAGAAGATACCGGTGGTATCGAGTTAAGGTGGGGTAACCACCGGGCGATTATTGCCATGACTGAGAAGCTGGCTAAGCGGGAGGGACTGGGTGATATCCTGGCTGATGGCGTAAAGGTGGCGGCAGAGAAAATCGGCCGGGGAGCCGAAGAGTATGCAGTGCATATCGGGGGACAGGAACTGGGGATGCATGACCCGAAGCTGTCTCGTGCCGGTACGCCCAGTGCTGCCCGTTACCAGATGGCGCCCACCCCCGGTCGGCATACCCAGGGTTTTGGTCCCAGTGGCTTCCGCGGGAATGTGGTTAATGCTGCCGGGCTGTGTACTTTCGGTTACAATAATGTAGACCCCAATAAATATATCGTCGGCTTTCTGAGTTCTGTGACCGGCTGGGAACGCTCGATTGATGAACTGCTTAAGTGTGGTGAAAGGATTGCCAATATCAGGCATGTTTTTAACCTGCGCGAGGGTATCAATCCTCAAGAATGGAAGGTAAATCCCAGGATACTTGGCACATCTCCGCAGACCGAAGGGCCGCTGAAGGGGATAACGGCCGACCTTGAGACTCAGGTCAAGGATAACCTCAAGGCACTGGATTGGGATTTGGTCACAACCAGGCCCAGTAAGAAGAAGCTGCTGGAACTGGGGCTGGATGATGTTGTTGAAGTACTGTATCCTTAGGCAAATCTCCAGGCGCTGGTGGTAAAGCAGCGAGGGGTACCGGGCTATGATTAAGTGCGTTGTTGAGATGTTTGGCTTGCCCCGTCAGGTAACCGAGGTGCGGGGGGTGGAAGTTGGGCTGAATGATGGGGCGAGCCTGGGAGATGTTATTGCCGCGCTGAGGCATGAAATTCCGGCTCTGGAGGGACCGGTTATTCGTGCCGGGGAAGACCGGCTTCTGGAGCATTACGCTTTCAATGTCAACGGAAGTTTTTACTTTGCTGACGGAGATGTGCAGCTTAAGGACGGTGATTTTGTTTTGCTGCTTACCCTGCCTACCGGGGGGTGATGTTTTGCTAATGGGCTTTGTATCAAATGTCATTCTGAGGAGTGAGGCGACGAAGAATCTGGGGGTGGGCGGAGCATAGCATGCATGTCCCCACCCCTCCCAGACCCTTCGCTACGCTCAGGGGGACAACAAGAAGCACTTTTGATATAAGGTATTTTTAAGGAGAGGCGGATTGAGGGGGTGAGGTTACTTAATAAGAACCTAAAGGATGAGGGGTTGCTAAAAATCTTCTACACTTGTCGGGTTGTCATCGTTATTGAGGAGGAAGGATATGACTATCGAACTTACTGAACTAGCTAATCTTATCAAGAGCAGGCGGTCTATTCGTGCCTGGCAAGACAGGGCAGTCTCTGCGGACTTGCTGTCACAGGCCATCGAGATAGCTACCTGGGCGCCAAACGGAGGTAATCAGCAAAACTGGCGTTTTTACATTATTTTAAATCGAGATACCATCAAAGCTATCGCCGATGCCGTGCAGTCCAGCGCTGACCAGGTAGCCTCCTGGACGGAAGCTATGCCAGGCAGTGCTACTGCCGGGAGCGGCCGGAGGGCGAGCTTCTTCCGGAATGCGCCGGCAGCTATTGCCGTAGCGGCGGCCCAGTACCAGTCGGCGGTGGACGAGGTTTTAGTTGCTCATGAAAAAACTGACCGTCTTGCCGGTCAGATACGCCAGTGGCGCAATATAGCTGATAGCCGTATCCAGTCGGTAGCCTCGGCGATTGCCTATTTACTATTAATCTTGCACCAGATGGGTTTGGGAGCAGTCTGGATGACAGGTCCCATGCAGGCTAAGGAAGAGATAGAAAAGCTGCTGCGGGTGCCTCCGGAGATTGATATCGTTGCGTTTATACCTGTTGGTTATCCGGCGGAAAGTCCGGTTACCCGGGGGCGCCGGGCTGTGGGCGAAGTTAGTGAAGTTGTGCGGTAGCACTTAATTATCCCTTTCGCCAAAGAGCACCGTGCCCAGTCTGACGATATTAGCTCCCTCCTCCAGGGCAATCCGGTAAGAATTGCTCATTCCCATTGAGAGATACTTCATCTCAATATTGGGCAAATTAAGCTGCTTAATCTCTTCAAATATTTTTTTCGTTGCCACAAAATAAGGTCGCGAAGCTTCGGGGTTGCCCTGACGAGGCCCCATCGTCATCAGCCCCATTACTCTTATCCGGGGTAAGGTAGCCACCTCTCTGACTAAGGGCTCAATGTTCTCCGGCAGTACGCCTGCTTTCTGCTTTTCACGGCCACTGTTAACCTCAATTAATACCGGCATTATTTTGTTAATCTGGGCACACCTTTTATCAATTTCCCGGGCTATTTCCATAGAATCAACGGTCTCTATCATATCGAAGAATTTTACCGCTTTGGTTGCCTTATTTTTTTGCAGATGTCCGATGAAATGCCACTTCACCCTGTTGCCGATGACCCCATAGGCTCTTTCTGCTTCCTGTACATAGTTTTCCCCGATAATCTTTATCCCAGCCTCCACCGCCTCGAGGATTTCTTCCGGTTGCCTCGTCTTGGCCGCGGCGACTAATTGAACCCCATCTGGCAGTTCACTCAATATCCGGCTGATGTTTTGCCTGGCTTGCATAATTAAATTTCCCCACCGCTAGTTGTCAACTTTAAGAAAAGATTATAGCAGTAAGTATGAATGTTTTCCACATCATGCTATGATGGCACAGGTAACCGTAGCCTTAAGAAAAGAGAGAACCTGTAATCTCCTTGACTATTGTCTCTGAATATATGAAAATGAAGCTGCCATTGGCAACAAGCCGACTGTTAGACCTCACCATTACACTGAGGCAGCAGGCAGGATACAATTTAGCCATAACGTCGGGGTGTAGCGCAGCCTGGTAGCGCACCTGAATGGGGTTCAGGTGGTCGACGGTTCAAATCCGTCCACCCCGACCATAGGCACCAAAGAAAGCCGTTGGCGCACCTGATTCACCAAAATGATCATAGGTGGCTGAATCTAACACAGACCACCTGAACCGACAGAAAATGGCGGGTCCGCAAAATGATCAATGGTTACTACATTACGCACAGGAGCAAATCTAGGTACTTCGCTTAAATCCTTAGCTACTGGTTTCGTGCTCACGAAGCAGACTGAGGGTAAGAGTGCCAGAACGGTTGAATACTATCGGGACAATCTCAGGAGATTTCTCTGGTACGCCGAGCAGCAAGACTGGTCTGACGATGTTAGGCTTCTCACTCAATGGCATGTCAAACAATTCCTAGGCTACGTGGGCAGTAGTACAGATCGTTGGGGGCTTAACGGCAATGGTAGCGAGAGTTCTAAAACAGTTGCATCATACTCCACGGTACGGCATTACTTTGTTGTCCTTACATGCTTCCTTCGATGGATTGTCTCTGAGGGGTTTCTTTCCGAAAACCCTATAGCCAATGTGCATGTTTCGAAGTCGACGCCAAAGGTTATCACACCGTATTCTGCTGATGAAATCAGCAGAATGCTGGAAGTGTGTGACCGAGACTTCGCCCATAATGCGAAGTTCCTGGGAAGCCGGAATCGAGCAATGATATTGATACTGTTAGATACTGGGGTCCGGCTTTCCGAGCTAGTAGGTATGCAGGTTGATCATGTTAACACGGAAAGCGGCGAATTCAAGGTACTCGGTAAAGGGAGGAAAGAGCGGGTCGTCAGGATGGGGAAAGTCACCCGTAAGGCGCTCTGGAAGTATATGGTTTATCGCTCGAACGATGCTGGGTCCTTGTGGTTGACTGAAGAGGGTAAACCGATAGAGAACCGGGGCGTACAGGCTTGCATTAATGTCCTGAAACGTAGGGCGAGCATAAGTGGGGGTGGCTCGGTGCACCGTTTCCGTCATTCTTTCGCCCTCAACTTCTTGAGAGCAGACCGAAACGTCTTTAACCTTCAGTACCTTCTCGGTCATTCTGACCTGGATATGGTAAGAAGGTACACTTCTGCCCTGGGGATGGAAGATGCTCTGAAGGCACATGAGAAAGCCAGTCCCGTAGACCTGCTTGGGATAAGGTGAGAATGGTATGCCAAGACTGAATTATCATCGAACAACTAAGGGTGATGCGATAAATGCTCTTTTAGCTATCTACCGGAGCACACCAGAATTCCTCAAGGAATCAGAGGAGGTTCGCAAGCCGTATTGGATACTCATCCAGAGATATGCCGGGGATATGCTGGAATATGGGGTGGAATCTGGGAAGTCTCTGTCACAAGCCTATCAAGACTTGATGGATTACTACAAAGGTGGCAAAGATCCCTTTCCGGCTGAAAGATTCAGCTACATGGTCGAGTTGCAGCCCTATGTCGAGGCGTTAAGAGAGTTGGCATATAAGTGGAAACTGCGGGCACCGTGGGGCGTGCTTGTTCTGTTCTTGCACGATGTTTTCGATGTACTCCTGTCCGCAGGATTACCAAGAGAAGTAGACTTGTCATTGGAGGAATTTGATAGCCTATACCCTTGGCCAGCGCCTGCTCCTCCGCTTGAGCTAAGGGTGCCAGCTTGGGCAATGATTGTCCTCGGGCGAAGACAAGTTCTGAAGGAAATCAGACTGCGACTGCGGCAATACGAACGTTCTTTGAAAACGGCAGGGCTCAAAGAGTATCCCAGTTCATTGGAGAAACATGCTCGCTGGTGGTATGAACATTACGTTAATGGCGCACAGTATCCCGAAATTGAGAAGCGGTATCAAGATGAGGTTGGTTCGGAGAGCATTAAAAGAGCTGTGTGGAATTTCTCACGATTGATAGGAGTTAAAGTGAAGTCCTAACTGATTCATTCTAAATCCACAGACATAGAACAAAGCAAGCGGTAGACTTCTTAATAGAGTCTACCGCTTGCTTTTTGTGTTTTATATGAGCATTAGCGTCGTTGAAGCCGGTCGGAAAGGTGGATTTGCGGTCCTGAGCAAAAAGGGACCCACCTTCTATTCTGAGATCGGTAGGAAGGGACAACAAGAGATGCGCAGGAAGCATCCGGGTATGGCGTCAGAGTGGGGAAAACTCGGCGGTAGACCAAAGAAGCCTGCTCTGGAGCATATTATGGGGGAAGAGGGCAAATAATTGCGATAGGAGGAAAGCGGACCCGCCTACGGCTACATGCCCTCATTCCCCCGCCAAATAAGTCGATGACCTGAATGATTGTAGCACTGATGCGTTCTCTCAACAAGCACCAGACAATGAGGTGAGCTAACGGAAAGGAACATCATGAGTGAGATTAAGTTTGTCCGTAAATCGTTCCCAATAGAGGAAATAGCTAACGACTACACTTGGCTACGTGAAGATACCCATTAGAAGTTTTGACGTTATACTTCTGCGTCAACTTCTTCATGACGAGCCGACTCTCACAGGCATAGGAAGAGGTGTCCAATGAAAGCCTATCTGGAGTTACCGGAAATAGAGCTCATGGAGCAGGCCGCCAACTGCCAGCGGGACCGGCTGCTCATCAGATTGCTTTCCCGCTTGGGGTGCCGGATATCAGAAGTGCTTGCCCTTAAAGTGGAAGATATGGATTTTGAGCAATGCACGGTAACAATCCTGCACCTCAAGCGGAGCCTCAAACTCTCATGCCCGACGTGCAAGTCGCGGCTTGGGAATCGACACCAGTTCTGCCCCGGATGCGGGCTCAAGGTTAGTGAAACGGTAAGAAGCCAGCAGGAGAAAAGACGCATCCGGGTTCTCCCGGTTGATGACACCACCCTGGAAATGACCAGGGGGTATATCGTTGTCTTGAGTCCTATTGACGGAAAGTCCCGCCTCTTCGATATAAACCGGCATCGGGCCTGGCAGATCGTTAAAGAGTGTGCGGAGAAAGCGGGACTGCCCACACTGGTAAACCCCGAGACCGGTAAGGTGCATAATGTCAGCCCACACAAGCTTAGGGATGCCTTCAGCGTTCATGCCATGAAAACGGACGATTCGGGCGATGGGCTTAGGTTACTGCAGGAGCACCTGGGACATCTTAACTTCAACACTACCGCCAAGTACCGGAAGATTGCCGGGGAAGAACACAGACAGTGGTATGACAGACTTTGGCTTAACCTGCCCCGTTAGTTTCCAGGTTAGTTGAAATAATTCGAGGATAGTGAAAATATGATGTGCATGACGAATATTAGGTATATGAAGTATATGAAGTATATGAAGTATATGAAGTATATGAAGTGTATGAAGTTGGTGGTATATGCTTCCCCCCATATCAGCTACAAATATCAGTCTATAGCCTGCTTCTTATTAAGCTGCATCATCATGGTTTCCCAGTAATAACTCTGCGGGTGGTTAGTAGTAATGACGGTACAGTTATCGCCACATAAAGTCAGCAGAATTTTGAGGGACTATTTCGGTGGTCTACCCCAAACGAAGATAGCCATGAAGGCTGGTGTCGACCAATCCAGCATCTCCCACTACGCCGGCAAATTCAAGGAAACGGCTGCCAAATTCGGCATACTGGCAGCCGGAAAGGAGTATGAAGTGTTAAACGAAGTTAAATCTCTACGAAGTCTATCAGTCGAGCTAAATCAATCCAAACTTACAGTAGAGGAGGCGAGACAAGGCCACAAAATCATAGGTGCGTTTTTGAAACTGGGCGTCGATCCGGATAAGCACTTCAAGCTCATAGAAGTCTGCCAGAAGGTGGTTGATTCTGGTTTTGTTGAGGCAGCTCTTAAACTTTCCCAAATCGAGTTAGAGATTGGTGCGACCTACCACGAAATAATGTCCGCCTTTGAGAATGTCGTAAATACGATTACTGGGTTGGGAAAACAGGTCGAACAAGCAAAGGCTGAGCTAAAATCCGTCAAGGATGAGCTCTACGAGACAAATCAGAAGCTGACCAGTAGGAAGGAAGAACTTGCGAAATATCAGAATGAAGTTAAAGCCAAAATGACTGAGTTGGGGAACGGGCTATCAGCAAAGATGAAGCAACTTGGTGTCAAGACGCAGGAAGTGGAAGACGTAGCCTCCCTGAAAACTGAACTTGCTCACAAGGGATGGAATCTAGAGACATTACTGAAGCTGGGAAAGGAGTTCTAACATGGCGAAGGAAATTGATACCGCGAAACTTAATGAAGCCCTGGATAAATTTGGCTCGTTACAGAAAGCAATTGAGCATCTTGAAAAGGAGAAGCTTACATTAGAAGAAAAGAATGCCCCGCTTAGGCAAGAGAGTAGGGAGCTGATGGAAACTAATGTTAACCTTTACTCCAAGAAAAACTATTTTGAAGAAAAGATCAGAGGTTACCAGAATCAGTCGCAGTCTTTGTTCAATCAAATTAAGGTGCACAGCTACCAGTACGAGCTCTTCTGTGGTTTCATGGCCATGGTGGCCGAGTCGCCCTCGGTTTCTGATTCCATCGATATGCTTATTGCCTCGTTCCAAAAGCTGAAGGAACCGGGGTGGTCGCTGCCCAAGAATACTGATGAAATGAGGAGCCTCTTCGTCCGCACTGTGATGGGAGATTATCTTAAGTGTTTTCGCTGCGACGGTTGCGGCGCTAGATTTATCACCAACAAAAAGCCAAAGTACAAATACCAGGGCAACGGCTATCAATGCCCTGCTTGCCACGACTCATACGCCGTTAATGAAGATGATTCTTTTCTCAAAGCCCTTGTGTCAGAGAAGCAACTTGAGGATACTCAGCATTTGGAAAAGGTGCTGGAGGAATACAAAGTACTTGAGGCATTTAAAGCCTTCTTAAATGCGCCGTGCGAAATATGCCATAAGCCGGTAACTGAATGGGATGACTATAGTGTTAAACTGGCTATTAGCGGCATCGGTTGTGGGCACACATCGTGTTGGCATAGTGAAGTCGGGCAATTAAGCGAGTTAATAAAAACCATCGAGAAAGAAAGTGGAAAAGGAGGCAAAATAGAGAACCTTCTTACGCCCTAACCTTTACCCCCAAGCCACATAACAAGCTTATGTTAAGTAACATTCCGATGTTTAGTGACTTCAGACCTCAATAGAGGTTTGGTTCTATCACTCAATTTCTGTAGAAAAGATTCTGCTCCGCCTTCCTGAGTACCCCATGATTCTCCCTTTGCTTAAAAGCTAACATCATACTAAAATGGTCTTAGCAATAACGCCTGAGAGGTTACAACCATGATAGAGATACTGCAGAATAAGAACTCATCCACGAGATTCCAGATACTGGTTGAAATTGCCGCTTCTGGTCCTACCGTGCACCAGACGACTATTGCCGCCAAGCTCGGGGTCACGCCTCAAGCCATATCCGACTATATCCACCAGTTGACGTCTGAGGAAATGGTGATTTCCACTGGACGTTCCAGCTACAGAGTGAGTGCAAAAGGAGTGAACTGGGTACTTAAGATACTGAGAGAATTGAATGAATACGTTGCTCTTGTGAGCCATTCTGTTACTAACCTCACTGTTTGCGCTGCCATAGCCGAGGCTGATCTCAAGAAGGGTCAACCTGTAGGGTTAAAGATGAAGGATGGATTACTCTTTGCCGTCCACCAGATGGGGAAAGGGGCCAAAGGTATCGTCTTATCTGCTGCTAAACAGGGGGAGGACGTTGATGTTTCGAGCATCGAAGGCATAGTCGAGCTCACTAGAGGGAAAGTAATCGTATTCCAGGTTCCCTCGATAGGTAAAGGCGGCTCCCGTATGGTTGATGTGAAGAGACTACGCGCCGGAGTGGACGACACCAAGTACGTCGGCGCAATCGGCATTGAAGCGTTAGTCGCACTGAGACAAACCAAGGTTGAGCCGCAATACCTCTATGGCGTCACTGAAGCTGCGGTGGAAGCGGTACACTGTGGTCTGAATTTCATGGTTGTTTGCACCGATGATGCCACCTCCGAACTTATCAAGAGGTTAGAAGAAGACAAGATCGAATACGAAATGGTGGATTTGAGCAAGAAGAAGGACTAGAACTGCTCTCCCTGCTTACAAAGATACCCAATCCGTTCTTTCCCCCATTTTCTCAGCCTAGCGCATTTTAATCTGTTGGCTCACCTAAAGTCTATTGACATTGGCTGATTATCGGGTATAATAATCAAGTATACTTGTATAAAATCAAGCGGTGTTGATATATGACAAAAACGGGTGTTATTGTTCTGGCTCATGGCAGTCGTGGAGAGCGCGGCAAAGTAGATGTGGAAACTGCCCTGACAAGAATTGCCGCCGGACTAAGACTGTTGCTTACGCCTCGTGTTGAAATCATTGGCGCGGCTCTTCAATTTAACCAGCCCACACTGGAAGAGGCGTCGGCATTCCTCGCTCAGAAAAGCGTTGACCGTGTAGTCATCGCACCGTACTTTCTTTTCGCGGGACGTCATATCACCAACGATATTCCGGAGCTCATCAGAAACTTACAATCCGATTATCCGGATACTGAGTTTATACTGGCCGATAATCTCGGACTGGACGAGTCTTTCACGAGCTTAATGGCGCAAAAGATAAAGCGCTCCGTCCCCGACCTAGCTGGTATAACAAGCCCAGATACTACCAGTCATATCGAACAAGAAAGCATGGAGATAATAGGAACCCTCCTGCCGCCGCTACCCGGTCTTTCCAACGAGGAACTCACCATAGTGAAACGCCTCGTCCATACTAGCGGCGACCCACAAATGGCACCTTTGATTAAGTTTAGCCCATCGGCAATCAGTGACGGATTGCGTGCTATTACTGTAGGCACAACTATTTTTACGGACGTTCGTATGGTGCAGGCTGGTATTGACAAGCGCCGCTCGGAAGCTTTCTGCTGTTCGGTTGTTTGCGCTCTGAATGGCCCCGACTCGATGGCGAATAACGGCGGCAGGACACGCACAGCAGCAGCCATCCGTGGTCTGGGAACAAAGCTTGATGGCGCGGTAGTGGCTGTTGGTAATGCGCCCACGGCCCTCTTTGCTTTGCTCGAACTGATGGAGCATGAAGGCGTTAAGCCTGCACTTGTGGTAGGTATGCCTGTCGGTTTTGTACAGGCCAAAGAATCGAAGGCGGAACTGATGAAACGTAAGGCGCCTTACATTACTATTGAGGGGACTCGGGGCGGTAGTCCTTTAGCTGCTGCTACAATCAATGCGTTACTACGACTGGCAGAGTCCGGAGATTCATCAAGAAGTAAGCTCTATATCAAATCTAATTTATCAGGAGGTGTGTGATGAAAACTATGGTTATCGCAATGGAGAGGAGTCTTCCGGGACTGGCTCCAAGGTACTGGGGCATGTACGGCATTCTCTTAGCCGCCCTGGCGGGTCTATTTCTTATCGGTTTAGACCAGGGCCAGGCTATAAGTACTGTTATGGGGCAGGTAGCCTACCAGCAGAGCATGCTTCATGAGTTATTCCACGATGTGCGGCATGTTGCTGGTTTTGCTTGTCACTAATGCAAACTGAACGTCTTTACCCAATTTTAAAGGCGGTTATTATTGCTGGGTTAGCCTCTGGGCTGCTTCTGGGTCTCTTCCATTTCATGCTCACCGAGCCCGTGATTGACCGTGCCATTGCCCTGGAGGAGGCCGCTATGGCTCCTGGGCAGGCAAGCCAGTACCTTCCTTTAGTCTCCCGAGGCGTCCAGAAGGTAATGCTAGTGGTGGGCAGTGTTCTTTACGGCCTGCTGGTAGGCGCAATCTTCGCCGTCCTCTTCGCTCTGCTGAGAAGGAGCCTGCCTGGTCGGTGGCCTGACATCAAGGCAGTAGCACTAGCGGGATTACTGTGGTGGTCGGTAGCTCTTCTCCCCTTCTTGAAGTACCCGGCTAATCCCCCCGGGGTGGGAGACTCGGACACCATCTACTACCGCCAGACTATCCAGTTTAGTTTCGTTGTGCTTTCGGCACTAACGGTAGTAGTGGCGGGGGTTACCTACCGGCTATTGGGTAAGCAGTGGCGTAACCCTGGGTTACGGCGGCCAGTTCTGACGGGGTTACTCTATGGAATTCTGACCATCCTACTCTTCGTCCTTATGCCACCCAACCCCGACCCAATCACTGCCCCTGCTGAGCTCGTGTGGGATTTCCGTATCCGTTCCCTGGCTGGCCAGGTATTCTTCTGGGCTGTACTGGGGGTGACTTCGGCTCTATTGTTAAAACGTTTAGCCCGTCAAGGAGTGTTGGAGAAAGCAGACTAAGCACGGCTTCCCTTTTGGGGGAAGAAGCGGAAGAGTATTCTCATGTCCATAGCCGGAAGACCAAAATATGACAGCTAGAAGAGAAACCGACAAACACCTGCGTACTGGTTACACAACGGGGGCCTGTGCGGCGGCTGCGGCCCGTGCCGCGATTCAGGCTTTGCTCAATCAGGAGTCAGTAACTCAAGTACAGATTACCCTTCCCGGCGGAAAACCGGTTACGTTTAGAGTGAACTGTTGCACCTTCGACCGGGTCAGCTCGGCAGGTTCGGTGATTAAGGACGCCGGGGATGACCCGGACGTTACTCATGGCGCGGAAATTAGGGCGACTGTCTCATGGTACAGCAAGCCGGGAATACACATCGAAGGTGGCGAAGGAGTAGGAACAGTCACCAAACCCGGATTGGAAATACCACTGGGCTTATCTGCGATTAATCCCGTCCCGCGACAGATGATTGCGGCTGAGGTTGGCTTGGTAGCGGCTGACAGACTATCAACGCAAGGAGTCAAAGTGGTCATCTCCGTACCGAAGGGAGCCGAACTGGCAAAGAGGACGTTGAACTCACGTCTGGGCATTATGGGGGGAATCTCAATTCTCGGTACGACTGGTATTGTGCTACCCTATTCGTCTTCCGCCTATACAGCCTGCATTTCCAGGGCGCTGGATGTGACCGTGGCCTGCGGTTACCGTAAGGCAGTGTTGACCACCGGCCGGCGCAGCGAGAGATTCGCACAAAAAGAATTGCAGTTGCCCGAGGAGTGCTACATTCAAGCCAGCGATTTTATTGGCTATTCCTTAAAGGAATGCGCACGGAAGGGAGTGACTAAGGTCATCGTCTGGGGCATGGTCGGCAAGATAAGCAAACTGGCTGATGGACATTTCTATACGAATATCAGCGATGGCGCAGTTAACATCGAACTCCTAGTTGAGTCTACAGCGGATTGTGGATTACCAAATGACACTATCCAGTCTCTGAATGGGGCAGTCACCGCCAACCATTTTCGCCGGATGTTGCCGGAGCAATGCGCGGGTGAGGTTTTTAATAGGCTCTGCCGGATGGCGGCGCAGAAGTGCCGGGAACATGTTGACGGCGTACTCGATGTGGAGTGTATCATGACCGACCCCGAAGGCGTCGTCATAGGGAGGGCCGATGCCGCAAAATAAGGTTCTCATTATTGGTGTGGCGCCGGGTGGCTCGTCCAGCCTACCACTGGAGGTTTATCGTACAATCAACGAATCGGAGATAGTGTTTGGCGGTCATAGACTGCTGCATCTATTTCCTGCGGTAAGTGGAGAGAAGATTCCTATTACCAATAATCTGCCGGCGATAGCCGCCTTGATTACGGCCAACCAGGGACGGAAACGGATGGTGGTCTTGGCGTCAGGAGACCCCGGCTTTTACGGCATCGCCCGCTATCTGACCGAAAAGCTGGGCAAGGATATTTTTGAGATAATACCCGGCGTCAGCGCCATGCAGTTGGCCTTTGCCCGTATCGGCGAGAATTGGGATGACGCCGTACTCACCAGCGTTCATTCGCGCCCCATCGAAGATATTATTAGTCTGGTGCGTTCCAACAACAAGGTGGGCATCTTTACCGACGAGAAGAATACGCCATCCCGTGTCGCCACCATTTTGTCTGAACACGGAATCGGCAATTGCCGGGCTTATGTCTGCCAGAACCTGGGTACGGAGGAAGAAAGTATCCTCACCACCGATCTGGACACTCTCAAGAGTACTGAATGCGCGTCGCTCAACGTCGTCATCCTGCTGCGGGATAATGCTGGGACTGGTACAACTACGATAGTCCAACCGGTGCTTGGCAACGCGGAAGATTGTTTTGCCCAGCCGACTGCTGGGCAGCTCATTACCAAGCTGGAGGTTCGGGCCATCAGTCTGGCTAAGTTATTGCTGACGCCGTCCAGTGTCATCTGGGACATCGGCGCCGGCTCCGGAGCGGTCTCCATCGAAGCCTCCCAACTTGCCGGCAATGGGAGAGTCTTCGCTATTGAAAAGAATGGTGCTGCGGTCGCAGCCATCAACGAAAACGTGAGACGGTTCACTCGCCGCAATGTTATGATAGTGCACGCCCTGGCTCCCGACGGGCTTGAGGAATTACCTGCTCCCGATGCGATTTTTATTGGTGGTAGCGGAGACAAGATGGCAGAGATACTTTCTATTGCCTGCCGTCGACTTAAGAGCGATGGCAGGATAGTGATAAACGCCGCTACCCTGGAGACGCTGGACACATCGGTTGCTGGACTGAAGACTAATGGCTTCGACGCTGAGGTTGTCCTGGTTAATGTCGCTCGTAGCACAAAAATACTGGACCTGACACGGTTTGAGGCGCTGAACCCAGTATTCGTTGTCACCGGATGGCGCGGAAGGGAAGAGACCAATGCCTGACGAAGGACAGAAAACGAGCGGACGGTTGTACGTTGTGGGCGTGGGGCCAGGCGACCCGGAGCTACTCACCATAAAGGCCGCTCGTATTTTACGGAGCGTCCCGGTCATATTTGCGCCGCAAAAAGATGAGCAGAGCGCGAGCTATGCCCGTCGCATTATTGATAGTCTGGTCAGGAAGCCTGAGCAGCGGGTTATCGGGCTGGTGTTTCCCATGGTGAGAGATGAGCAGCAAGTCTTGCGACACCAGCAGAAAGCCGCCGATAGTATCTGGGAGCATCTCGATAGAGGAGATGACTGCGCTTTCGTTAACATCGGTGACCCTTACCTGTATGGCACCGCCATCTACGTTCTGAAAATGCTGCAGGCGGCGCACCCGGAGGTGGAAATCGAGGCCATTCCGGGAATCTCTTCCATTAACGCGGCGGCTGCCCGGGCTGGTCTCCCGCTCGCCATCAATGATGAAAGCATCGCCATCATATCCGGCCATTGTGGAGATACCTTCATCAGGGAGACGCTGGAGACATTTGACACAGTCATCTTCCTGAAGGTTAACTCTGTATTAGACCGGCTGCTCGGCATTCTTGAAGAGAAGAACCTTGCAGCGAACGCTGTTTATGTCGCCCGGTGCACTACCGAAGATGAGGAGATTGTGCGTAACATTAGAACGCTGAAAGGGCGCAAACTGGACTATTTATCTTTGCTGATAGTGAGAAAATAGTATGTCGGTACAGGTGTATTTCGTAGGCGCCGGGCCGGGCGACCCGGAACTGTTAACCATCAAAGCGAAAAAAGTCATTGAGCGGGCCGACGTCATTATCTACGCCGATTCACTAGTTAATCCGCAGGTCTGCTCTTATGCCCGTAGTGGCGCCGAGATTCACCGGAGCGCCCCTCTCACTCTGGAGGAGATAACGGAAATCATGTCCCACGCTGTTAAAGACGGTAAGGTGGTAGCTCGGTTACACACCGGCGATCCCAGTATCTACGGCGCAATAGCGGAACAGATGGCGGAATTGGACAAGCGGGGCGTGGAGTACGAAATCATACCCGGCGTAAGTTCCCTATTTGCCGCTGCAGCCGTCCTGAAAGCAGAGCTTACTATCCCCGACCTTTCCCAGACAGTGATTATCACGCGTATGGAGGGACGGACTCCTGTACCGGCAAATGAGAGACTCAAAAGTCTGGCGGAGCATCAGTCCAGCATGGCCATCTTCTTGAGTGCCTCTCTGGTTGAAGAGGTCGTCACCGAGCTTCTGGCCGGTGGCTACTTGCCGGAGACTCCGGCGGCAGTCGTCTACCGCTCCAGTTGGGCAGACGAAATCATACTTCGTGGTACATTGAATGATATTGCGGGGCAGATGAAGGCGTCCGGTATTAAGAGACAGGCCATCATACTGGTGGGGAATTTCCTGACTGCCAGGGAAGGACTTTTGCGGTCCAAACTTTATGACAGGAACTTCAAGCATGAATATCGTCAATAACCCGGAAAATAATACTGCCATTATCGCCGTTAGCAAACGGGGCTCAGAGCTAGGTAGACGCTTGAGACTGTTGCTTACATCGAGTCATCTCTACGTACCGGAGAAGTTTGCGAGCGGTCTAACGGCTAATGAACATGCCTTTGTCGCACCGGTGAAAGACGTGGTGGTGGAGGCTTTTCACCAGTACCGTTCTCTGGTGCTCATCATGGCCGTGGGTATTGCCGTCCGGTTTGTGTCTACGGAACTACGGGACAAGCACAAGGACCCTGCAGTCGTCGTAGTGGGCGATGCCGGTGCCTTCGCCGTCAGTCTGCTGTCGGGACACCTGGGAGGAGCGAACCAACTGGCGAAGAGGATTGCCGCTTTCCTCGGCGCTCAACCTGTTATCACTACCGCTTCCGAATCATCAGGGACTATCTCGGTCGACCTCCTTGGAAAGGAATTCGGTTGGGAGATTGAGAATAGTGACAACGTCACCGGGGTGAGCGCAGCGGTCGTTAACGGGGATATGGTTGGCATCTATCAGGATGCCGGAGAGCGAAACTGGTGGTCGGAAGCAAGCCCATTACCAGAGAACCTGCGTATCTTCACCAGTCTGGAGAGCCTATGCCAGACCAATCCGCAGGCAGCCATCATCATCACGGACCGCATTTTGAGTCATGAAGAACTAAAGTTGCTACCGGTGGACTGCGTACTCTATCGTCCCCGGAGTCTGGTCGTAGGTGTTGGGTGCAATCGAGGGACAAAATCGGCAGTGTTGGACAACGCCGTAACTACCATTTTAGAGGAGCACGGCCTATCCCCCAATAGTATCCGGAAGCTGGCGACCATCGACCTGAAAAGAGATGAAGCAGGCTTCCTGGATTTCGCCCGGCGGCATGGCCTGCCAGTGGACTATTTCGATAAAGAAGCCCTGCGGCAGACTGACTTCCCCTCTCATCCCTCCGCAGTGGTGTTGAAGCACGTAGGCACACCCGCCGTATGCGAGTCGGCGGCGATACTGAGTAGTGGCAATCACGAACTCGTTGTACCCAAGGAAACTTCCGGACGAGCAGTAACTGTCGCGGTTGCCCGCTTGAATTTCAACTCGCCAACGAAAGAGGGCAAGTTGTTTCTGATTGGTCTTGGCCCGGGCAATCCTGAGCACATGACTTTCAGAGCCAGGGAGGCCATCGCACAGAGCGAAGTGGTAGTGGGCTACACGGCGTATATCAAACTAGTTGAGCCATTCATCCATGGGAAAGGGGTGATTGCTACGGGCATGGGTGCCGAAGTAAAGCGGGCGCATATGGCTATCGACCTCGCCAGACATGGGAAAATAGTGGCGTTCGTCTCCAGTGGTGATTCCGGTATTTACGGTATGGCCGGACTAGTCGGTGAAATTCTTCTTCAGCCGTCCGCCGGCCCGCTCGATGTTGAGGTAGTGCCGGGGATCACTTCTCTGATATCGGCGGCAGCCTTGCTGGGTGCGCCGATATCCAGCGACTTTGCTTCCATCAGTCTCAGCGATTACCTGGTTCCCTGGCCGGACATTACTCATAGATTAAAGTTAGCTGCCGAGGGTGATTTTGTGCTTACCATCTATAATCCCCGGAGTAAGAAACGTCAGCATCAACTCACCGAGGCCAGGGACATCATGCTGCAGCACCGCTCTCCGGCGACGCCAGTGGGCATAGTGACCAACGCCTATCGGGAGGGACAGCAGGCAGTGATAACCACGCTGGAACGTCTATTTGATCATGAAATCGGCATGGATACGGTTATCATCGTCGGGAATTCGACCACTTTGGCATCTCGCGACCGGATAGTGACTCCCCGTGGTTACGGCACAAAATATGATCTGGAGGAGGCGTAGCCATGACCGCTACTACCCGAGGCCTGGTTATGGTGAATACGGGAAACGGGAAGGGCAAGACCACGGCGGCATTGGGCATAATGCTCCGAGCATGGGGCAACAATATGAGAGTGACAATGTTGCAGTTCGTGAAGCATTCAAATGTTGGCGAACACCGAGCGGCACAGCGGCTAGGTCTGGAGATAGTCGCGGGAGGCGCTGGGCGTACCTCCCAAGGTAAAAACGTAAACGAGAATCAATCTTGCGCCGTCGAACTCTGGAGCATGGCCATGAAGCGCATTAATTCGGGCAACTATGACATGGTGATTCTGGATGAACTGACCTATCCGCTCAAGTATGGTTGGCTGAATGTTGATGAGGTACTAAACGTGCTCAAGAACCGTCCAGACAAACTCCATGTTGTCATCACCGGACGCAATGCGCCACAAGAGCTGATTGACTTTGCTGATACGGTAGTGGAAATCCAGGACGTAAAACACCACCTCCGCAATGGCATCAAGGCACAATCCGGTATAGAATTCTAGAGGGTATAAGGTATGAGAGCGATAGTCGTTGCTGGTACCACCAGCGGGATTGGTAAAACTACGGTAACCATCGGGCTGATGGGAGCTTTGACTCGACGGAAGTTTAAGGTACAGCCTTTCAAAACGGGGCCCGACTATATTGACCCTACTTACCACACATGGGTAACCGGCGCGACATCCCGTAATCTGGATACCTGGTTAGTGTCTCGTAACGCGGTTGTCGAACTATTCAATCGTGCGATGACAGGTAAAGACATTGCTGTTATCGAGGGAGTGATGGGGCTTTACGACGGACGTTCGTCAACTACTGAAGAGGCCAGTACGGCGGAGATGGCCAAGCTCATCGGGGCGCCGGTACTCCTAGTGGTGGATAGCCGAAAAACTGCCCGCAGCCTGGCCGCCATGGTTACTGGCTACCAGACGTTCGACCCCGCGCTACGTATCGGTGGTGTAATACTGAATGGCATCGGCAGTGAAGGGCACTTGAAATTATGCCAGGAGGCTATCGAGCATTACACCGGTATACCGGTTCTGGGTTATCTTCCACGCCGTGATAACTTGTCTCTTCCTGAACGTCATCTGGGCTTGATTCCTGCCGTAGAAAACCCGGCGAGCAACGAGTTCCTGGACCAGCTCATAGCGCAATGCGAAGCTACTTTTAATATTCCAGAGATACTGCGCCTGGCAGAGCAAGCAGCGGTTCCCAAGGTTGAGCAGACGCTATTCCCACCAATCAACAGACCTCCTGTGGTCAGTATTGCCGTAGCAAAAGACAAAGCCTTTAGCTTTTATTATCAGGATAGTCTTGACCTGCTGGAAGCATGGGGCGCGGAACTGGTCCCATTCAGCCCGCTGCAAGATGCGCAATTGCCTCGTGGTGTGTCAGGTCTCTATATTGGTGGTGGTTTTCCCGAAATGTACGCCGCAGACCTGGCGGGTAACGAGTCCATGAGACAGGCGATTGCTTCCGCAGCCCGAGGAGGAATGCCAATCTATGCAGAGTGCGGCGGACTGATGTATCTGGGCAGAAGCATTCGGGACCTGGAGGGGTATGAATACGCGATGGTAGGCGCTCTGCCGGTTTCGTCCCGCATCGATACACCGCGCCTCAGCCTTGGCTACCGGACTATCCAGGCTTTAACTGACGGTCCACTGTTGAAACAGGGAGAGATAGTGCACGGTCATGAGTTCCACTGGTCGGTCTTGCAGGACGTCGCCGCCGATACTCCGTCGGCCTACAAAGTCATCGAAAAAGGGGAGCACATGGAGGGATTTCATCAGAGGAACCTACTGGCTTCTTACATTCATGTTCACCTGGGAGGACTACCGTTTATGGCGTCCCGCCTGATAAATTTTTGCCTCGGAAATCCAGGAAACTAGCGAGTCACTACACATTTGACGAAATGTTCAATATTCCCCCAGTGTTTTTCAAGATTCCTCTAACTTAGCCTCAAGCTCTGACCTAAAATCATGGTAGGTCTTCTCTCGCAAGGCTTTGAAAAACAGGTCATAGCTTTCAGGAGAAAGGAATTTGAAATAATACCTCTGCCCTTCCTGCAACTCGTTGACTCTGGCAAAATGCTCCCTGGCATAGCGGAGCTTAGCCTTGTTTTCAGCGGAGATATCGCCGTCCATCTTGATTTCCACCACGATAATATCGTTATCAACTTTGATAAAGAAATCAGGATTAAAACTCCCTGGCGTAGGATGCTCTCCCTTCCGCCAGGAATATTCTATACTATAGAAACCCATATCAAGGGACTTGATCCAGGCATCTATTGCCTTGGCCGTCTGCTCGGCAGTCAATCCTCGAATAAACCTACGTTCAGGTTCATAGGAAGCCAATACCACATTAAGGGGGGTCTTGAAGTTGTATTTATTATCCACCTTTATGAGCGCGTTTCTCGGAAGGCTTCCATCTTCCTCAAGCTCTTTCAGTAATATTCTATCCGGAGCCTCCCCTGTGACTATAGAATAGTCATCCCAAAACACCGTTCCATCACGTCGCAGCGACCCTACACCTACGCTGCTCTTGCTTATCTTTCCGGTGATGATTTTGTAGGGTTCTTGTGATTTCAACACTATCCTTGGGAAAGTGCTACCTTTCCTTCCGATAACGCCAAAGGCTTGTATTGTTTTCTGGCGATTTTCCTCGCCAATCATACCTGTTTTATCCTTCACTTGCTTCAAAGACTGTCGGATAATGTTAGCAATCCTTTCTTTAGTCCATGCTCCACAATAGTCTGTGCCAGCATCTTGGTCAAAACTAAAAAGGCGGTTGGAGACATCATGTGCTAGCTCGTCGATAGAATACATCTTGAACTCAATCAGCGTTTTCTTTACATCCTGCTCGCCAGAGACCGCCCTGACGTAGGTAGTGCTCTTTTCTACATCCTCCTCCTGGCTGGAATAAGTAATATACCCTTTCTTAAGCAATTCAAATTCATCCTCTTTCGGATATTCCTTAGTCTCTTCTATTACCTTCTCATAATCAATCTGATATAGGCCAAAGTTGTAGTCCTCTTTCTTCTCCACCGGGTAGGAGTGGATGCGCTTCTCAATCTCCAAGACCTCATCTACCAGGTGTTTGATACTACCCGACCAACTATCATGATTAAAGACTGTTACCACAGGCTGATTGCCGCTATAGACTTCTGGTATCCTCAAGCCTCTTCCTAAGACCTGGGCAATGAGGAGTTTTGAATTAAATGCCCGCTCCTCATGCGGGACGATCTGAAAGACATTTTTCACATCCCAGCCTTCGGAGAGCATACTCACAGAGGTAATCCACTCGATAGGGTTTTCTTTGTCATCCACCCTTCGCAAGATAGGGATATTGCTCTTGTGCTCGCTGGCAGAGGTAACGATTAAGACCTTCTGGGCCGCTTGCTCTTTACTGATTTTTTCTTTGGTGGCAAGGAAGGTGACCAGTTTATCGGTGAGACGCTTACAGGCGGCGATGTTTTTGGTAACCAGGATGGTAATGGGTTTAACCTTACGGTATTTGACTGTCTTGTTCTCAATATGATTGTCGTAAATCTTTTGAAACTTCTCGTCCTCACTCCCTGGGGAGTCTTCAGCCACATAGCGGATAGATTTAACAAACTTCTCCTCAATGGAATCCCTCAAGGAAAAGCGATGAATAACATCGGTGAAATAGTCATCTGCAATATAGCAAGTGCCTGAAACATTCACGATAAATTTGAATCCGTATTTAGGGTCAAGTAAGAATTTCTTCCATTTCTTGAGAGCCGTATCGGAGGGGTTCATCAAGTGGTGTGCCTCATCGTTTAATACCAGAGTCCGCTCACCTTTCCCGGTAAGGCTATCCTCTATAGCGGATTTGGTATTGATATAAGTGGCGTGGATGTTCTCAATACAGATGTCTCCTTTCTGAATGGTATTGGAGGCGTTGATAATCCGGGGATTGGCAATCTTAGAATCGGCAGGTAGAAGGTCTTTGAGGGTTCTATCGGCGGAGAGGCTGCGAAACTTCTCCGTCAAACCGGCTTCGATGGTGTTGGAAGGACACAGTACTAACACCTGATCCACAGCGCCCTCGGCCAGCATAATGCGGGCAATGCCATACATCACATAGCTTTTGCCTGTAGCCGTTGCATGATCCAGGGAGCAGGAGAGTTTATCCGGCAGTTGAAGGGACTCAAGAAAAGCCTCAAAAGAGGAATACTTCTCCTGAAGTTTGGGGTTCTTATGGTAGTTTTCCTCCGCCAGTTCCTTAAGGCTTCTGTATTCACCACCTAAAAAATATCTTATCGTCTCTCGGGTCGCTTCTTTTTGATACCCCCTGTCCCTGCAGAGGGCGTCCAGAAAAGCCTCGTATTTATTTGGCTCAAACCTCTTAGGGTCATAGCTTGGAGATACCTTGAGGACTAAATCCTTGTTCTGAAATGTCTGCCACTCAAGCATGGCTACTTTTTCCTCTTACCATTAAAGTCGGATAGGGTCTTAATTTCCCGCTTTTCATTGCCGAAAATATCAATGTAAATAACCATGATTTGCTCCTTGACTTTATCCTCGGCAAAGCACGCCTCGTAGTCGTTCTTCTTTAAGTCCTCGGCGTAGAAGACCTCGTCCAGGTCAAAGACTTCTCCATCAAAATCATAGTCAAGCATGACCATTGACAGGGTCTCAAGGTTGGCAAACTCCAGAGGCTTGCGGGAAATAACCTTGCTCTCAAACTTCTCAATCTTGATAGCACATTCTTTTGTTCCTTTTCCTATCTCCAGTTGGCCCTTTTTGTTCTGAATAAAGTATTGGCACTCTACCGCCGGCACCTGAATAAAATCAAAGCCTACGGCATCCACCGTGTCGTTGACATCCATTTCGCTGACCGGCTGTTTGATTTTGGTAAATCCCCTATTGTGGATTTCTTCAATGATGGAATAAGGGATGCGGAGGACAAAGTATTTCGTTTTACCCCTCTCAATGTAGTCTTCAAGAAACCTCACTGAGGCGGCTGGAGCAATGATAAAGAAGCGCCTGCCGATTTTGTTTCCCAGATATTTATGGAGGTCATCAATAAAGCCCCGGTCCATTACGGCATCTTTGTGTTCCTGGTAATTAAAGACCATGACGCTGTCGGCCCCCAGGTAGCCGTCAAGTGCAATTTTAGAAATCTCATGCTTATCGTCCCGGCACTGAAAGAGCTTGAGGGCAAACTCCCGATACTGCTCCCAGGGGAGTCCCTTGATCTTCTTGTAGTCATAGAGGCCAGCGTCGTAGAGTGTGAATGGCTGGCACGGTTTACCGTATTTCTTCTTGGGGTCTTTTAAATTCTTGCTCGCGGCAATGTTCAAGAGGCGCTTTTGCATGGTGTAGATGGCTAGCTTGCCACAGTCCACCCCGATCCATCGCCTACCATACTTTTCTGCTACAGCCTGAGTGGTGCCCGAGCCGGCGAAGCAATCTAGTACAAGGTCACCAGGTTTCGAAGAAGCTTTGATGATACGCTCAAGCAGGACTTCAGGTTTTTGGGTGGGATAATTTGTTAATTCTTCTGAGGCTTGGTGCACCCTCTTAAATTCCCACCAATCCCTCGCTAGAGAACCTTCTCCCAAGTATTGTCGGTATGTATTGGGTCCCTCTTTGTGTGCGATTAGTCCATCTTTCGTTCTAAGTCTATATTTTCTTCCATCCTCATTCTTAAATTTGTAATTGACCAGTGTCCCTTCAGAATAGGGCTCTCTTACCTCATCTGCATTAAAAACGAATTTACCTGACTTACCGTAAAACAAAATAGTTTCATGCTTAGTATTCCACTTTTGTTGATTGATCTCCCTTTCTTTATAGCACCACACAATTTCGTTTTGGAAATTATGTTCACCAAAGATTTCATCTGATAAAGCTTTGAGATAGTGTCCCTTCCTCTGATCCAAATGCACGTATATGCTCCCATCGTCACTAAGTAGTTCTCGCAGAAATATCAACCGCTTTCTCAAAAACTCCAAAAACCCTGCCCCGGCAATCTTGTCCTGATATGCCTTCTGGTCTTGGCTTCCCCTGAACTCCTGCCTAGTTGCAAAGGGCGGATCAATGTAGACCAGCCTTACCCCCGGTGTCCCATCGGCGTTCTTCAATTTCCCTTCCTGCTTCATCTGCACGAGGGTTTTCAGCACCTGAAGGTTATCGCCAAAGATGAGCATGTTCGTCCAGCCGTTGCCGCTCTCGCCATTTCGGAAGGTCTTAACCCTCTGCAAGGGCACAGCCATGGTGTCGGCCAGGATGTCCACTTCTCGTTCCTTGTCAGCGTAGATGAGTTCGTATTCCTTCTTGGTGTCAAAGAGGCTGGCCTTGTAGTCCTCCGGCAAGGGCTTGCCTTCCTTGAGGAGGCTTACGAACCTTTCAATCTCTTGCTCTGAAAGTTTACGCATGGGCGTTATCTCTGTTTTCCTTCAAAGGAAGCACTGGGTGGAGATGCTGGTCATGATAGGCAAGGCTATTGTAATTGCTCTGTAGGTGAGTGTCAATCTAGCTATATCTATTAACAACTATTCAAAGCAGGGTATAGCCATCAAATACTATCAGTGCCTTTGCTTCTCCGCATTGGTAACATTAGTCTCAAACCACTGGAGGCGATTACCAATGCAACCAGAACCAAATAAAATTGAGCGGATATTTTATACTTTCCAAGAAGCCCAGGAGTTTCTAGGAATTAGCCATCAGACGATATACGAACTTATGAAGCAGGGGCTTCCTTCTCACAAGATTGGTAGGAAACGGGTCTTTCTAAAAGAAGACCTTATCAGATGGATAAGGGAACACTAGAAAGCGGAGTGAGGGGGTTTTTAAGGGATTTTTTGACACCATAAAAAAGGGGCGATTACCGCGCGTGAGGGGGGTAAGGCCGAGCTACGGCACGGAGCGCACTATGTCAATTTATGTATGTGGCTACTTATCGCCTGCCAAAGGACATAAAACAGCATAGTGCGTAGGGGTGGTATCGTATCTTCGTGAGGTGGGCTGACCCAGCCTTGGGCAGCACTTTATGCCGCATCACACATAACTGACTTTTGTGCAATCAGGCTCTGCTGAACAAAAAGTCAAATTGAGATACATCAAGAACTAGCTTGTTTTTCACCCTCCCCAGGGGGCTGGGGAAGGAAATAAAAAGAATAAAAGCCTCCCATCTGAGGAGGCCTAAGTATTGTCGTTGGTAGAGTATTCTATTGGCAATTAAGGATGGGTTTTACCTTGTGGCGGAATGTGTCCCCCAAACCCACTGGCTACAGAATACCAAGCTCCAGACTGTCAATGGCTTCAGCCTGTTCCTTGCTCTCAATCTTGACATATCTCATCGTTGTATTAAGACTCTTGTGACCGGCCAGGTCTCTTATGGTGAAGGGCGAGGCGCCCTTTTGGTGCAACCTGGTGCAAAAGGTGTGCCTCAAGATATGAGGACCTCGTTTATCTTTCTCGATACCGGCTAACTTCAGATATCTGCGTACAAAACCATAAATATAGCTGCGAGTCAGATTACCCCCATTGGTTCCTACAAAGAAGCTGCCAGTTTGAGACTGTGGGCGCTTAGCTAGATACCTTGCCAGTGTGCCCACAGTCTCACCGTTTAGATGGAGATACTGCTCCTTATTACCCTTTCTGGTTATCTTTATCTGTTGGCCGTTAAAGTCAACATTGACAAGCTTCAGATTTGTTAGCTCCGATGCTCTTAGTCCAGTGTGAAGCAAGAGAACAGCTATTGCCAAGTCCCGTTCACGGACTCGTGGCTTGGCTTCTCTAGCTATCGTCGCTAGGAGGCAAATGCACTCTTCCTCAGCGAGATACACTGGCTCTTTCTCTGGTATCCTCGGGCTCTTTATTGAGACTGTTGGGTTTAGTTTTAATCCCTCACTTTCTACCAGGTAGTTGAAAAAGGATTTTATCGCTGCCAGTTTCCGCGCCCTGGTGACATTCGAGTTATTCTTGCTAGTGGCTACATAATCCAGATAGTCGCGAATGTCAGCTTTGGTAATTTCTCCCACTTCAAGTTTACCCTGCCCATGCAGAAAAGGGATCAGCCCTTTCCCTATATCAAGTCGATAAGCCTCGATGGTACCTGGAGAGTAGCCCTTCTCAACCTCAAGATAGCGTATAAAAGCTTTCAGTTTGCTGTCCACAATTTCCTCCTTTGAATTAAGTCCTTCTTATCCTACCCCAAAGGCACCATCGTAGCAGCGGTGAACCATCAAAATATAGTTTTAGTCAACTCGCTAGATATAAGCATCGCCGACAAAATATAGTTTTAGTCAAGTATTGCCAGGTCTGGTTCCCGATTTGTCGAATCTGGAGACGATATTTCCTACCTTTGCCCTACTTCTGAGCTACGATGCTCATAAGAGAATCCAAAACTAAAACTATATTTAGTTACATAATCTATTTACACTTGGCCGGTCAGTGCACCTTGCGCCTTCACTATACGTGCGCTTAGGTGCGCTTTCAGCCATAGGACAAGAAAGGAGGGGTCATGGTGATACGGGATATCCTGAACGGAGACTTCATATTGTTTGGCGGTAAAGGCGGTGTCGGGAAGACCACCTGTGCAGCCGCAACTGCATTTGCTCTGCTCCCTCGGAAGACTTTGGTGGTATCTACCGATCCAGCTCACTCCTTAGGGGACTGCCTCGGACAGCAAATCGGCGACGAGATCATCCAGATAGATCAGGCTGCAAACCTGTATGCTCTGGAGATCTCTGCTGAGAAAGCTCTGGAGAGGTTCAAAATGGACTACAGGCGGCAGATGCGTCGCCTCCTTGAGACCGCAGCTGGCATTGAGCACCTCACCGTAAGCGAGAGGGAGAAATTACTATCTCTCCCGGTGCCAGGTGCGGATGAGGTGATGGGACTGAAACGTCTCATGGACGTGATGGATGAGGGAAAGTTCGATAAGGTCATCGTCGATACCGCGCCCACCGGCCATGCCCTTCGGCTGCTATCGATGCCGGACATATTCGATGAGTGGATCGATGTGTTTTACAACCTGAGGGAAAAGCACAGAATTCACGAGAGGGCTTTCAGCAAACCTGATAGAGCAGATGAGTTCCTTATGGCTCTTAAAACGAGTACCGCCCGGTTAAGGAACCTGCTGCGAGCAGAAAAGTCGGAGTTTGTGGTGGTCGCTGCCGCGGAACGCCTTGTTATTGAAGAGACCCAAGAGCTTGTTCACGAGCTCTTGGGCTTTGGTATCCCCGTGAGGCACCTCATCGTCAATAAGCTTTTCCCTGATCTGGACGCTGATTTCGCAAGGGCGCGTAGAGATCAGGAACAGAAGCTACTACAGGTAATCCGCAATACATTTAGCTATCTGGAAATCACAGAGGTTGGCCTCCAACCCACGGAGCCCAGCGGAATTGAGAATCTGCGTCGCTTTGCAAGCGTGCTATACGGTGCTGAAAAATAGTCCTGGACATAGACGGCTCCGAGAGCCCGCTATATAGGGAGCAGGAGGGAGCGGCCCAGTTTGGGGACTGTGAAGGGGCGATACTACGGCCGGGCAATGCTCACAGCGCTGATCGTTGGCGGAAGGTCCTGGAGCCGATTGTGGAACGATACCACAAGAGAGGGGGGCTGATGCTGCCTTTGCCAAACCGGAGGTATACGAATACACGGAGCCACGGGACATCCAATGTCCCAAGACTGTATCTCCAGAGACATTGGCTATACCGTCCGGCTTCCTGCCAGCGAGGTACTGCAGGAGCATATCAGGTATCTGCTCAGGCAGCCGATGGGGAGACCGTCGAATAAGCCTATCGTTCGGCCGCGTTTTTCGCGGCAAGGAGTGACTGTATGCCAAAACCGAAGCCACTCATATTAGCTGTAGATGACGATGTGCAGGTCCTGCACTTGGTACGGCGCACACTAGAGGTCGAGGGATACCGGGTGATTACCGCTAATAGCGGCGAGGCCGCCGTGGCTGCATTTGAACAGCAGCCATCGGACATGGTGGTGCTGGACATCATGATGCCGGGCATGGACGGCTATGCTGTCTGCCAGCACATCCGCAGCTTATCTAATGCGCCGATAATAATGCTGACGGCGATAATGGGCGATAAGGAACAGGCGAGAGGGCTAGATGCCGGCGCTGACGACTATCTGACCAAGCCTTTTTCAGTGGCGGTGTTGTTAGCCAGGGTAAGAGCAGTGCTCCGCCGCAGCCAAGCTACTTTCCCCACGCCATCTCGCGGCACCTTCAACGGTGGCAGCTTTGAGATAGACTTCGCCACCAGGCGGGTAACCGTGGCCGGCAAGGAAATAAGATTGACACCGACTGAGTTTCACCTCCTCCAGGAGCTTGCGCTTAACGCCGGGAAGGTGCTCACGCATACTTACCTCCTGAGCAAGGTCTGGGGTCCGGAATACAAGGATGAAAGGCAATACCTGCACGTCTTCATCGGATGCCTGCGCAATAAAATCGGGATCAAGAGTCATGGCAATGTTGCCCTTAACAGTTTAGCCGGCGTGGGTTATCGGCTTACCGTCTAACCACTCCGGCACAAATGTAAAAGCTGCGGGCGCTCTCACTGAGAGCGCCCTTTATTTTTGGTAAAATCTTTAGCCAGATGTAGTCTCCACTGGTGGTTTTTGGCCATCACTTATCGTTTCTACCATTATCATGGCTGACAGCGAAACGTGAAGAGTCCTCAGTGGTAAAGGCCGCGGTAGGTGGTGCCTTGCATTAGAAAGCCATTCGATAACCGGTGGCGCTTTACGCCCGGGTCAGGGCCAGGCTGAGGGGGGAGTCTCTTTGGTATTCTTTAGAAAATATTTAGTTCCCCTCCCGAATCCTTAGTCGTTCTTTAGTGGCTGTGCGTTACATTAAAATCTCACAGGTGGAACAGGTGGAACAGGTGGAACAGGTGGAACAGGTGGAACAGGTGGACATTCAGAATAATGGCTTACTTCCAAGGGCATTGCTGATTATTGCGTGGAAAGTTGCTTCACCCATAATCAACTCAATTGGGTAAAAGAAGTGTAATAAATGAAACAAAAGACAAAATGTAAAGAAAAACATTTTACCGTTAACGATATAGCAGAGTATTGTCTGGTGAGTCGCGTCACAGTGCGGAGATGGATAAAGGATAGCAAATTATTCGCAATCAGGTTGCCCAGCGGGCATCACCGCATTAATATCGGGGATTTCAGAGACTTCCTTAAGCGGTATAACATGCCAATTAGGGAGGAACTCTGTGAGTCCGAATCTGAAAAGAAAGGAGGTGAAAAGTAATGGCAGTACAGACTTCAATGGCGCCTTCAGGACTGGCTGAGGTCATCGACCGTATCCTGGATAAGGGTATTGTGATCGATGCCTGGGTCAGGGTTTCCCTGCTCGGCCTGGAAGTCCTCACTATTGAGGCTCGCGTGGTCATCGCCAGTGTCGAGACATACCTGAAGTATGCCGAGGCAGTCGGCCTTACCGCTACAGCAGCGGCCTAAGACCAAAATAAGGGGGATTTTGCCAGGGTACCCTTGTCTCAATAAGCGTGCCTTGCCAAAATCGTACCCCCCAGTGGAGTTAATCATAAGATGAATGAACTGGTTCTAGACATTGTCACCTGCTATGAAAACAGAATCTCAATGGTAGAAGAGTTGACTAGCGGACACTATTACGCGACGGCGACTCTCGATGCGAATTTAGCTGCCGTGGTAGAGGAGAGGGTAAGGTTAGAGACCAGCTTACAAGAGATACTGGCCAGTAATTGTTCTCTCCGGAGGAAGGACTTTAACACCCTGATGGAGAGGATTGCTTCTGAATCTGAGAGGATGAAAAGAGAACTAGAAGAAGAACGAGAATGTGTTGGAGAGGAGCTTAAGGGATATCTAGGCGAGCAGAAGCAGTTGGTAAGCTCTTTAAGGCAACAACTAGTCGACTTTGCCTCTGAGAAGGCAGACCCCGATGCAATCGGGGCTCTTGGAGCAACAATGGCCATGATTAAGGCTGGGTACCAGGAGAGAGGCCAGGAGATGTTTGCCACGCTCCGTAACTTCCAGTTGCGCATCGAGTCCTTTCAGGCAGAGCAAGAGGAAATGAACCACAAGTTGCAAAGACTTGTGGAGAGGGGCGAATCTTTGAGGCTGGAAGACATGAGGCAGTTTGAAGCAACCAAGACTGGTCAAGAGCGAAGAGCCGAAAGAGAGTTACGGCGACAGGAAGTGGAAAGGCTACTGGCCCACTTCAAGGAGCGGCGGCAGGGAGGCAGCCGCCAGTAGCGGTAGTAAGAATTCATGAAAGGAGGTACAACATGGGAATCGCGTCAGACATGAAGGATCTAGTTCAAAATATTACCTCCTCGCACGAGGATAGAGCGAAACGGCTCGCTGAAATAAAGGAAGAGGCGAGTCAGATAGAAGGAGAAACCAAGGATTTGCTAAATGGCTTCCAAGCCTCCCGTAAGGAACTAAAGGCTGAATTAAAGGAGGCTTCAGATGCCTGGCAAGGGTTAACGGCGGCAAAAGCAAAAAATAAAGTAAGGAGGTCTAAAAAATGGGAATCGCCGTAGGCATGAAGGATATCGTTCAAAACATTGTGTCTTCTCGTGATACGAGGGCGTCTGAGGTTAAGGGGCTAAAGAAAGAAGCTAACGAAATGCTTGGTTCTTTCAAGGCTTCTCATAAGAAGATGGGTGTCCAATTGCGGAGAGAATTGGCTGATGACAAGGCGAAAATGGGAGCCGAGGTTACAGCCATGCGGAGTGGTTTTCAAAGCTCGCGTAAGGAGATGAGTTCAGTATTGGAGAAGGACTTGGCTGAGCATACTCAGGCGGTAAGGGGTGAGGTAGCCAGGCTGCGTCAGGAAATAGGAGCTTCTCACCAGGACATGAGCGCAAAGTTAAGGAAGAATTTGGCTCAAGGTGAGGCTGCTCGGAAATCCGAAGTCCACGTTATACTCAATGACTTCCAGAGAGCACACAATAAGATGGGCACACAGCTAAGGAAAAAGCTAGCCGATAATGACCGGGGAATAAAGAGCGAAGTGGCGGGAATGCGGCACGAGACCAAGGCAGACCTGGGGGAAGCCCGAACCGCCTGGCAGGAGCTAACTCGTGGGGTAAAGAAAGCCGCGGTGAAGGCAACGCCAAGAGCAGTGAGGGCGGAAGTGGAGAAAACTGCGTTAAAGCAAGAGGAAACTCCTGATCTGGAGGCGAAGTTGCTGGCGGCTATCAAGGAGCACCCAGAGGGAATAACCCTGACAGAGGTTGCCGGGAGCCTGGGTGTTGCCCCTATCGTCTTCGGACGTGTGTCGAGGAAACTCGTTGACGAAGGTAAAATACGCAAGGAAGATAAGGCTTATTTTCCTGCTGCTGATTAGGAGGTTGCCGTATGGAAAGGAAATCGCCGGGCTATATCAAGCTCTTAGGTCATAGTAGAAATAGCACTAACATACCAAGGGCGCGTGATATTAGAACTGCCAGTTCACTGTTCATGACCAGAGAAGAGCGAGAGTCTCTCGGGGCGGCTATGGACTTCAGGGCACTGGGGCTGGTGGCAAGAAAGGAGAAGGATAAATTTGCTCGTCAGGATCAAACGCTGGCGAAGTTCAAGGTAAACTACTTCAAGGCAAGAGAAAAGCTCGCAGCGACGATAAACAAAAACCAGGCTCTCATGGAGCTGAGACACGAACTGCAACAGAGACGCCGAGCGGGAGAAGAGCCTGCCTCACAAGCATCCAACCCCGATGCCATCGGGGGAGAGGTGAAACTACCCCCGACAAGTCGGGGCGAAAGCAGTTTTAATCATGTGGAACTGAGATATTAAGAGAGCTAGACTGAGTCTTTCTCAGACAGGTAGGAGGAAAAATGTATAGTCAAGTCGATGTGGTTGTCCCTCGGCAGAGGGAGGATTTTGTGGAAACGCCCCATATAAGGGAGCTAGCTTACCGAGCCATTGATTACATTAAGGCTGGCTTCCCGGTCCACTTCAGTGGACCGTCTGGGGTCGGGAAAACTACCCTGGCTCTGCACATTACCGCTCGGCTAGGTCGCCCGTCGGTGCTAATTTGTGGAGACCATGAATTTGGTACGTCCGACCTGGTTGGCGGACTTTCTGGCTACCGTAAGAAATATGTGAGGGATAACTTCATCCGCTCGGTGCTCAAGACTGACGAGAGCATGACCTCGTCCTGGGTGGATAACCGCCTTACCATCGCCTGCCAGTACGGGCTTGTCTTAATCTATGACGAGTTTACCAGGTCACGGCCGGAGGCAAATAACGTCCTGCTTTCGGTGCTTGAAGAGAGAATCCTGCCTCTCCCCACTTCCAGAGGGGGTGGTGAGAGTTACATGAAGGTGCACCCCAACTTTACCGCCATATTCACCTCCAATCCTGAGGAGTATGCCGGAGTCTATAAGAGCCAGGACGCCCTTCGGGACCGCATGGTGACCATTGAGGTGGGCAATTTTGACGAGGAAACTGAAATCGCCATCACCCAGGCAAAATCCGGGGTTTCGCCTGAGGACGCCCGGCGCATCGTCAGCCTGGTAAGGAAGGTCAGAGAGGCCAAATCCAACAAGCTCACCCCAACGGTTCGGGCTTGCATCATAATGGGCAAGGTTTTAAAGTTAAGGGAGGAGGCAGTACTTGGGAGCAATCACATTTTCGGGCAAACCTGTCTTGATATTTTAATGCCTGAGGTTCCTCGAGAGGAAAGGGAGAAAGTGAGACGGGTGATAGACGATGCCCTTGCTGTCTACTCTTGAAAGGAGGCGTGGCATGGCTGGCAAAGAAGAGGACAAAAATAAGGATAAGGAAGAGGATAAGGTCGAGATTGATTTCGGCGCTGGGAAGATAAGTTTCGGCGGGCTATTCAAGGGATTGGGCAACCTCATTGACCTAGCTGACAAGTTGAAAGAGGAAGGGGTTGCGAAAAGTGGCGAGATTAAGGGTTTGCCCAGGGGAGCTATGGGGGTGTACGGCTTGAGCATCAGGACTCTCGCCGGTAAGCCCGTGATTGAGAGCTTTGGCAATATCAGGGAAACAGCCAAGGGGCCAGTGGTAGAAGAGGTTCGAGAACCAATCGTGGATGTTTTTGATGAAGAAGACCATATCCTAGTCATTGCTGAACTGCCTGGAGTATCTGAAGATAAAATCAAAATTGAAGTGGCCGGGGATATTTTGAATCTTACCGCTTCCGATACGGACAAGAAATACGCTAAGGAGATTCTACTCCCCAGTAAGGTAAAGCCATCATCACTAAAGACAACTTACAAGAACGGCATATTAGAGGTTAAGCTTGATAAAGAGAAATAACCAGAGGGATTTAACCCATGAGTACAGATATTAAATTGCTGACCCTCCGCGTGGGGGAAGCGAAACCGAAGGATGTGGGACGGGGTATTGCCCGAATGGACCCGCAGGACATGGGAAGACTAGGCGTCCAGGTAGGAGATGTCATCCAGATTGAAGGCAAGCGAAGCACAGTCGCCAAGGTCATGCCTGCCTACCCTGAGGACCGGGGAAAATCCCTCATCCAGATGGACGGACTTTTGCGGGGCAATGCCCAGGTGTCGCTGGACGAAAAAGTAAATGTGCAAAAAACCAGCTATTTGCCAGCTGATAAGATAGTGTTGAACCCCCTGACTCTGACCAGGTCAATCAGCCGGGAGAGAGATGCCAGATACATCGGTACCCTGCTGGACGGGTTGGCGCTGGTTGAGGGGGATACTATAAGAGCCAATCTTTTCGGTACCCGTAGCCAGGATTTCACAGTTGTCAGCACTGTGCCCAAGAAAGCGGTGCTGGTGCATTCCAGAACGAAAATCGAGGTTGCCGAAAAGGGCGAGGCCACGACCAAGGTTTTCAAGGTATCCTATGAGGACATTGGCGGACTGGGGAAGGAGCTACAGCGAGTCAGGGAGATGATTGAGCTTCCTCTGAAATACCCTCAGGCATTTGAACGGTTAGGTATAGACCCACCAAAGGGGGTGCTTCTCCACGGCCCTCCCGGCTGCGGCAAAACACTCATTGCTCGGGCTGTCGCCAATGAGACGGCGGCTTATTTTACTCACATCACCGGGCCGGAGATTATGGGAAAGTTCTACGGTGAGAGTGAGGCCCGCCTGAGGGCCGTTTTTGAAGAGGCTAAAGCCCATGCGCCGGCTATCCTCTTCATCGACGAAATCGATGCCATTGCCCCCAAGAGAGAGGAAATGGGAGGAGAAAAGCAGGTAGAGAGGAGAGTGGTCGCCCAGCTTCTGGCTCTAATGGACGGGCTGGAGTCACGAGGAGAGATAATTGTTATCGGCGCCACCAATATTCCCAACTCGCTCGACCCGGCGCTACGCCGTCCGGGTAGATTTGACCGTGAGATTGCTATCAGCATTCCCGACCAGAGAGGACGACTCAACATTCTTCATATCCACACCCGGGGCATGCCTCTAGCTCAAGATGTAGGCCTGGATAAGCTATCCCAGATTACTCATGGCTTTGTCGGAGCCGACCTTGAAGCCCTGTGCCGCGAAGCGGCGATGAATGCCTTGAGGAAGATAATGCCCAGCATTGACTTCCAGATGGATGAGATTCCTTATGAAACCCTGCTTAAACTTGAGGTGACAATGGCCGACTTCACCGAGGCGCTCAAGGAGATAGAGCCCTCAGCGATTCGGGAGGTCTTTGTCGAGGTTCCCAATGTAAAGTGGGATGACGTAGGGGGCCTGGACGAGGTGAAACAGAAACTGGTAGAGGCAGTGGAATGGCCGCTTAAGTATCCCGACCTGTTCCAGCAGGCAAAGGCCAAACCGCCGAAGGGTATTCTTCTCTCCGGACCGCCGGGAACAGGGAAGACTCTGGTTGCCAAAGCCCTGGCCAATGAGAGCGAGGTCAACTTCATCTCGGTCAAAGGGCCTGAGCTCATGTCAAAGTACGTTGGCGAGTCGGAGCGGGGGGTGAGAGAGGTATTTCGAAAAGCAAAACAGGCAAGCCCCTGTATCCTTTTCTTCGATGAGTTTGACTCGCTCGTTCCCGAACGGGGACTGGGAACAGATTCGCAGGCCGCCGAGAGGGTGATAAGCCAGTTCTTGACCGAGCTCGATGGGCTGGAAGAACTCAAAGAAGTGCTGGTCCTGGCTGCCACCAACCGCAAGGACCTTATTGATTCTGCCATCCTGAGACCGGGCAGATTCGATTTCATACTAGAGGTTCCGCTGCCTGATGAAGAGGCACGACGAGAAATATTAATGGTTCACACCCGGGGAAAGCCTCTAGCCGGTGACGTTGACCTCCCGTCACTGGTTCAGGGGACAGAAGGAATGGCTGGCTCAGACATTGAGGCAATTTGCCGTGAAGCTTCGCTAAGCGCCATCAGGGAATCTATTCAGGGCGGACACCCGCAGAACAAACTTGAGATTTCCCAGAAGCATTTTAAACTGGCTGTGGACTGGCTAAAAAGGCAGAGAGGCGAATAGATGTCTTTGGAGCGTAAATATATCTACGGTATTATTCAAGAACCTGAGCCCAGGAGATTCAGCTTCTTGGGCGTGGGGGGTGCCGAGGTGTACACCATCAATCACCGAGAGCTAGCCGCCGTGGTCAGCGATACCGCGCTTGAAGAGATTGACCCGATCCGGAAGGATGTCCGGGCCCATACCGTGGTTCAAGACGAACTGCTGAAGAATTGTATCCTTCTCCCTATGGGCTTCGGTATGATAGCGGATAGCAAAGACGACGTGCTAAAGCTGCTGGAGAAGAACTACCAGGGGCTTAGCCGCGAACTGGTGCGGCTTGCCAGCAAGTTAGAAGTAGAGCTGAAGGTTTACTGGGACCAGGAGGCTATGATTAAAGAGCTTCAAGGCGGAAGCGAGGAGCTCACCAGACTGAAGGCAAAGGTTAAAAACGCCCAGTCTCCCATTGAAGCACAAAGACTGTTGATAGAAGCGGGCAAGTTGGTGGAACGTATTGCCCTGGACTGGAAGGCCAGGTACGCCGACCGGGTCTACACCGTCCTCAAGCGACTATCTGTTGATGCCAGGCTGAATAGCCCTCTAGGTGTGCAGAACGTCCTGAATGCCTCCTTTCTGATAGAGAGAGCCAGGGAGAGCGACTTCAAGAAGGAGGTCTATGCGCTGGACTCGCAGTATCAGGGTAAAGTCAATTTCAAGTACGTGGGTCCCCTGGCCCCGTATAGTTTCGTCAACGTAAAGCTGGAGCCGGTCAACTAACATGGTACTCGGAAAGATTTTATATGATATCGTTATGGGAATTCCCATGACCTTAGCCAAGAAAACATTGGAAGGAATCAGGGACGCGGCGGACAAGGAGCGTCTGATAACTGAGGAGTCAATTAAACAAAGACTTCAGGAATTCCAACTACAACTTCAAGACGGCAATATGAGTGAAGAGGAATACGAGGAGTTGGAAGCCACGCTCATGGAGAGGCTGAGGGCAGTGAGGGAATATCAAAGGAGGTGAGTAAATGCCATTGCAGGCAACAAAGAATGAAGCCTCTGGTCTAGCTGATGTAATTGACCGCATCCTGGACAAGGGGCTGGTCATCAATGCCGATATCTGCGTATCGGTGGCTGGAGTCGAGCTTTTAGGAATCAAAATAAGGGCTGCCATAGCTTCCTTTGAGACCGCAGCCAGGTACGGGCTGGAGTTCCCCAGCGGAACCAACTATGAAAAATCAGCCTGGAAAGAAGCCGAAGCAGGGAGAGAGGAATGCCCTGACTGCCTCAAGAAAGTCCCTGTTAAGGAGCTTCTGGGAGAAGGCGGCTGCCCCTGGTGCGGATGGGTTAGTGCAAAAGTGAAGAAAGCCTGGACCATTCCGGGACTGAAGGCGACTTAGGAGTAAGAAGGTTGGTTTAGGCTATGGCTATTGATATCAATGAAGGTAACCTCAAGCACGGCGTATTAGGACTGGTTATGGCTCTGGTTGAGGTCATCAGGGATGCTCTCAAAATCCAGGCGCTAAAGAGGATGGAGGGCGGGAGCTTGAGTGAGGAGGAGTGTGAGAGGTTGGGGAAAGCCCTGATGGAACTCGATATCGCTCTTGAAGAAATCAAGGAGGAGCAGGGCATAACCGAGTCAGTTCGGGCAGTGAGGGACGGGCTGGACGAAATTGTAGATGATGTTATAGACAAACTAATCAATCCAGAAAAGTGGCAGGAGGAAACCGAAGAGCGGGGAAATGGTAAGCAAACAAGGACAGGGATATACGCTGGCAGTAGCTAACCCGAAGGGAGGGGTGGGCAAGACAACCACCACGATAAACCTCGGAGCGGCACTCGCCGAGAAGGGGCGAAAGGTGCTTCTTGTTGATTTTGACCCGCAGGGGCACCTGACGGCAGGATGCGGACTTAAAGCCTTCTACACACGCAGCGATTTCCCTCTTGCTGACCTTATACTGAGGGGGACTGTGAACCAGATAAAAGCATTTATCACACCGGTGGAGAACTTCTGGGTAATGCCGGCACATGTGTCGCTCATCCGGCTCGAAGACGAACTGGTGGTGCAGAGGGCTGGCGAGACCAGGCTTAAGAAGGTGCTTGAGGCTCTCAACGCTGATTTCGAGTTCTGCCTGATAGATTCGCCACCGGCGGTCAATATCCTGGCGGATAGCGTTCTTCTTGCCGCCGGGAGGGTGCTGGTGCCAGTTCAAGCCGAGGATACATCGATCCGGGGTATAGAGGCGCTGGAGGCCGAAATGCGGGATTTGAAGGATATCCTGGATGCGGATATTGAGATTGTGGCTATTGTACCCAACATGGTAACTTCTAACTCGGTGTCAGAGAGAGTCCTAGCAGAATTATGTGAGAAGCGGCCGGTATCAGAAGCCTGCTGGAATGCGATGGCCGGAGTTCAGATACGGAAAAGGGTCGACTTGGCCAAAGCCTGGCATGAGGGAAAGTCAATTTTCAGTTATAATCCTCGATGTGACGTCATCGACAGCTACCGGAAACTTGCAGATTTTGTGTGCCAGGTGAGCAGACGATAAATGGAGAATAGAGGGCGATACATATATGGAGTCGCTGCCGGCGCAAAGGCAGTCAGTCTGGGTCCTATAGGGATAGAAGGCAACGAAGTATACACCATCCCCTGCGAGGGCTTTTGTGCCGTCGTTCACAACTGTCCTGCCGAGGCGTATCAATCCGGCGACGAGGAGACCGTGAAAAAGTGGGTGAGGACGCATCAGGACGCTCTGGACGAGGCAAAGAAAGCACTTGGCACTGTAATACCTCTGGGCTTCGACACCATTTTACAGTCAAAAGACGAAGTTATTTCTCCCGACCAGGTAGTGAAGGACTGGCTCAAAGGAGACCATGATCGGTTTCAAACCGTAATGGAGATGATAAAGGGTAGAGACGAGTATGGGGTGCAAATCTTCTATGACCCGGGTTTAGTGGTAAAGCAAATCTCAGATGGAAGCCAGGAGATTCGAAAAATCAGGGAAGAGATGGCATCCAAATCGCCGGGGATGGCATATCTGTATAAGCAAAAGGTCGAAAGAGCGGTGAAGGCCGAGATAGAAAGGCTTGCCGGTGTATGGTTCACGGACTTCTACAGGAGAATTAAGGGTCATTGTGATGATATCGTGGTGGAAAAGACTAAGAAGGCAGACAGGAATAGAGTAATGCTACTGAATCTCTCGTGTCTGGTAGCGGGGGAGAAGGTGAGCAATCTGGGAGTAGAGCTGGAGAAAGTCAACAATACTGAGGGCTTCTCGGTTCACTTCTCCGGCCCCTGGCCGCCTTACAGTTTTGTAGCTCAACCGACTATAGCTACTCTTGGTGTAAAGGAGGAGTCTAATGCTGTATAAATGTGGCTTTTGTCAGGGAAGAGGAGAAGTTCGCCGTTCCTTCAAACTTCCTTTTGGCACTTGTCAGGTGTGTTCTGGAAGGGGGACAGTGTATGTGGAGGAGCCTATTATTACCTGTGCCTTCTGTGAAGGGACTGGTATGCAGCCCAATGCTTACCCTTATGCCCTGCTTACCTGTCCTGCCTGTAGAGGTAAGGGTGTTGTTACCTTAAAGGAGCCAAATGTGTTATGTCCCGATTGTTTGGGAAGAGGACAAATGATTGATGGCAGAGTCTACTGCCTGACCTGTAAAGGTAAGGGAAGAGTGGAAGTAAAGAAGGAATGTGGGGTTATTAGATAGAAGATGGAGCCCACACGAGATACGCATGCGACGCTGGTAGACCTTCTGGACAGAATCCTGGACAAAGGTCTGATGCTTGATGCCGACATTATCATCCACGTGGCCGGCATTCCTCTGCTGGGCGTTAAGCTAAGGGCTGCTCTCGCCGGCATGGAGACCATGTTGAAGTATGGTATCTGGCAGGACTGGGACGAAGCACAGCGAGCGATTGCTACAAAAGAGTACCGGCAGAAGAAGATAGCCATGGCTCCAGAAGGTGAAGTCGCCGCCTTGTGCCATAAATCCGAACGCACTGTAACCACTGTCTTGTAGTGGCTGGGGATGATTTTGATTTGGAATAAGAGGGAGGTGAGTAATGAGAGTAGTAGAGAAGATTAAGGCATTCTTTAAACGAGGGAAGACAACAACTAAAGCTGAGACGAAGCCAACCACCGGGGGTTCTGAAGCAAAGACTACTGAAGCCACGGGACAGGAGGGGGCTAAAGGGTAGGACGTTTGAACCCTTGGCGTAAGGTAAGTTAAAGATATTTACCAGTGCGATAGCCAAGCAGGCTATCCGTGGTGCGAGCCTGCGGCTGGAAAGGAGGATGACAGACAGTATGAATACCGATGAGATAATCAAGAAGGCACAGGAGGACTTTGCCAGACTTAGCAAGTTGCCCGTCAACGCGGTTATCGGGATGGCTAAGAGCGAGGAGGGATGGGTGGTCTCACTGGAGACAGTGGAGAGAAAGGCTATCCCGGATACTATGGACGTGTTGGGGCTTTACGAGGTTCGTCTGGATAGCGAAGGTACCCTTCTTGGTTTTGAGAGAAAAAAGTTGCGTAAGCGTGGTGAAACGCAGGAAGGCTGAGGCGGAGGGTCAGATGACAGCATGAACAAGTGCCCTGGGTGTGAAGCTACACCATCAGTAGTGTGGCTGCTTACTGTCCCAATTGTGGTGAACCCTGGACGGTAAAGTGCTCCCGATGCGCAGCAAGCTGGCGCTTCTGGAAATTCTACAAATTCTGTCCCGGTTGCGGGGCGGCAGTAGAAAAGCTCGGCAATATCCCAGGTAAGCAGAGGCAGGCAGCACAGGAAGGTGATAAACTGAAGGCTACGCCTTAGAGAGACAGTAGGTGGTAAACGATGAGGAAGCTGTATCTTGTGCCTATCCTTCACATGAGTGCCGACATGGGTTCCCTGGCTTCAGCTCTGGATGAAACGGCAAAGGCTGAGTTCGGGCAGGAAGTGTGGCAAAAGCACAAAGGGACTGTGTCCAGTTTCTGGGACTCTATTGGTCAATTCTTTGATGCCCTAGATGTGAAGGGTTTCAACATCTATCAGGATGGAATGGTGGCCGATGGCGCAGACGGGCTCAGGATTATTAGAGAGGGTATCAGCCAGGGAAGCAAGAACCATGAGATTATAGGAAAGCTTCTGCAGCGGGGGGCAGTGTTGGTAAAGACCGAAGACCTCGTTCTAGTGAAGCAAGAGTATACCTATATAGCGAAAATAGCTCACTCCAAATCGCCGAAGGAGAAAGAGGTTTGGGCTCTCAGGTACAAAGTAGCTCAAGACAGACTGCTAAGGCAACGCGATGATTTCATTGCAAAGAGAATCGAAGTGACTTTGGGCGAAGGCGACACGGGTATCCTCTTTATCGGGGCTTACCATGATATCTTGTCCAGACTACCTGAGGATATCCAGGTGGTCCAGGTAAAAGATACCGCCAAGGTCAGAGAATATCAAAAGAATCTTACTAGTGCCAAACCCCGAGGTGAAAAATGAGAAGGTGGTCAACAGCCGGCTCTCAACGAGTATCGTTCATTACGTATTGCGTCAAATAAGGTGCCGCGATAAGGTTGCTTCTTCAGAATGAAGAAGCAACCCAAACTCATCGGCAAGATAATTCTGGCAAAGTTCTTGGAGTATAGCGTGGAAAGGTTCATCGCCTTCGTTAGCAATATTGAAAGCTCTCAGCTTTACAAGAAGCTAGTTCAGGATGGTGTGATAATGCCTAAATCCCTCGCAGGGGTACTCTGGCAAAAAGATACTGCCACACTGGTCAAATCTGGAGTGATTGCCAGAGTTGAGGGCACGGACAATTTTTTTCTCTGCTATACTGCGAGGGAATTTTCTATAGAATACCAAATCAGTGACGAGAAACTAACAAGCTACCTGAATAGCTTAAAACCAGCGGAGGAGGAGAGAAAAAATATCAATAGCCTCCTGCACAAGGTAAGGCGCATTAGCACCAGAAACCTGATTGTCCACAGGGTACTGGAAAAAATAGTAGAACATCAGAGAGGTTACTTTGCCTCTAATAATGAATTTAACCTAAAGCCGCTCTCCCAAGCCGGGTTAGCCAGGCTTATTTCTGACTCCAAGAATGGAAGCCCTAGCCTTGATTTTACAATCGATACAAGCAGAATCTCCCGAGCCTTACGCAAGTTATCTATCATCACTCCAAACGAGAAAGAAATTCCCTTAAGATTCCTTTTTGTCAGCAGGAAGGATATGGTTAAAAGGGGTATAAAAGCAATTCTTAACCGGGAGAAGCAAGACATCGGCAGCGGGCGGATCACAAAGCCCCATACAGATGAGGAACTAAAGCACATTATAAAAGAGGAATACGGTCTGTCAGTAACAAGAAGAGAAGTGTCATATTGCCGAAAGGAACTGGGGATATCGCCATACCTTAAGCGAAACGGGTATGTGTATCACACTTTGGCGGCGAACTTTTCCGAGCTATATCCATTTACAGCTCTATCGGTAGAGGGCAACGCTCCTGCGGGTCCGGGGGTATATGAACTTTGTCTAGACACTGATGTGAAAGAATACCCTACAGGTTGCTGTCAAACATTCTACATTGGAAGCGCCAAGAATCTCCGTAAGAGACTGATTAGTCATCTGAACTCAAACGGCAAGAATGGTGGCATTAAAAAGGCTATAAAGGAAAGGCCTTGCGTGTTTCGGTATCTCCGGGTTCCACAGGGATGGGACCAAGAGGAGAAGAAGTTTTACAATCTGTTTGTCTTAACCTATGGAGATTCTCCGCAATGCAATCACATGAGCCCAAAAGTGGCTAGCAAACAGACAGAAGAATAATTCACTTAACAGTTTAAGCCAGGTGAGGGAGGTTCCATGATGGATAAGGGCGATTATGTTGAAAAAGAAAAGGAACTGAAGAGGCAACGGAAATTCTCACGAAATGGAATGGCTGCAATCCCGCGTGGGCCAGATTGTCTGTCTGATATTAGCCACCTATTGGCAAAGGGTGTAAATCATTAGGAGGTTTGTACGATGAGGAAAGACAGGCGTCTTCTGTTATACATAGTCCTCGTGGTTATGCTCGCTTTACTGCCTGTGGGAACAATGCATGTCCTATGGCCTCACTTCCTTTTGCAGAATGGGCCACTCCACTCCACCATAGAAGCCATGGGAGCAGTGGCAGCAATCCTTATGGCGATTGTAATACTTCAAAGGCAACCTGATGAGGGCAATAGGCGACTGTTCTGGGTAGCAATGGGGCTACTAGGGGGAGGTATGCTGGATGGTTTCCATGCGGTTACTCAGCCGGGACACGGATTCGTTTTGCTCCACTCAATGGCGGTGCTCGTCGCCGGTTTTGGGTTCGCTCTTGTCTGGTTACCAGAATCAGACCGACACCCTTCACTGAGAAAGTGGGTTCTCTGGTCTGTCATTGTAGGTTCTACGCTGTTTGGAATCTGGACATTGTTATTTCGTGACACATTGCCCGTAATGGTGCAAGACGGGCAATTCACCAACACTGCCAGGGCGATGAACCTCCTTTCCGGCGTCTTTTTCATTGCTGCTGGCGGGCGTTTCCTCCTCGATTTCCATCGTTCCCTCAAGCCAGATCTTTATCTTTTCACCTGCATGACCCTACTGTTCGGTGTGGCTTCGTTATCGTTCACTTACTCAGCACTCTGGGATGACGCCTGGTGGTTTGGGCATAAGGAGGCGCTATGAGTTCTAAAGAATTGCAAGCCCCGCATTTCAGTCGGGAACGCCCATTGGGAGCCTCCCCAGCTATTGTTCTGGATCTTCTCTTAGGTGTTGTCGTCCTTTCCCTCGGCGACCTTATGGAGATTATTCCCCTATTCGCTCCCCTGGTAGCTTCACCCCTTTTCCACTTTTTCCATGAGATTCACGACCTGCTGACTGTGGGATTGGTACTTTATGCTGCCTACAAGTACCGCGCTCGCTTGGGGATAGTCGCTATCCTGGTTTATATCGCAACCCATATCCCCTACTTTATCGTCCAGTCCCCCGAAAACGCTCCGGAATTTCTGCGTATTCTCTCCAGCGGCTTCGTCGCCATTTTTGGCATCTGGCTAATAAGCCGACTACGTAAGAGTGAAGAACAGTGGAAAGCAAGCCAGGAAACACTGCGCCAGTCTGAAGAAAAGTATCGAGGCTTAGTCGGTAATGTTAGGCTAGGAATATTCAGAAGTACTCCAGTACCTACTGGAAGGTTTCTAGAAGTGAATAGAGCCATGGAGGAGATTACCGGCTACTCCCGCGAAGAGTTGCTGCGCATGAACGTTTCTGACTTGTATTTACATCCAGAAGAAAGACAAGCCGTCATAGAGGAAATCGCCTCGGCTCAGGAGAACATAACCAAGGAATTAAACTTCAGAAAAAAAGACGGAGCCGAAATAGCGGTATCGGACATAAAGACTCCTGTAAAAGATGACACTGGCAAAATCCTATATTTTGATGGAGTTATGGAGGATGTCACCGAAAGGAAGCTCGCCGAAGAGAGAATTGCCCACCTTACGACTGTGCTCAGGGCGATAAGAAACGTCAACCAACTGATTACCCACGAAAAAGATAGACAAAGTCTGATTCAGAAAAGCTGTGACCTGCTGGTGCAAAGACAGGGCTACGAAAGAGCATGGATATTACTGCTAGATGATAATAGAAACTTCGTCACGGCGGTCAGTACCGGGTTGAGAGAACATGATTTGGCCTTCCTGAAACAACTGGAAACAGGTGATTATCCTGTATGCGTGAGGGAACTATTGGGTCAAGAGCAACTCTTTCTTGTTTATGACCAGCCGGGGAAGCGGCACGAGGGGTGCATCTTAGCCAGCGAGCACAGTCGCCAAGGTGTCTTCCGATGTAAACTGGAACATGGGGGTAAGCTTTACGGCGTACTGGGCGTCGCTGTCCCTTCTGGAACAGTTTTTGATAAGGAGGAACAGGCACTGTTTCTTGAATTATGCAGTGATGTTGCTTTTGCCCTGGCTAATATCGAGGCCGAAAAGCGGCGTAAGCAAGCCGAGGAAGCAACGCAGAGAACCGAAGAGAACTTCCGTCGTTCCCTTGATGATTCCCCGCTGGGCATCCGCATTGTCAGCGCCGATGGTGAGACGGTCTATGCCAACCGGGCAATTTTGGATTTCTACGGATACGATAGCATTGAAGAGCTAAAGACAACTC
>Ga0209514_10000576_pt1 | contig 73686 bp, 63 predicted proteins | sample Subgrocontami58m_FD_187452 | JGI IMG/M metagenome (GOLD analysis project Ga0209514, IMG submission 187452) | Subsurface groundwater microbial communities from S. Glens Falls, New York, USA - GMW37 contaminated, 5.8 m (SPAdes) (version 3) | ecosystem: Environmental > Aquatic > Deep subsurface >... | reverse complement strand
ATTACGGAACCAAAAAAATACCCCTTATCCTCTATATTCGCAAAGAATTACAAGCAGTTGGACTGGCCGCCGTGACTACACAATGGCAGGAACTTCAGTATAGAGCCGGGCGAGAAGATCGTGCCACGGTGCTCCGGTCAACTGCGGCTCAGCGCGCAGTTTCCCGCTCCGACGTGCGGCCTTCAAGGCGGCGATGAACTTGCCGCGATAGACCTTGGAGAGCGCCTTGTCGGGAAAGAGAAAGCCGCGCTTGGCCGCCACCCAATTCCCGTCGGCTTTTAACGCCCCGCCGGCCATGAGGACGTGCACATGCACATGGCGCTCCAAGTCCTGCTTCCACGTATGCAGCATCAGTGTGAAGGCGGCGGTGCCGCCGAGCCAGCGCGGGTTGGCCGCGAACTCGGTGAGCGTAGCCGAGACCGCGCCGAAGAGCATCTCGTAGAGCGCTCGCGGGTACTGCCCGATGAGTGCATTGAGTTCGTGCGGCAGGGTGAACACCAGATGGAAATAAGGCACGGGCAACACCTCGCGCTGCCGCGCTGCGAGCCAGGCTTCCTTCGCCCGCGTCTGGCACAACGGACAATGCCGATTGCGGCAGGAGTGATAGACATTGCGTGTAGCGCCGCAGGTGTCGCAAACCTCCACATGGCCGCCCAAGGCGGCGGTGCGGCACGCGAGGATAGCGCGCCAGACCTTCGCCTTGGCAAAAGACAAGGGATGGGCTGCGAGATAAGCCGAGCCGTGACGGCGCAACACCTCGGCCAGACCCAGCCGGGCAGTGCGAACCATGCCGGTGCGCTCAGTGCTTAGGCGCCTCGAGCAGCTCCAGAGGAGAAGTGGTGCCGGTCAGACGCGTGCGCGCCAGATGCACATACCGGAAATGTGCAGCTGCACATTTGATCTATACCCATGTGTTGAACAAAGGTGGCCGCGGGGTGCGCAGCCCGCTCGACGCGGGCGCTCTGGATGCGCTCGAAGGCGCCGAGCAGCCGCGCGCAAACTATCGAGTGCAGGCGCAGGCTGCAACGTTCTGACAGCGTGCGCCCCGCGGGCGCGGCTATCGTCGATGGCCTTACGGTGGCCTCAATGCCTTGGTGCATTTCGCTGCCGCTCATCTCCCGAACGTACCGCGCGCGCGGATTCAATTAAAATGCGGCTATGTCAGACGCAAGCAGCGACGGCGCGATTCTGATCCACGGCGCGCGCCAGAACAACCTCAAGAATCTCACCCTCGAAATCCCGCTCGACCAGCTCGTCGTGGTCACCGGCGTGTCGGGCTCGGGCAAGAGCTCGCTCGTGTTCGACACGCTCTACGCCGAAGGCCAGCGCCGCTACGTCGAGACCTTCTCGCCCTATGCGCGCCAGTTTCTCGACCGCATGGACAAGCCGCAGGTGGATCGCATCGAGGGCATCCTGCCCGCCATCGCCATCGACCAGACTAACCCGGTGCGCACTTCGCGCTCGACGGTGGGCACCATGACCGAGTTGAACGACCACGTGAAGCTCTTGTTCGCGCGCGCGGCCGAACTCTACTGCCGCGGCTGCGGCGAGCGCGTGGTGCGCGACACGCCGGAGACGATCTACGCGGCGCTCAAAGCGCGCGCCGACGCGGCGGGCGACCCGCGCCTCGTCATCACGTTTCCGGTGACGGTGCCGAAAAATTTCACCGAGGCCGAAGTCAAGCAGCTGCTCGAAAGCCAGGGCTATACGCGCATCCATGCGCGCCAGGGCGCGAGGCTCGAGGTGGTGCAGGACCGGCTGCGCCTTGCGGGCACGGAAAAGTCGCGCGTGATCGAGGCGCTCGAGGCGGCGCTCAAAATCGGGCAGGGGAAGGTGAACGTGCATGCGGAAACCGGGGACGGGCAAACCGGGGACAGACCACCTTTTTCCGATCCGGAAAAAGGTGGTCTGTCCCCGGTTTGCCCGTCCCCGGTTTGCCCGGTCTGGCGCTACTCCTCCGACCTGCATTGCGCCGAATGCGACATCCATTACACCGAGCCGACGCCGTCGCTTTTTTCGTTCAACTCCCCCATCGGCGCCTGCGACAAATGCCGCGGCTTCGGCCGCGTCATCGGCATCGATTTCGGCCTGATCGTCCCCGACGAAGCGAAGACCCTGCGCGAAGGCGCGGTGAGACCGTGGCAGACCCCGAGCTTCGGCGAATGCCAGGACGACCTCGTGAAATACGCGGGCAAGCGCGGCATTGCGCTCGATATACCGTTTCGTAGCTTGAGCGCGGCCGAGCGCAAGTGGGTGCTCGAAGGCGAAGCGGAATGGATCAGCTGGCGGAAATCCTGGCCCGGCACCTGGTACGGCGTGCGCAAGTTCTTCGATTGGCTCGAGAGCAAAGCCTACAAGATGCACATCCGCGTGCTGCTGTCGAAGTACCGCGCCTATACGCCTTGCCCGGTGTGCGCGGGGGCGCGGCTCAAGCCCGATGCGCTCTTATGGCGCCTTGGGACGAAGCCGGATGCCGATCAGGTATTCGGGACCTATCCAAGATTCAAACCGCACGGCGTTAAATGGGGGGAGGAGAAGCTCGCCGCCCTGCCCGGGCTCAGCATGCACGACCTGATGCTCTTGCCGATCGAGCGCTGCCGCCATTTCTTCGCCTCGCTGCACTTGCCTGCCCCACTTGACCAGGCCACCGACCTGCTGCTCACGGAGATCCGTGCGCGGCTTTCGTACCTATGCCAGGTGGGACTCGCCTATCTGACGCTCGACCGCCAGTCGCGCACGCTCTCCGGCGGCGAAGTGCAGCGCATCAACCTCACCACCGCGCTCGGCACTTCGCTCGTGAACACCCTGTTCGTGCTGGACGAACCCTCCATCGGGCTGCACCCGCGCGACATGGGCCGGGTGATCGAGGTCATGCAGCGGCTGCGCGACGCCGGCAATTCGCTGGTGGTGGTCGAGCACGACCCGCAGATCATGTTCGCGGCAGACCGCATACTCGACATGGGACCGGGTCCCGGCGCGCGCGGCGGCGAGGTGGTGTCTTTCGGCACGCCGGACGAGCTAATGGCGGGATCCTCCCTCACCGCGCAATATCTTTCCGGCCGAAAGCGCGCCGACGCCGGCATTGCGCCGAGGCCGCCGCAGGCAAACGCGCCGCGCCTGCGGCTCTTCGGCGCCGCCGAGCACAATCTGAAGGACATCGATGTCGCCATTCCGCTCGCGCACCTCGTGTGCATCACCGGCGTGTCGGGCTCGGGCAAGTCGACGCTCGTGCAAGACGTGCTCTATGCGGCGCTCCTGAGAGCCAAGGGCAGACCGACCGAGACACCCGGCCTGCACCGCGCGCTCGAGGGATACCACCTGATCGACGACGTGGTGATGGTGGATCAGTCGCCCATAGGCAGGACCACGCGCTCCAATCCGGCGAGCTATGTCGGCGCGTTCGACGCCATCCGCAACCTCTACGCGCGCGCGCCGCTCGCGAAGGAGCGCGGCTATAGCGCCGGCACCTTCAGCTTCAACTCCGGCAACGGCCGCTGCCCGACCTGCGGCGGCAACGGCTTCGAACACGTCGAAATGCAATTCCTGTCGGATGTGTATCTGCGCTGCCCCGACTGCAACGGCAGGCGCTTTCGCGCCGAGGTGCTCGAGGTGACGCTCGCGGGCGATGACGGAAAGCAGCTGTCTCTCGCCGACGTGCTCGAACTGACGGTGGCCGAAGCGCTCGCATTCTTTCACGATCAGGCGCAGGTGCAGACGGCGTTGACCCACCACGTGGTAACGGCGCTCGCGCACCGAGTGGTGGCGGCGCTTGCGCCTTTGGCCGACGTCGGCCTGGAATACCTCAAGCTTGGCCAGCCCGTGCCCACGCTCTCGGGCGGCGAAGCGCAGCGACTGAAGCTTGCGGGCCATCTCACCGAAGCGAACAAGGGCGCGCCCGCTTCCGGCGGCTTCGCGCGCAAGGGCAAATTATTTCTCTTTGACGAACCCACCACAGGCCTGCATTTCGACGACATCGCCAAGCTGCTCGGCGCGCTGCGCAAACTCATCGTTGCGGGCCATTCCGTGGTGGTGATCGAGCACAACCTCGACGTGATCCGCGCCTCCGACTGGATCATCGACCTCGGCCCCGAAGGCGGCGACGCGGGCGGCGAACTCGTGTGCGCCGGCGCCCCCGCAGAAATCAGCACGCATGCAACTTCGCATACCGCAAAGGCGCTGCGCGAATACGAAATCGCGCTCGAGCGATCGGCCGCGGCAACGCTCCCGCTGCGCGCCGCGCAGGCCCTGCCCCTGCAGAGGGCGTTGCGCGCCAGGCCCAAGATCTCTGCGCAAACGAACATACAAATTCATAACGCGCGCGAGCACAATCTGCAGAACGTGTATGTCGACATCCCGCGCGACCGCTTCACCGTGGTCACCGGGGTTTCGGGCTCGGGCAAGTCCACGCTGGCGTTTGACATCCTGTTCGCCGAGGGCCAGCGGCGCTATCTGGAATCGCTCAACGCCTACGCGCGCCAGTTCGTGCAGCCTGCCTCGCGCCCCGATGTGGATGCGATTTTCGGCATCCCGCCCACGGTGGCGATCGAGCAGCGCACCAGCCGCGGCGGCAGGAAGAGCACGGTGGCGACATTGACCGAGATCTATCACTTCCTGCGGCTCTTATACGTCAAACTCGGCACGCAATACTGCCCGGACTGCAATGTCGCGATCGAGCCGCAGAGCTTCGATGCCATCGTCGCGCGCGTCCTGAAGGACTATAGGGGGCAGCGCGTCGGGCTCCTCGCTCCGCTCGTCGTCAACCGCAAAGGCTATTACACCGATCTCGCCAAGTGGGCCAAGGCCAAGGGCTACACGCATTTGCGCGCGGACGGTGAATTCCTGCCCACCGACAAGTGGCCGCGGCTGGACCGCTTTCGCGAGCACAGCATAGAACTGCCGGTGGCCGACCTGCGCGTCACGGCGGCCGGCGAAGCGCACCTGCGCGAGGCGCTCGCGCGCGCGCTCGACTTCGGCAAGGGCATCGTGCAGGTGCTGGGCGGTGTCGAACGGCTGGAAGAGGCCGCCAGAACATCGAAGGCGGCGCGCATCGAACTCGCCTTGCCCGAGGCCATCTTCTCGACCAAGCGCGCCTGCCCGTCTTGCGCGCGCAGCTTCCCCGAGCTCGATCCGCGGCTCTTTTCCTTCAATTCCAAGCACGGCTGGTGCGGACGATGCCTGGGCACCGGCGTGAAGCTGTCGGGCTACCGCGAACCCGATTACGACAAAGACCGCGATGCGAGCCGAGAACTCGAAGACCGGCGCCTCGACAATTTCCTCGACGAGCAGGAAGAAGGCGACGCGGCCTGCCCCGCCTGCGCCGGCCGGCGCTTGAACCCGGAAGCGCTGGCGGTGCGCTATCGCGGCCGTTCGATTGCGGAACTCGTCGCGCTGCCGGTGGCCGAGCTCACGCAATTCTTTCGCGGCCTGGCGCTCGCCGGGCGCGAAGCCGAAATCGCGCGCGACCTGGTGGCCGAAGTGAAATCGCGCTTGACGTTTCTTGACGAAGTCGGGCTCGGCTATCTCGCGCTCGCGCGCTCCGCCCCTACGCTCTCCGGCGGCGAAGCGCAACGCATCCGCCTCGCGGCGCAGCTCGGCTCCAACCTGCGCGGCGTGTGCTATATCCTGGACGAGCCCACCATAGGCTTGCATGCGCGCGACAACCGCGTGCTGCTCGACACGCTGGAAAAACTCCAGGCCAAGGGCAACACGCTGGTGGTGGTGGAGCACGACGAGGACACCATACGCCGCGCGGCGCATGTGCTCGACCTGGGCCCGGGCGCGGGCAGCCGCGGCGGACGCGTGGTGGCGCAGGGCTCGGCCGCGGAATTGATGGCCCAGCCGGAATCGGTCACCGGACATTTCCTCAAACATCCGCTCAAGCATCCGCTGCATCCGCCGCGTGCGCTGAACGCGAAGGCACCCGCGCTCGAAATCCGCGGCGCCGATTTGCACAATCTCAAAATCAGGCAGCTGCGCCTGCCCCTCGGCTACCTTTGCGTGATCACCGGCGTCTCGGGCTCGGGCAAGTCCACGCTTGCGCGCGAGGTGCTGCACGCGAATCTGGCGCGCCTGCTCGCCGCAGGGCGCCGGCGCGAGACGCCGTCGCTTGCGGGCTGCGGCGATTTTCGCGGCTGGGAGAGCATCGGGCGCGTGCTCGAAGTCGATCAGACGCCGATCGGCAAGACACCGCGCTCGTGTCCGGCGACCTATGTCGGCTTCTGGGACGCGATCAGGCGACTCTACGCCGACACCACCGAGGCGCGCATGCACGGCTTTAGCGCGTCGCGCTTTTCCTTCAACACCGGCGAAGGACGCTGCCCGGCCTGCGAAGGACAGGGGATGAAGCGCATCGAGATGAACTTCCTGCCCGACGTGAAAATTCCGTGCGATGTGTGCAGCGGAGCGCGCTTCAATCCGGAAACGCTGTCGGTGCGCTTCAAGGGAAAATCCATCGGCGAGATCCTGGCCATGAGCGTGGACGAGGCGGTCGAATTTTTCGCGGCGCATCCCGCCACGCATCACGCGCTCGGCCTGCTGCAGGACGTGGGCCTGGGTTATCTGACGCTGGGCCAGCAAAGTCCGACCCTCTCGGGCGGCGAGGCGCAGCGGATCAAGCTCGTCACCGAACTATCCAAAGTTCGCATCGACGCAGAAGGCAATGCCGCAGCACGCCCTGGGCGCGGCGGAGCTCAGAACCGCACGCTCTATGTGCTGGACGAACCTACGGTGGGACTGCACATGGCCGACGTGGAAAAGCTGGTGCGCGTGCTGCACCGTCTGGTCGACGCCGGCAACACGATGGTGGTGATCGAACACAACCTCGACATCATCGCCGAGGCCGACTGGATCATTGACCTCGGCCCCGAAGGCGGCGATGCCGGCGGGCGCATCGTCGCCCAGGGCACGCCTGCAATGCTCGCGCGCGCACCCGAGCGCTCGCACACGGCGCGGGTGCTCGCCGGATTCCTCGCCGAGCGCAGTGTAAGCGCGCCGTGAAGGCCGTGAATTGCGCCAGCGGCGGCGCGCTTGCGCATGCACCTGATCAGTAGACGCCCTTGGCGTTGAGGAAGGCGCCGTACTTGCGGTCCTCTTCCAGGATGTGATGCACGAGCCAGGATTCGAAGAACTGCAGGAAGCTCGCGTTGTCGGGCACCGCCCCGCCGAGCACGCGCTCCTGATAATCGTTCACCTGAACCAGCAACTCGCCGTGCGTCCTGCAATGGCCCGCGGCCTCGGGATAGTGGTAGAGCGCCATCAGCTTTTCCTCGGTGGCGAAGTGATAATGGGCATAGGCCACCAGCGCATTGAGGGCTTGGGCGAGCGATGCGCGATCGGCATCCGGATGCAGGTGCTCGGCGATTGCATTGGCAATCTCGATGAGCCGCTTGTGCTGTTGATCCATATGCGCCACCTGGATCGAGAAAGCATCGCGCCAGATGAAGCGCTGCGTCTGATTACCGCCGTGGATGACGCGCGCCACGCGCTGTTGATAACTCTCGAAAAGCTTCCAGCGCAGGATCGGCACGTCTTGCAGCAGCTCGCCCGAGATCTGCACGACCGCGGTCTCCTCCAGTACGCGCAGGCGAAACAGGGGCGGGACTTGGAAGATGGCGCCTTCCTCGCCGAAGAAGTCGCGCACTTGCAGTATGTCCAGGATGTCCCTTTCCACGGCGCGCTCGACACGGCCGCTGCGGATGATGTTGAGAACCTGAAGATCGCGGTAGGCAATGGATTCGCCCACGCGGAAAACCCGTTCCGATGCCTTGTCGAGGATACGACCTAGAACGTCGACCTGAATGCCTTCGCCGAACAGGTTCGTGGAATCCAGGAAGGTGCGTAGATTGGCCGCGCGACGCGTGCGCTCGAGCAAGCCGTTGCGCCTTACCACTTCTGCATACAGGCCGACCGGTATTCGCAGCACGCGCACAAAAGACGAGGCGCGGTAGGTGTAGGGTGAGGACCGCTGGTCGAGCGACGCGCCGTCGCCGATGAAGGACCCGGCTGACAGGCTGCCGTAGAGCTTGTCGCGCGTGCGGATCCTTTCCACGCGCCCGCTGACAAGCAGCAGCACCGCCTCGGGCGTCTCGCCTTCCTTGAGGATGATGGCGCCAGGGTTGATCTCGGTCAGGGGATGGTTGACGAGCATGCGCAGGTCATGGAGCCGCACCCCCCGAAGGTGCGCCTCCAGATAGGCGAAGGCATGGCGGCGCAGCCCCCCCGATTGACCCGCCACGAGGACATCGACGGTACCGAATGCGGCGCTCGAGCCGATTTCCTTCTCTTCCGGCGTCAGATCCCCGCGGCGGTGGGCAAGCAGGATGCGCTTCGACGTGTCGCCACGGAAGTCCCTTGCGTTGCCGTGGATCATGCCGCCTCCAATATCGATCTTCTTCAGGTCGACCGGCACCAGATAGCTTGTGCGTATGCGCTCGAAAGCCGCTCGGTCCAGACCCGGCGCCGTCTGTTGTTCGGTCACCATGCGCTCCAGAACATCCATCGCAACGATGTCGGCGAAATGCGCGTAGCTGCGATAGCCGTCGCCCCACAGGGTGCGAAACACGAGGATATTGGTCTCTACCGGATGTGGCGAGAAGATAGGCATCACTTCCAGCCCCTCGAAATCGTTCCAGGTATCGAAGGCGAGGTCATGGATTTCGAAGTAATCGGCGAAACGCTCTTCCTCCATGTCCAGCAAAGCAGCCAGCTTCTTCGCCACCGACGCGCGCACCAGCGGCGTCGCAAAGTAGCGGATGCGCCGCCCCGCGCGCAACAGCCACGTAAGTCCGGCGAAATGGTCATCGTGCGCATGGGTGTGAAAAATGCCGTCCACCTGGTCGATGCCGATGCCCAGGGCCGTCATGGTGCTGGCAAGTTGCGGACCGGCGTCGATCAGGTAGACGCGCCCCTGATAGGTGATGAGGCTCGACATGCACGGGCGGTTGACGTCCCAGCCGTCGCCCTCGCCCGAGTGGATGATGGCGAAGTACTCCGGATCGAAACGGTGATAGCCCAGGGGATAGGAACATTCATAGGTTTCGCCGGGCTGCAGGTTGAGGTCGACGGTCACCGTCTCGCCGCGATGGCTGAACTCGAAGACGTTGGGCCGCAGCCGGCGCAGGCCTACATCCGATGCGATCTCAACGCTGCCATCGCCCACGACGCGGGTATCGAGCAAATCGCTGGTCGGCCGGATGCGCCCGAAGGCGAAAGCGAGCTTCAGGCGCATCATCTCGGCTGCCTGCTCGACGGGCACACCCGCCTGGGTTATCTCCTCGCGCGATACCAAACCGTAGTTTCCGCGATAGATGTAGCGTACCTGCGACGCGACCTGCTCTGCCGAACCGATCAGCATGGGCTTGCGACCGGTGTTGTTGGGATGACCCGGCACGATCAGGCCCTGCGAATACAGCATCTGCAGCACCGGGAATTCGACCAGATTGGCGAACTCGCCGTTCTGCAGCGCAAGATCCGATAGCAAAATGGCGTTGGGGCCGGTCTCGCAGGTGACGCCTTTGATCTCCTCGCGCAGTATCAGTCCGCGCTTGATCAGATGCTTGACCGCATCCGCCGGGCATCCGCACAGTACGCGCAAGCCCGCTTCCGGAACCTCGATCCACTGGATTCCCCGCGCCACGTCGATCTTGTGGATTCCCATGTCTCAACGCCCGCCGTAAAACCATTATCCATACCACATTTTGGCCGACAAGGCAGGGCGAATGGGGTTGCACGCGATCACTGCGCGCAATCACGGTCTTGCGCACGGCAAACATTTTGATCGGGCCGCGTGCGCCGCCAAGCCGGTAAGCCTGGCTCGCTTGCCGGCCGGCCGTCGTGGCGACCGTAAGGTCAGTACGGAAATGCGCAGCGCCCGGTCGTCCGTGCACGCGCGGCAGTGCGCGATGCGCTTGCCGCGCGCTAAAGCCGGATCAGGCTACGTCGTACCAGTTTGCGCCGGCCCAGTCTACGGTCTCGACAGGACGGCCCGGCCTAAGCCCGGCAAGACCGCGCTGCACGGCGCGCAAAACGTCAAAGCGCGTGATGGCACCCACGATGCGGCCGTCTTCCACCACAGGGAAGCGGCGAAAGTTCTCGATCATGAACAACCCGGCGACATAATAGATATCCATGGTCGGCGGTATGGTCTGCACCTCGGTGGTCATGTAATCCATTACCGTCCCTTTGGGCACGTTACCGTCGCGACCGCCCAAGGTGAGGAGCTTGAGACAATCGAATTCGGTGAGTATGCCCACCAGCTCCCCTTTGCCATTGGCAACGAGTGCGCCGGTGACCCGCTTTTCCAGCAGGAAATCCACGGCGTCCATGATGTCGGTCTCCGGAGATAGCGTTTCGACGAATTTATCCATGAATTCCCGGACGGTGGGCAGGTGGCGGATGGTCATAGGTGTCCCCTTGCAAGATGGCCGCGGATGCGGATGCACATTCGACCGCCGCGAGCCGCAATTAATTCCCAGGCAGGCGGCAGAAGAACCAATTCGCCCATCGAAGCCACGTCCGATGCGAACCGGCCCGTCGCCGTCCCGCTCGGCTCGACGCAGCCGCTGCCTTCGCTTTAGTCTTGTCGCAAGTCACGCATCCGATGTTCAGCGGCCGCGTCTTTGCGGCAGCGCGAACGCTACGCAAATGCCGCTTCCGTACCGAGTGGTTTTCGCTTTCCTTGCCGCGGCTTTCGCCGCGTTTGCACCAGGAGTTGCCATGAGCCTGACCCTGACCTCTGCCGCTTTCGCACACCAAGGCGCCATTCCCGCCAAGCACACCTGCGAAGGCAATGACCTGTCCCCGCCGCTCGCCTGGACCGGCCTGCCGCCTGGCACCAAGAGCCTGGCTCTGATCGTGGACGACCCGGACGCGCCGGACCCGGCGGCACCGAAAATGACCTGGGTGCACTGGGTGCTGTACAACCTTGCACCGAGCGCGAACGGCCTGCCCGAAGGCGCATCGGCCTTGCCGAGCGGCACGCTGCAGGGATTGAACGACTGGCAGCGCACCGGCTACGGCGGCCCCTGCCCGCCGGTCGGCCGTCACCGCTATTTTCACAAGCTGTACGCCTTGGACACCGTGCTGCCCGATCTGGGTCGCCCGACCAAGGTCCAGCTCGAGAAGGCCATGCAGGGGCACATACTCGGCCAGGCAGAATTGGTGGGGACCTACCAGAAGCGGCGCTGAAGGCGCGCGCAAAAAAATAGCCCGCTCGAATCGGCGCCGGCCGGCTCGACCTTACGCCCCTTGGACGCGTATACGGTACGATGGCCCGTCCTTCCGCTGCTGCGCCCATGCCTATGTAGTCAAGAATTCCAGCAAGGCCTACCGGGTAACCGGACAAAATATAAATCCAAATGGAGGAGAACGATGAAACACACGCATGCCCTTCCCAAGTTGCTTCTGCTTTTCGTCATCACGTCGCTGGCAACGGCAGCCGTTGCGCAAAAGTCCGGCGGCGTGCTGCGCATACCGCTGAACTTCAGCCCCAGCAGCGCGTCCTTGCTGGAGGAGTCGTCCATATATGCGCTTCGGCCATTCATGCCGGTGTTCAACAATCTCGTCATCTACGATCAGCAAGAAAAGATGGCACGCCAGGATACGATCAAGCCGGATCTCGCCACCGAGTGGTCGTGGAGCCCGGACCACCTGGTGCTCACGCTGAAGCTGCGTCAAGGCGTCAAGTGGCATGACAGCAAGCCTTTCACCAGCGCCGATGTCAAGTGCACCTGGGACATGATTCAGGAAAAGCGGCCTTCCAATTGGCGCAAGAATTCGCACAAGGAATGGTGGGGCAACCTCAAGGAAGTCACGGTCGCGGGGCCGCACGAAGTGCGTTTTACGCTGGCGCGCCCGCAGCCTTCGTTCTTGACGTTTCTGGCGAGCGGCTGGTCGCCGGTCTACCCCTGCCATGTCGATGGGCGCGTGATGCGGCAGAAACCGATCGGGACGGGCCCGTTCAAAGTGGCGGACTTCAAGCCGAACGAGACGATACGGCTCACGAAGAACACCGATTACTGGAAGCCAGGGCGACCATACCTGGACGCCATCGAATTTCGCATCATGCCCAGTGCAGCCACGCGTATCCTATCATTCGTGGCGGGGCAATTCGACATAACCGGCAGCTCTGACATAAACGCGAACATCCTCAAGGACATCCGCGCGCAGGCGCCGAAAGCGGTCTGCGACACCACCGCCAGCAGCGTGGCGGGCGCCTTGATGATCAATTACAAGGCGCCGCCGTTTGACAACCCCAAGGTGCGGCGCGCGATTTCTCTCGCGCTCGATCGCGCGACATTCGTGAAAGGCATGCAGGGCAATGCGCGCCTCGGCGGCATCATGATGTCGCCCCCGTACGGCGTCTGGGGTCTCTCGCCCAAACAGCTCGAGGCGGTGCCCGGATTCGGCAAGGACGTCGAGCGCAACCGGGCGGAAGCGCGCAAGCTCATGGCAGAAGCCGGGTATGGGCCCAACAACAAGCTGAAAGTCAACTACATCGTGCGCATGTCCACGCAGTTATTCCTCTTGAACTCCTCGCTTGTCGCCGATCAGCTGCGCAGCATCTACATCGAAGGCGACATCGAGCAGAAGGAATACACGATGTTCACGGGCGCGATCATCAAGGGCGCCTACACGCTGGCCTTCGAGACGACGGGCACGGCGCTCGATGATCCGGATGTCGCGTTCTACGAAGCGTACGCCTGCGCATCTATACGCAACTACTCGAAATACTGCGATCGCGCGGTCGAGGCGAAGATCGACGAGCAGTCCGCGACCGTCGATCCGGTCAAGCGGAAGAAATTGGTGCAGGAACTCGATTTGAAGCTGCAGCAGGACATCGCGCGGCCGATCCTGTACCAGCAATTGAGCACGGCCTGCCGGCAACCGTATGTGAAGGGTTACGTCCAGTCATTCAACGGCATCTATACGCACAATCGATTGGAAGATGCCTGGATGGACAAGTAACGTTGAGGCCATTTCGGGATTAGCGAAATCGGCCCTGTCATAGGGGGCACGAGGGGGGACATTCCCCTCGTTCTCCAACGTCCGCCGGATTGAGCCGCCCTGACGCTACAGGTTTTGCCTCTAGTCGGGCTTGAGCGCGAGCTTGCCGCTGCCCAAGAAGAACAGCGCCAGCCCGGTGAACAAATAGAAGCCCTGAAGTTCCAGCGCCCAGCCGCCGGTCTTGGTCAACAAGAACAGCTGCGCTGTGTGAGCGAGCAGCACCGCAAAGATCATGTTGATCACGACCAACAATCCACCTATGCGCGAATAAATGCCCAGTATGATCAAGATCGGGGCCAGCACTTCGCCGACGAATACGCCAAAAGCGACGTAACTCGGCAAGCCCGCCGCCACGAGGCGCTCGCTCATCGAATCCAAGGTGCGGACCGGATTCATCACTTTTGCAATTCCGTGAAACAAAATAAACGATCCGAGCGTCAGGCGCAGGATCAGCTTTCCCAATGCATCGCTTTGGAACGGAATTTTCATGTCCTTTTCTCCGAGTATTTCAATTCAGGATCCATCAAAACTTTCCTATTTTAGCGTTTGCCCGATAATCCTTGTTTGGTACACTTGGTACACTCCATATAGGCTGTTATCGCCCGACGCTCGTGCGCAGGCATGCGTGACGCGGACGGACTCAGTTTCAATCTTGTGAGAGGAACACGCAATGCCAAAAGTCCTGATCGTACACGGTGCGGGCATGAATATGCGCGGGAAAGCCCAGATCGAAGTCTTCGGCCCCATGACGCTACCGCAATACGATGAGCAGATCCGAAAGTACGCCTCCGACCTCGGCATCGATATCGAGATTTTCCAGTCGAACATCGAAGGCGAGGTCATCAACAAGCTCTACGAAGCGCACGAGCGCGGAGTGGACGCAGCGATCATCAATCCCGCGGGCTACACCAGCGGCTATCCCGCGCTGATGGCCGCCATTTCGCAGGTGCGTTTCCCGACCATCGAACTCCACATTTCGAATCCGGCCAAGCGCGGGCGCGAGTCGGAGATTGCGCGCGTATGCCGCGGCTCCATTACCGGCCTTGGCCTATTCGGCTACCACCTCGCCTTGCGCGGCATCAAGGATATGCTCGCTGTCAAGAGTCAGTAGTGCCGCTGTTGCGCCACGAATACGCGATGCTTACCCAGCCACAACGCACTACGCCGATTGCGCCCGAGCTGAGCCACATACGGTCGAGCCTCGCGGGCACTTTATCCGCAGAGCGCGAGGAGAACACGTATGCCGCGGTAGCGCTCGTGCTCGCAGGCGAAGCGGCCGACCTGAGCTTGTGTCTGATCCGCCGCGCCGAGCACGAGCTGGACCGCTGGTCCGGCCACGTAGCGCTGCCGGGCGGGCGCGTCGATCCCGTCGATGCGAGTCCACGCCATGCCGCCATCCGTGAAACCCGCGAGGAAGTCGGTCTGCGGCTCGAGCGCTCGCCTTGCCTGGGATCTCTCGGACCGCGGCCCATCAATCGCGACGGCAGGCCGAGCGAATTGTCCCTCTCGTCCTACGTGTTCTACCTGGGAGAGACGCTCGAGCCGTTCGAACCCAGCGACGAAGTGGCGGAAGCGTTCTGGGTGCCTCTTGCGCACCTGCTCGACCGGCGCAACGCGGGGAACAGACCCACCTCGCGCAATGGCAGGACTTACGACAGCCCGTCCGTCATCTATCAAGGCCACCACGTCTGGGGGCTCACTTACCGCATACTGACGCAATTTTTCGAGGGCATGCAGCTGCGGATCGCGCGACCGGCGAAGTAGCGTCCAAAAGATCCAAACGGATTCTCCGGCGTTGAGCGCGTCCGCTACTTATTCCACTTAGACCAGGCGGGCACGAGGGGCGCCGGGTGGGAAAGGATGGGTCCCACCCTTACCTCGGCCCCTCGTTTTGCTACAGACGCTTAATCGGCTCGCGCCCCCGACTGCTTTGCGATCTTGCCCCATTTCTGGAACTCTTCCGCAATGAACTTTTGGAATGCGTCCGGCGAAGCCATGGTCGAAGCAGCCACGCCGACGCGCGCGAGCCGCTCCTTCACCTCAGGCGAAGACTCAGCCTTGACCAGCGCGGCGAACACTTTGTCGATGATGGCTCGCGGGGTCTTGGCCGGCGCCCAAATACCGAGCCAATTGACCGCGATCAGGGTGGGGAAACCCTGTTCGACGGAACTAGGCAAATCGGGCAGGAAATCCGTGCGCTGGTTCGCCGTGAGCGCGATCCCCCGCAGCTTGCCATCCTTGATGAAGGAAATTACCGCGGGCAGGTCCATCAGCACGCCCCGCACGTGCCCGGCGACGGTGTCGGTGACCGCAGGACCTGCGCCCTTGTAGGGCACGTGCACGAAGCGGCCCTTGGAGATCTGCTTGAAGAGCTCGATGGAGAGATGCGGCAGGGTGCCGTTGCCCGACGAAGATATCGTCACGTCCTGCGTCTGCGCGAGCTGCACGAGCTCCTTGAGGTTTTTCGCCGGTACCGAAGGATGGACGCAGAGCGCTTCGGGCGTGACGCCGACGGTGGTGATCGGCGCGAGATCCTTCAGCGTGTCGTGCGGGAGCTTTTGGTAGGTGTGCGGGGCGATGACCAGCGGGCTCGATGTGTTCAGGAGCAGCGTATAGCCGTCGGGCGCTGCCCTGGCCACGTACTCGCTCGCGATCGTGCCGCCTGCCCCTCCCTTGTTCTCGATCACGATCTGCGCGCCGAGGATCTCGCCCAGGCGCGGACCGATGACGCGCCCGGTCGCGTCGGTCGATCCGCCAGGCGGATAGCCCAGAACCAGCCGGATCGGCTTGTTGGGATAGTCTTGTGCGACGGCCGGACCGACACCCAGCACCAGCGCACAAGCGAGCCCTACGGCAAAGCGAAACATCCTGCGGGCCAGTTGCCCGGGTTCGATTGACATGCCTTGATCCTCCATGATTTGAATGATAAAGAGCGACTGTTGCTGCGCACGCGCGTTCAACGCGCGATCAGGACCGCGCGCCGTGAGGTACCAGAATCTGGCGTATGGCTTTGACATCCTGCAGCTTGTCGAAGCCCGCGTTCAACTGGTCGAATCCGATATGGCCGTCGATCAATTGATCCACCGGCAGGCGGCCCTCCTTGTACAGGCGTATGAACCTGGGAATGTCGCGCACCGGCACGCACGATCCCATGAAGCTGCCGCGTATGGATTTCTCCTGCCCGACCAGATCGCTCTGGATGAAGCTGAAGGGCGCTGTCACGGGTGGAAGGCCAGCGGCCACCACGGAGCCGCCATAGCGAACCATCGCGTAAGCCATGGTCATCGCATCGATGTTGCCGGACAATTCGAAGGCAAAGTCGACACCGCCGCCCGTCAGATCGCGCACCTGCTCGACGCACTTGGCGTCCTCGGTGCAGATCACATGCGTGGCGCCCACCCTGCGCGCGACCTCGAGCTTGGCCCGCTCGCGGTCGATCGCAATGATCTTCTCGGCGCCGGCCAATTTCGCGCCGATTACGCCGCACAGTCCAACCCCGCCCAGGCCGATCACCGCGGCCGTGTCTCCGGCGCGGATGCGCGCGGTATTGACCACGGCGCCCACGCCGGTCATGACGGCGCAGCCGAACAGCGCCGCATCCGCAAGCGGCAGGTCCTTGTCGATGACGACCACGCTGCCGCGATCGACTACCGAGTACTCCGCCATGCAGGAGAGCCCCGTGTGATGGCTGATGCGCTCCCCGTTCAAACTGCTGATCCGGCTTCCGCCGGCCATCATTTCCCCGGCCGACTTCGCAGCCGCTGCGCGCTCGCACACCTGCGGCCTGCCTTCGAGACAGCGCCGGCAGCGGCCGCAGGACGCCGAAAACTGGAACACCACATGGTCGCCGACGCGCACATCGTCGATGGCCGAGCCGACCTCGACGACTTCGCCGCATCCTTCGTGGCCGATTGCGATCGGCACCGGGCGCGGACGATCGCCGTTGATCATGGACAAGTCCGAATGACACAGCCCGGCACCGGCGATGCGCACCAGCATTTCAACCGGTTTTGGCGATGCCAGATTCACTTCCTCGATGGACAATGGTTTGGACTGCGCCCAGGGCCGCGGTGCCCCGACTGTCCGAAGTACCGCCGCTTTGCATCGTATAGTCATAATTGAATTTGCCTTAGCCGGTGACCCGTAGTGAGATAGTTTGAAAAACGAATAGCAACACAAACAACGACAGTATATGCCATCTCTTTCCTAGGCGGCTATCCAGCAAGTGCTTACAATCAACCATTGAAAGGCCCTGCGGCGTTCAGGAACGAAACACGAGCGGCCGGGACCAAGAAATCCGACAAAATGGCCGAACTATCATTGCAGAAGGGGAGATGAAGTGGAGAAGGTAGACGTCGTAGCGGATGGATTGCTGTTTCCGGAAGGTCCGGTCGCGATGCGCGATGGGTCCGTTCTCGTGGCCGAAATACGCGGCGGCAGGGTCACCCGCGTCAAGCCCGACGGCACGCTGAGCGTTATTGCGGATTGCGGCGGCGGGCCAAACGGCATGGCCATCGGCCCCGACGGCGCTTTGTATGTGTGCTTCGGTGGAGAAGACCTGCGCACGGCATACATCACGCTCTCCGGCACCGGGCAACTGGTTTCCATGCGCTGGCCCGAACCTGGACTGCGGCTCAACTGTAACGCGTAGCCGATCGCGTCGCTGGCAGCAGCGCCTGCGCGAAACCGCGCTCGCCTCACTGCTCCACGTTCGGAACGGCGCGCAGCAGCTCGGCGACATTGCCTGTCCCAGGTTGCTGCAGGCGATCCCAGAGGCGCTCCGCGCCGCTTGCTCCGGCGTAGCGCAGACAGCTCAGGAATTTCTCGCGCACACCCGCGACCGGCAGCTGCAGGTCGAGGACCTTGGGGCTGCTGCATGAGGCCGTCGCGGTGTCGACGGTGATTTCCGCAGCGGGATGCCCCGGCTTGTCCGGCAGCGATTCCACGATCTTGACCCGATCGGCAAGTGCGAGCACCGCTGCTTCGCCGAGCGCTTTGGTATTGAGCGTTTCCAGATCGACCTTTCCGTGCACCAGCGTGAACGCGATCATGAACGGGATACTGTATTTGCCGTCCTGAAGCGTGTCCGGCCTGCGCCGCGCCTCGAGGGGCCGGCAAAGCTTGGCGGCCGATGCATTGACGGCGACAGTGATGGCGCGCACGGGCGCCTGCCCGAGTTGCGGCCTGACCGCCAGAGCGGCGGCGACATAAGGGTGAGACAGGCGGCAGCTTGGCCAGGGCTTCACCTCCGTGTCGCGGAAGAACCAGGTGCGTGCATCGAGCAGGGTCTGCAATTTCGCGGCATCCGGTTCAGCCCCCAAATAGATGCGAAACAGGCCCGCCGCACCGTCAAGCGCCGACGCGGGGCCGGCGACGCCGGCGCGCGCGAGCAAGGCCGCCTGAACACCTCCCATGGCAGCGAACGCGGGATAGATGCCGCGGGCGGTCGATCCCACGCCGAACCCGGCTTCCTTGCCTCCCGCCGCCTGCATGTATGCGAGGCCGAGCGCGGACACGATTTCGTCTTCCGACATGCCGAGCACCAACGCGCACGTCAGACACGCGCCGAAGTATCCGAACAGCTGCGTCAGAAACCAGTCGGAGCCGGGACCTTCTCCCGTGGGCGAGTACATCACGCCCATGCGGCACATGAGTTCATTGCCGAGCGTCACCGCATCCACGAGAGTACGTTCGCTCGCGTCCACCAATCCAGCCGCAGAAAGCGCGGCGGGCAAGGTGACTGCACTCGGATGCAGGCGCGCGGCGTCGTGGATGTCGTCATAGTCCAGCATGTGCACGAGCGCCGAATTGGCAAACGCCGCATTTGCGGGCGGCAGGCTCTGCCGGCTGCCAAGCACGCAGCAGCTGCCTGCCTGCACTCCCGTGCCGAGCGCGGTCGATACCTGCTGCGCCAAAGTGGAACCGCGCCACGCCGCCAATCCGATGCCGATCGCGTCAGCAATGTGCAGCCTGGTCTTGGCGGTGACCTCGGGCGGAATGCCGTCTTTTGCGAGCCCGCACAGCAGCCGCACCAGTTTTCGATTGAGCGTCATAGTCCTTGGTTCCTTCCTGAATCCATTAAGAGTCCGTTACAACATGAGGGAATACCGCCCCTCATGCTCCCCTAAGTCACGCCGCTCCAAAGTCATTTTGCAACGGCCACCAGACACCCGGCAGGGCGAGATCGCGCGCGGCGTTTTTTGCAGTGCTGGCCTCACGCCGTTCATGTCGCCAGACCTCGAAGAGTGATTCGTTTTCGAATTGCGAAACTACCGCACCTTCTTGGCGCGGTCAATCGACTTTGTCGTGCGTGCGGGACGCGGGGTTGATGGGCGCATTGCGCGTGCAGGTGGAATAAGTTTGCGCTCGCCGCTGTTCATGCGAGAGCCGCGTATGCCCGGACCGGGCAGGTCCGATCTGCGCGGTGATGCGTACCCCGAGTTCGCGCACTCAAACTCGTAGGAGGAAATCATGAAGCGCCTTACCCATGCGTTGCTCGTCGCTGTGCTCGCGGCAATTGCGCTGCTGCCGTCCTGGGCGCAAGCACAAGCGCCGCAGCGGCCGCAGTTCGAGACGAAGAAGGTCGACGGCACAGAGAACGTCTACGTATTTCGCCATGGCAATTACCAGGCGATGTTCGTGGTCACTCCGGCCGGCGTGATCGCGACCGATCCGATCAGCTACGCCCGCCCGGAGGCCTCGGCGACCTACGTCGACGAGATCAAGAAAATCACCGACAAGCCGATCAAGTACCTCATCTACAGCCACCACCATTTCGACCACATCGCGGGCGGCAAGCCGTTCAAGGACGCCGGCGCAAAGGTTATCGCGCACAAGAGGGCGAAGGAGCGCTTCGCCGTGCTCAAGGACCCGGCCACGATCCTGCCCGACGAGATCGTGGGCAATTCGAAGACCATCAAACTCGGCGGGACAACGCTCGAGCTGACCTACCTCGGCCTGAACCATTCCGACAGTTCGCTCGCGATGCGGCTGCCCAAGGAAAAGATCATCTTCGTCGTCGATCTCCTGCCGGTCGGGGTGCTGCCGGCCCGCGGCATGATCGATTTCCATCCGCTCGAGGCGGAGGCCGCGATCAAGAAGGTGCTGGCGATGGATTGGGAGCGGCTGATTCCCGGCCATCCGGGGATGCCTGAGGGCCGGCTCGGCACCAAGAAGGACGCGCAGGACATCCTCACATTCTTGCAGGCGTCCTCCGCGGCGGTGCGCGAGGCTGCGCGCGCGGGCAAGTGCTGGGATACGGCAGAGAAGGAATTGAAACTGCCGGCCTATGCGGGTTGGCCGAACTATGAAGCCGCCTGGCCGTTCGTCGTGCGCCGCTACTGCGGCCTGTGGGGCCGCGGCACTTGATTGCGTCATTGCGTGCGGGCGGCTCAATAGCGGTAACCATGACCTGGCTGAAGTGGGATGCGACGCTGGAACTCGGGCATGCCGAAATGGATGCCGATCACAGGCAACTCGTAGCCATGGTGAATCGACTGGCCCAGGGCATCGTCGACAGGCTCGGGAAACAGGCCTATGACGTCTTGCTCGACGAGCTTTTCGCGCATACCAAGGCGCACTTCGACATGGAAGAACGGGCGATGGCGGCATGCTCCTATCCGTATGCCGCGGAGCATCGCGCGGAACACGCCAGGCTGATGAGGGAGGCGCTCGATCACCGGGCAAAATTCGATACCAGCGCTGAACCGTCGATTTCGCTGCTCTATTTCTTTGACCAGTGGCTCATCCGGCACATCCTCGCTTCGGACAGCGAGCTCGCGCGCTTTCTGGCCGCGCGCAGATAAGTGGCGTACCCGGAGCGATGAGCGGTCAGGGTGTTTGACATGATTTGCAGCAAGATGAAAGGACACCGGAATGCCGACGCTTGAACACCACGGTACATCGATCTATTACGAGGAATTCGGCACGGGGTTTCCGATACTTACATTCGCGCCCGCGGGCCTACAGTCGACTGTGGAGGTCTGGAGCGGCCCCTCCGCTCCGGTCAACCCTATCACCGAATTTGCGGCGAGCTACCGCGTGATCGCGATGGATCAGCGCAATGCCGTGGGCGACCGGTCGCGCGCTCGCATCACCGCGCAGGACGGCTGGCACAGCTACACCACCGACCACATCGCCCTGCTCGATCACTTGCGTATCGACCGCTGCCACCTGTACGGCCAGTGTATCGGCGGGTCCTTCATCATGAGCCTCTTAAAAGCCCAACCCCAGCGCATCGCGTGCGCCGTGCTCGCCCAGCCCATCGGGCGCGTGGGTCCCTTGAAGCCCGGCCGTCCCGCCCGCTTCGACGCATGGGCCAAAGGCCTCGCGAACCATCCGGAGGCCACCGAGCAGGTGCTCGATGCCTTCTATCACAACCTGTACGATGCCGATTTTCTCTACAGCGTGGACCGCGCGTTCGTGTCAAGTTGCCAGACACCGTGCCTGGTGCTGGCGGGCGACGACGAGGTGCATCCGTTCGCGATCGCCGAGGAGACGGCAAAGCTGCTGCCCGACGCGGAATTCATCCCGGTGTGGAAGGAAGGTGCGCCGCTTGCGGCAGCGAAGGTCCGTATCGAGCAGTTTCTGGCCAAGCACACGAGCGCAACGGCATGATCAGAATGCGCGCAGGTGCGAGACTGTGTTCTCCTCTGCCGTCACGAACTCCAGCAACGCCGCCTTGCCGCTGTCTGTGACCTTGCGCGCGCGTTGAATCGCGTCCTTGATCTGCGCCGGATCGGAGACCCGTTCCGACCACCCTCCCATGGCCTTCGCGATGTCGGCGTAGTTGCCCAGCAGATCGCGCGTGCGAAACAGGTCGTGCGAGGTCTTCATATGTTGCGTCTCGACCGCCATGGAGTTGTTGTTCAACACTATGGTGAGTATCGGAATACCCGAGCGCACCGCGGTCTCGAAGTCCAGGCCCGTCATGCCAAACGCGGCGTCGCCCATGAAATTCACGCAGAACTTTTCCGGGCAGGCCAGTTTTGCACCCATGATGAGACCCAGGCCTGTACCCAATTGGTGCGACTTGCCCCAGCCCAGGTACGACCTCGGCACACCCGCACGGTAAAAGGGCATGATCTGGTAGCGCGGGCTGCCCGAGTCGTGCGTAACAATGGCCGTGTCCGGTTCCACCACCTGCATGAAGTCCGCGATCACACGATACGGGCTGATGGGCGTGTCCTTTGAATTCAACTTCGGCGACCACTCTGCCAGCCACGCGTCGCGCGTCTTCGCGACCTCGGCGCGCACCGCCACCCCGTCACGCGCTCTTCCGTTGAGCAAGTCCTTGCACGCATCGATGAACTGTCGCAGCACGAGTTTGGCATCGCCGAGAATCGGGAAGTCGGCGTAGTAGGACTTGTTGTGGTCGATCGTGTCGGCGCTGTTGTGGATAATGGTTTTGCGGCCCGGTATGTTCGCCGCCATGCCGTGCGCAGACAATGAGGAACCGACTGCGAATACCAGATCCGCCTCCTTGAGGAAATGATAAGCCGTGCCGCTCATCGCGGCCTCGGCGCTACCGAGCGCGAGCGCATGCCGCTCCGGGAATGCGCTTTTGCCGGCGAGCGTGGAGTACACCGGAATCTGGAGCAGCTCCGCCAGTTCCACCAACTCGGGCGTGCCTGCGGCGTAGAGCACGCCTTGCCCCGCCTGGATGACGGGCCGCTTGGCATTGAGCAGCGCCTTCGCCGCGGCCATGACTTCCTCCGGGTTGGCCTGCGCCTTGGCGATTTTCACCGGCCGGTAGTTCTCCACCACCGACGGGTCGACCTCGGCGTTGCCTACGTCGGTGGGTATCTCGACGAGCACGGGGCCGGGCCTGCCCGAGCGCATTTGGGCGAAGGCGCGGCGCAGCGTGGCTCCGACGCGCTTGGGCTGGTTGATCTGTTCGGCAAACTTGGTCACCGATTCGTAGGATCGGATCGAGGAGAAGTTGGGGAACACGCGGTCACGCTCGAGGGGGTGGCCAAGCGGCAGCAACAGCATCGGCACGGCGTCGGAAAAAGCGGTGGCAACGCCAGGATACGCATTCTCCGCGCCGGGGCCATACTGCATGGCGAACGCGCCGGGCGGCGTGCCGTTCTTGACGCGGCTCCATCCATCGGCGATACCCACGCCCACGCGCTCCTGCCGGCAGATAATGGGCTTGATGCCCGCCGCCGCGGCCGCCTCGATGACCGCCGTGGTGGGAAACGATGGGAGGATATTGATACCCTCGCGCTTGAGTATCTCCGCAACGGCGTCGATGGTGCGCATGAGACGGCCCTTTCATTGTGACATTGTGAGTGTGCATGGTCCCTGCCGTGCGGCAGGCGACAGCGGCACCTCATTCTACCTGCGCGCAGTTACGGCGCAAGCACGTCAATCCGGCGGCGGCGCCGGGCCGAACACGATGCGCGCGAAACGCTGGAATGTCCAATAGGACCACGCCCAGTCGATCATCACGACCAGGCGGTTGCGAAAGTTGATCAGGAAGTAGATATGGGCGAGGAGCCAGATGAGCCAGGCAAGGTAGCCCGAGACGCGCACGCCGCCGACGATGCCCACCGCCGAATTCCTGCCTATGGTCGCGAGCATGCCGTAATCGCGGTAGCGGAAAGCCAGCGTCGGCTCGCCGCGCATGCGCCGCAGGATGTTCTTTGCGGCCAGACGCCCCATCTGCTTTGCCGCCGGCGCGACACCCGGAACCGGCGGCTCGTGGCTCGGAATGCAGGCCAGATCGCCGATCACCAAGATTTCCGCATGACCCGCGATAGCGAGGTCGGGCTCGACGATCACGCGTCCGGCCTGATCGAGCGGCGCTCCAATCGAGGCGCCGAGCACAGACGCGGTGACCCCGGCCGCCCAGACGAGCGTCTTCGCCGCGATGCGGTCCTCGCCGAGCTGCACCCCACCCGCATCGATTGCCGTCACGCGCCGCCCGAGCCACACGGTGACACCGAGCCGCTCGAGCTGCAATCGCGCCGCCTCCGACAAAACGGCGGGATACGAGGGCAGCACGCGCTCGGTGCCTTCCACCAGAACGATGCGCGCGTTGCTCGAGTCGAAGCGGCGGAACTCGCCACGCAGCGTGTGCCGCGCGATCTCGGCCAGCATGCCGGCGAGCTCGACGCCGGTCGCGCCCGCGCCGATCACGACGAAGGTGAGCCAGGCCGCGCGCCGCGCCGGGTCGAGTTCGCGCTCGGCATGCTCGTACGCAAGCAGGACGCGGCGCCGGATCTCGAGCGCATCCTCCAGCGTCTTCAGCCCCGGCGCATGCGCCGCCCACGCATCGTTGCCGAAATAGCTGTGCGTGACGCCGGTGGCGACGATCAGATAATCGTAGACGAGTTCCGCGCCGTCATCGAGCACCACCGCGCGCCGCGACGCGTCGATGCGCCGCGCTTCGCCGAGCAGCACCGTGACGTTCTTCTGCCCGGCGAGAATATGCCGGATCGGCGCCGCGATCGCGGGCGCGGACAGGCCCGCCGTCGCGACCTGGTAGAGCAGCGGCTGAAACAAGTGGTGATTCACGCGATCGACGATGGTTACATCGAGCGGCGCAGCGCGCAGCGCGCGCGCAGCGAACAATCCGCCGAAACCGCAACCGAGGATGATCACGTGGGGACGCATGCACGCATCATAGTCCGTACGGAAAACATCCTCCAAGCACGGTTGTTTCCGACGCGGAACGCTGCTTTGATCGGCGCAGGCATGAGACCACGCGCAATGCGGCAAAGCTCACGCTTGCCGACCCGCGTCAAACCTTAGCGGGCGATTTCGCGACTAATTCTCCAATTTGATGTTGACGGCTTTGATGATTTTGCCGAAGCGCTCCTGATCGGCCAGCAATAGTGCCGCAAACTGCTCGGGGTTGGAATAGAAGGGGGTCATCCCTTGCTTGACAAGCATTTCCTTGAAATCGGGCATGGCCATGTATTTGCCGATCTCGGTCGACATCTTGTCGATGATCGCCTTGGGCGTGCCGCCTGTCGCAATGACCCCGGACCAGACTCCAAGCCCATCCATACCCGACAGACCGGCCTCGGCGAAGGTGGGGACCTGAGGTAAGGCCGGCAGGCGCGTGTTGCCGGAAACGGCGATAGGCCTCACCTTGCCGGACTTGATATGAGGATAGGAGGTATTCGTGGTGGCGATGTACATCTGCAGCCGGCCGCCGATGAGGTCGGTGTAAGCCGGGCTCGCTCCCTTATAGGGAATATGCTGTGTCTTGATACCCGCCGATAGATTGAGCAGTTCATGGGCCAGATGCTGCGTGCCTCCTGCCCCCGGAGTGCCGTAATTCAGTTGTCCGGGCCTGGCTTTGGCGTAGGCGATGAGCTCTTTCAAATCGTTGGCCGGGACCGCGGGGTTGATGACCAGGACGAATTCGGTCCTGGCAAAGGTGGCGATCGGCGCAAGGTCCGTGATGGGATCATAGGGCGCTTTGAACAGCATAGGGACCAGAACAAGGCCCCCACCCGCCAACAAGAGGGTGTGGCCATCGGGCGGGGCCTTCGCCACCGCATCGACGCCTATCATCGTGCCCGCGCCGGGGCGGTTATCGACAACCACCGGCTGGCCCCAGCTTTCGGTCATCTTCTGGCCGAGAAAGTGTGCCAGCGGGGTGGTGGCGCCTCCGGGAGGATAGGGGGTGATGAAGCGGATCACCTTGCTTGGAAAAGGCTGCTGTGCCGTGGCGGATGGGGCAAAAGCCATGAGCGCGAGCAAGGCCACCATCATGCCTGCTGCCCATGCGCCCGCATTGAGGATGGAGGACCTCGTTTTGAGCGATAAGAAATGCAACCCGGTTGCGGCGCCCTCTCCACAGAGCAAACGGGCGCATAGTCGTCTAGCGTTCATCTTTCCTCCTCCCGAATGTGATTGTTATAGGGGCATCTTGCTATTAGCTGCAGGGAAACACAAGCCGCTCGCCCCCCCCTTTGCATAGTTTCCTTAAATGATCGGCAGGGCCCCGCCGTCCATGGGCACCACGGCGCCGGTCACGTAACTCGCCTGGTCCGATGCGAGAAAGACCGTGACGGCCGCAACCTCCTCGGGTTTGCAGTAGCGGCGAAGCGGAATGCTCGCTTCGCTGCGCTTGAGGGCTTCGGCTTCCGTGATGTCCTTGGCCTTGGCCTCCAGGCGCAGCGACTGCTGGAGGCGGTCGGTGTACGTTGCCGCGGGATTGATGGCGTTGATGCGGATGCCGTGGTGCCCGAGCGCGTTCGCCATGCCCACCGTGACGAGCATCAGTGCGGCGTTCGCCGCTCCGCCCGCGAGGTGCGTCGGGTTCGCGCGCTTGCCGCCTGTGCCGATGATGTTGACGATGGCGCCACGCTTGCGCGCGAGCATGCCGGGCCGCACGGCATCCATCGAGTGGATATACGGGTAGTACTTTGCGTTCATGCCCTGCTGCCACGCCTCGGTGTCGTATGCATCCATGGCATGGCGCTTGGCAGCCCCGGCGGAGTTCACCAGAACATCGATGGCACCGAGCGCGCGCTCCGTCGCGGCGACCATTGCCTTCGCAGCGGCAGGCTGCGTGAGATCCGCCCGGAGCGCAATGACCTCGATGCCATCCTTGGCGAGGTCTCGCGTCGCACGATCGAGATTCTCCTGACTGCGCGAGGCGATCGCGACCTTTGCGCCCTCGGCGGCGAACGCACGTGCGCACGCAAGGCCGATGCCCTTGCTGCCGCCGGTGATCAACACCACTTTTCCCTTCAGCCCGAGATCCATGTGTACTCCTGTAGATGGTTTGCGGTTGCCGCGCCTGCGCTACACGCTGAGTCGAGGCGACCAGCGCCTGCCAAAATCGCGTTTGTTCAACATGTTATACCGACAATAGCAGGCGCGGTCAGTGGTGCGGGCGCGGCAGCAGAACGAGGCACGGATACGGAACGCTCAGGCGTCGATGCCCAGCCGCGCGTACATCGGCCGCATGTGCTGGTGCAGCACGGGCAGTCGATGCGCCATGTGCAGAGCGGTCAGCACGCAGACGACGCCGCAGACCAGCATGGCGTGGGTTGCGCCGATGCGATCGGCAAGCATGCCGGCCAGCAGTCCACCGATGGGCATGACGCCGATAAATGCGGCGGTGTACAAGCTCATTACGCGTCCACGTTTGTCGTCGTCGACTATGGTCTGCAGGATGATGTTGGTCGAAACCGAAATCAACAGGATGCCGAAGCCCGTCGCGGCCATCAGGACGAGCGAGAGCGCGAATAGGCGCGACCAGGACATCAGCATCAAGGCGCAGCCCGCGAGGAAGGCCGCAGCGACGATGAGGCGAGTGAGTCCGCGCACGTTCTTGCGCGCGGCGAGCAGCAGCGTGCCGCCGATTGCGCCGACGCCCGCAGCGCCGACCAGGAAGCCCAGCGTTTGCGCATCGCCCGCAAACGCCTCATGCACGATGGCGGGCATCAGGATTCCGTAAGGCGCGGCGCTCAGGGCAAGCACTGCGAGCATCGATAGCAGGTGGCGGATGGGCACGGTGCGCCAGGCGTAGGCGAGGCCTTCCCTCAGTCCATGCAGTCCGGGCGCATGCGAAGTGCCGGAAGACTGAGCCTTGACGCGGATGAATGCGAAGCTCACCAGAACCGCAACGTAGCTCGCCGCGTTGAGGGCGAAGCAGGTCGCCTCGCTGAACCAGGCGATCAGCAGGCCCGCGACCGAGGGGCCGATCAGCCGGCCGCAGTTCGCCACCAGCGACATCGTGGCCACCGCGTTGGGCAAGTCTTGCCTGTCGCCGATCAGTTCCGGCAGGTAGGCGTGACGCACCGGCAGCTCAATCGCGATGCAAATGCCGAGGAAAGAAGCGAGCACGATGATGTGCCAGGTCGCGATCAGTCCGGAGAAGGCGAGGGCGGCGAGCGCCAGCGCCTGCAGCATTTCCAGCACCTGCGTGGCGATCATCATGCGATGGCGGTTAAGCCGGTCGGCCCAAAGGCCGACAACCGGTGCCAGCATCAGCACCGGCAGATTGGCTGCAAAACCGAGCAGGCCGAGCAGCGTCGTCGAGCCGGTGATGCGGTACACGAGCCAGGAGAGCGCAAGCTGCTGGATCCAGTAACCGATCAACCCGCATGCCTGCCCGGCAATGAATAGCGCGAAATTGCGGTGACGCAGCGCGCGCAGCGCGTTTAGCGCCATTTCAACGGCACCGTGGAAAACTCTTGCGTAATCGCAGTCACGGAGTACCTATATTGAGCTTTGGGCCGCCCTCGCTCGCGAAGATCCGCCAAAACATGCGGAGTTTGGCACATTTTCCCCACAACAGGCGCCAGCCGCTTTGCTGTGACGATCGCTGCTATTATGGCGGGCACAACATGAGTCCGACCATGATCAACGATGCTCTGCGCACGATTTTGCCGATCGCCGGCTGGCCCGAGGAACGCGCCCGCGCGGTCGAGCTCACCGGCGGCAGCGATCCCATACTGCCGACGCCTTTTCGCATTGGCGAGACCGCGGTCGCGACGCTCGCGGCGGTCGGCCTCGCCGTCTGCGATCTTTGGGAATTGCGCACCGGGCGTCGCCAGGGGATCGCGATCGATGCCCGTCAGGCGACAGCTTCGCTCCGGAGCGGGACCTATTTGAAAATGGACGGATCGCCCGTACCCAGCGGGTCCGCCACGATTATGGGGATGTATCCGGCCAGGCATGGGCGCTGGAGCTATATCCACTGCAACTTTCCCAATCACCGTGCCGCCGCGCTCAAAGTGCTCGGCGTGCAGGAGGATCGCGAGGCCGTGCGCAAGGCGATTGCCAAGTGGGATGCGGCAGAACTTGAGGAGGCGATCATCGCCGCAAACGGCGCTGGCGGCATGGTGCGCACCATGCAAGAGTGGGCGCGGCATCCGCAGTGCGCGGCGATTGCGTCGCTGCCGCTCATGGAAATCATCAAGATCGGTGACAGTCCGCCCGAACCGCTGCCCAGCGGCGATCGCCCCTTGTCCGGCGTGCGGGTGCTCGATCTGACGCGCGTCATCGCAGGGCCGACTTGTGGGCGCACCCTCGCCGAGCATGGCGCCGACGTGCTGAAGATCACGGCTGCACACCTGCCGAGTCTCGGCCGCCAGGAATACGACACCGGCCACGGCAAACTTTCCGCCCATCTCGATTTGCGCGAGGCGCGCGACGTGGAGATCCTGCGCGGTCTGGTCCGCGACGGTGACGTGTTCTCGCAGGGCTATCGGCCGGGGACTCTCGGCAATCGCGGATTCTCGCCCGAGGCCCTGGCGCAATTGCGGCCGGGCATCGTCGTGGTTTCGCTCTGCGCCTTCAGTCATGTCGGGCCGTGGGCATCGCGCCGGGGCTTCGACACCGTGGTTCAGGCGGTCAGTGGGATTGCGCAGCGCCAGGGCGAACTGTTTCCCGGCGAGGCACCGGGTCCGCATTTCTATCCAGTGTCGGCGATAGACTTTCTGACCGGCTATTTGATGGCGTTCGGCGCGATGGTGGCGCTTGCGCGCCGCACGCGCGAGGGCGGAAGCTGGCTGGTGCGCATCTCGCTGGCGCAAGTGGGGCGCTGGCTCATCGAGCGCGGGCAGATCCCGCAGGCCGAACTCAAGGGTGTGCCGCCGGAATTCACCGCAGCCGAGCTCGAACGCTGGTCGATCACGAGCGACACCCCGGTTGGTAGGCTGCAGCATCTCGGGCCTGTCCTGCGCCTTTCCGAAACTCCGGCACGGTGGGCCCGGCCCACCGTGCCGCTCGGCTACCACCAGCCGGTGTGGCCTGCGTAGAATTGGCGGCATCCTGCTTGCGCGCCTTGATGATGCCGCGACAACGCATACGGCGCGGCGCCAGCGCGCAAGCAGCTTGGTGCCATGATTCACGCAGCGTGAACAGCGGCCCCGCAGATGCGCCAACAAGGAGGGCATAGGATGACTGCAGAACACAACGCCAGGGACTTGCATCCCATCTCGCCGCTCGGCCCGGTGAAACTCGCCATCACCATGGACGACCTGCTGCTGTTCCGCGGGGTGCCGATGCCGAAGAATTACAACTCGCTCGGCATCGTGCGTGCCATGACGGCGGCATTGACGCACCATGGTGCACGCGATGTTTTCGCTTTCTCGAACACCGCGCCTGCCGAGGATGATCCCGAGCTGTTGCGCGTGTTCGACCACTGGACCGACCAGGGGCATCATGTCGCCAACCATACCCACCACCACCCGAGCATCAACTGGGTCGATGCGGCGACCTATATCGGCGACATCGAACGCACCGAAGCCATCATTGCGCGCTGGGCGGCGAAGGCACCGCGGCGCTACTTCCGCTACTGCATGGACATGTGGGGCGACACGGCCGAAAAGCAGGCGACGGTTGCGGCTTACCTCAAGCGTCATGGCTTTACGCCGGTGCCGGTCAGCGTGGGCTTTCGCGACACGCGTTTCCACCCTGCCTACTGGCGCACGCTCAAGTGCGACGACCGCGAAGGCATCGCATTCCTGCGGCGCGTGTTCGTCGATACCGCGATGCACGAACTGCGCCTGCATGCCGCCAATGCGCGCGCGGTCTACGGACGCGATCCCGCGCATATCTGGCTCATCCACGGCACGCCGCTTGGCGGTGACTGCCTCGACGAAATCCTCGATCGCTTCGAAGCGGCGGGCGTGCAGTTCATACCGCTAGCGGACGCAATGGCGGATCCCATGAATGCGCTGGTGCCGCCGCGCGTGTCGCCGGAGTTCATTCATCAGGTGGAGAAATGGGCGTTGGTCCACGGCGTGCCGGTCGACGATCGCCCGCCGCCTATCCTGCAGGAGATCGAGAAGCTCAACCCGATACCGGGCGAGAGCGCCGAGGAAATCCGCGCGCGGCAGCTTGCCCTCGTCGCCGAGCGGCTGGGCGCGAAAATCACGCCATTCCCAGTCCCAAAAATCCAGTGTTGATGCGACTGCGGGTTCTCAACCAGCCCCGAGCAGCTTTCGCGCCGAAAGCGGGCATTGCCTGTCAGACTCGGTCGCAGCCAACGGGAAGTGATCCGCTTGGCCTTCCCAACGATACGCGCAATCTCTTTCACTGCACGCTTGCGCGCCTCCACAGTCTCGCGTATCGATCAAGAGATCGGATCGTCCTATGGTGCAGTGCCCCCTGCGATCGATGTCTTGATGCCCATCGCATTCAACGCATCGCACAGCCCTTCAATATTTGCACGATGCTTCCGCATGGGCGCGCGATCGGATCGTTTGCTGCGATGGATTGCGCCCCGCGACCAGGCTACGCTACCGTGGAACGGTATCGGTTGTATGATTCGCACGCGGGCGTGATATCGTGGCTTGGCTCGCCGGCACGATGCGAGCCGCGTTCCGCCTATCCCACCTACGTCAAGGAGCATACATGAAGCCCAAACTGACGGTTGAGATCGTCTCGGACGTGGTTTGACCCTGGTGCTTCGTCGGCAAGCGCCGCCTGGAGTCCGCGCTGCGGATGTACCGGGAGCAGGCGCCCGATGAGGACCCGCCGGCCGTGCGCTGGCTACCGTTTCAGCTTAACCCGGACCTGCCCGAGGAGGGCATCGCACGCGAGGAATATCTGGAGCGCAAGTACGGCCGCGGTGCATCGCGCGACCATTCGCACTTGATCGGCATTGGCAAAGAACTCGGCATCGACTTCGCGTTTGACAAGATCGCGGTCCAGCCGAACACTCTGGCTGCGCACCGGCTCCAGATCTATGCCGCCAGGCTCGAACGCGAGGACCAGGTCGCAGAAAGTCTATTCCGCGCCTACTTTCAGGAGGGTGCCGCCATCGCCGATCCGGCTGTGCTGGCGGACATTGGCGAACGCGCGGGGCTCGAACGTGCAGCCGTGGAAACCTACCTCGCCTCCGGCCAGGATCGCGACACGGTGCTGCGAGCCGACATCGAGGCACGCAATGCCGGCATCAACGGAGTGCCGTTCTTCATCTTCAACCGCCGCATTGCCGTGTCGGGCGCGCACGAGCCTGCGACACTGCTGCAGGCGATGAAAGAGGCGATCGAGGACGGAGCCGCAAGCCGTCCGTTGCCACCCTAGCTCCACACTCGCTCTGATTAGGATCGGGGGAGCTATGCGGACTTCGTTGAACACTTTTCTCCTCCAAGTGTCCATCACGAGGTGAGGGCAAATTTGAGGCGATTTCGTGCCGTTGCCGCCATCATCGGCGGGGGCTTCCTTATCCTGGCCTATGTGGGCGCCTGCACCACCACGAGCGACTGGCGCAGCGCAAGTTCCGAGCCGGTGGGGCTGGCGCCCGACCCCACCATCGCACGCGAAGCGCTTGTACAGGTGTACGCCGCCCGCACGTTTGGCTGGCGCGGATTGTTCGGCGTACATACTTGGATCGCCGTCAAGCCGACCAACGCTGACGCCTACACGGTCTACGAAGCGATCGGGTGGCGGTTGCGCTCGGGCCGGTCAGTGGTCGCGGTGAGCGCGCGCCATCCCGACGCCCGCTGGTACGGCAGCCTTCCCGAACTGATCGCAGAGAAGCGCGGCGCGGGCGTCGACGCGGTCATCGAACGTATCAATAAGGCGGCCGCCGCTTACCCCTACGCCGACCAGTACACGATGTGGCCAGGCCCGAATTCGAACACATTTACGGCCTGGATACTGCGCGCAGCGCCCGAATTGAAGGCCGACCTGCCGCCGACGGCCATCGGCAAGGACTATCTGGGCGAGAGCATCACTTCGAGTGCCCCCAGCGGCAGCGGCTACCAAATTTCGTTCAAGGGTCTGCTTGGCGTAGCGGCAAGCGACGTCGAAGGCTTGGAAGTCAACGTGCTCGGCCTAACTTTCGGGATTAACCCGTTCGACCCTTGCCTCAAGCTTCCGCTGGTCGGCCGTCTTGGTCCCGCACGTCAGGTCGCCACTGCCGTCATGACGCAATGACGAAGCGGCGATTGGGGGCGGAAACGATCCGCCGAACTATAAACGCAACGCGGAGAACAAAATGATCCTGCAACAGATCGACCCTCAACTGCAAAAACTGCTTGCCCTTCCCGCACCCGGTCAGATTGGCATGGTGGTCAGGAATATCGAGAAATCGATCAAAGCCTACACGAGCTTGTTTGGCTGGGGCCCCTTCGAGGTGTTCGAGCACAAGTATTCGGAACTCATTTATCGCGGGAAAACCGGAAATTTTAGATATCGCATCGCTCTCGCTCAGATCAGTTCCTCGCTTCAGTTGGAATTCATCGAGAACCTGGAAGGAGAATCGATTTACACCGAATTTCTGCGGGCGCGCGGCGAAGGGATGCATCATCTGGGTTTCATGGTGGATGGGATCGACGCGAGAATCGCCGCGCTGAAGCAGTTGGGCATCGGACTGCTGCAAAGCGGTAAGCGTCCAGGGAGATCATTTGCCTACATGGATACCGAGCCTCTGCTCGGGACGATCATCGAATACCGCGAGCGCAGCGCTTGAACATCTGTGTCGCCCCACGCCGGAGACCAAGCATGGTGCCGTAAATCGTTCGCACCCGGCGTCGGCTATTGTTAACGCTTGTAGGCCCCCTGCCCACTGCCGACGTTCAGGGAACTGGGGTTTCCGGATGTCACCGACCAGACCTGGTATGCGCTGTTCGTGCGCTCGGAGACATCGAAGCCGATTCTGGACAAGCTGCGCGCGGCGTTTGCGGAGGCGATGAAATCGCCCATGATGCACACCCAGCTGCGAAACAACGGGTTGTCGCCCTATGAGGGCAAGCTGGAAGATTTTCCGGAGAAGCTGGAGTCCGAACTCAAGCGATTGACCGAGGAGGCGAAGAGGCTTGGGCTGACCGCCCAGTGATCGCCGCGGCTGCCAAGCGAAGCAATGTCTATGTGTCTGGTTGCGCACCTATGTTCCGCTTCATTTCCCGTTTTATGAGAAAATCCCGTCCGGCAGATCGGTGACCGAAATCCGCAACCCATGCCCCCGGAGACTCTGACGCAACTCGATGTAAACCTGCGCATGCGCGACCTGCGCGAAATCGCGCCGGCCGCCCAGGCCTACGAAGAACTCGGCTACGGCATGCTGTGGACCGCCGAAACCGGCCGCTGCCCGTTCCTGCCCCTGGCCATCGCCGCCACCACGACGAGGCGGGTCGGTTTGGGAACCTCCATCGCGCTCGCCTTCGTGCGTTCGCCCATGGTCACGGCCCTCACCGCCTGGGATCTGCAAAAAGCCAGTGGCGGGCGCCTCACGCTCGGTCTCGGAACGCAGGTGCGCGCTCACAACGAACGGCGTTACTCGGTGCCGTGGACACCGCCTGCGCCGCGCGTCAAGGAACTCATCGAGTGCATACGCGCCGCTTGGCACAGCTTTCAGACCAATGCCACGCCCGCCTACCAGGGCAAGCACTACCAGTTCACGCTGCTCAACCCGACCAACAATCCCGGCCCCATCGAGCACCCCCACATCCCGATCCAACTGGCCGCGGTCAATCCTATCATGTGCCGCACCGCCGGCGAGGTGGCGGACGGCCTGCAGGTGCACTCGTTCCACTCGCGCCGCTACCTGAGCGAGGTGGTGCGCCCATCTGCGGCGGAAGGGCGGCGCCGCGCCGGCAAAACGCTGGAAGGCTTCAAGTTCATATCGGGTCTATTCTGCGTCACCGGCCACACCAGTGAAGAGATGGAAAAGGCGGAACTGTCGGCCAAGGATCGCATCGCCTACTACGCCTCCACGCCGGGCTATCGCGGCGTCATGGACACGCACGGCTGGGGCCATGTCGCCGACGAGCTCAAGCTGATGGTGCGGCGCGACGAGTGGAAGCAGATCTCCGCGAAGATCACCGACGAGATGCTGGCGGAGTTCGCCGTGGTCGCGCCGCCCGAACGGCTGGCTGCCGCCGTGCGCGCGCGCTGCGAGGGCCTAGTGGATCGCACAGCCCTGTACATGCACATCCCGCCCGAGGACCCGGACGGGCGCTGGCGCAAGCTGCTGAGCGATCTGGGGCAGAGCAACACGGCGGCCTGAGCGCCTGCTCCAAAGGCGACTTTCTCTAGCTGGCGTGACGATTGCACTTCTGACTTTAGCGGCGGTTGCCCATATGCGCTGAAAGCGGCGCCTTTCAACGGCGCGCGCCAAGTTCTGACTGCCGACTGGCATCCTTCAGGTCCGCGCCGTGCGTGGCTAGCGGAGGTTCCCGCGCGCCATCGAGGCCACAATGCCGCCAAAGCACATGACCGCGAAGATCAGGAACGTGACCCGTGACGTCTGGATGAGCAAGGCGGCATGCCCGGATGTGAGCTGAACGCGACCGATGAAATTAGCGATTATCAGCATGCAGATGGACATGCTGAGCATCTGGCCCATCACGCGCATGGTGCTCATGATGCCGGAGGCCACGCCGTAGAGGTTCTTCTCGACCGCGCCCATCACCGCGTTGGTATTGGGCGAGGAAAACAGGCCGAATCCCAGGCCGTGCACGAGCAAGGTTCCCACGACCAGCCATAGGCTGGACTCGGCATCGAGGCTGGCCTGTACGAGCAACGCGAGACAGGTAAGCGCCATGCCCACGGAAGCCAGCATGCGCGGCTCGATTCGGTCGGAGAGCTTGCCTGCGAGCGGCGAGGACACAGCCATCACCACCGGCTGCGACAGCAAGATGAGCCCCGCGTCCTGCGGCGAAAGGCCTTTGACAAGCTGCAGATATAGGCTGAGCAGAAAGCCCACGGCGAAAGTGGCGCTGTAATTTAGCAGCGCGGCCAGATTCGACAAGGCAAAGACGGTGTTGTCGCGAAACAGGCTGACCTGCAAAATGGGATGGGGGATGTTGTTCTGGCGATGAAAAAAGGCAACCAGACCCGCCGTGCTCGCCGCGAGGTAGGCAAAGCCGTGCGGCGTCGGCAGCACCGACAGGCCATACATCAGCGCAAACATGGTTACGCAATACAGCGCCGAGCCGGCAAGGTCGAACTCTTCATCGTGAACCGTGTCCATTTCGCTCTTCAACTTCCAGGCGGTGATGGCCGCAGTGGCGAACGCAAGCATTGTGGTGACGGCGAAGATGCTGCGCCAGCCGAGGTGCTGCGTAAGAAAACCGCCGAAAAACGGCCCGACTGACTGGCCGATGTAGACCGTGCCGATATAGATCCCCAGAACACGACCGCGATCGTGCGCTGGATACACCGAGGCGAGCAGCGCGGCGCCGTTGCCGAAAATCATGGCGCCGCCGAGTCCCTGCAGCGCCCTGAGCGCGATCACCACCCAGGGCGAGGATGCCAGCGCGATGAGCAGTGACGTGACGGCAAAGATCCACGCGCCGATCTTGAAAATCCGCCTTCGCCCGCACATGTCGGAAACGCGTCCAATCGGCACGAGGAACATGGCCGCGCTCAGCAGAAACGCGGTGACGATCCAACCCAGCAATACGCCGTCCGCCGCCAGGTCGCTGCCCATCTGCGGCAGCGCGACGTTCATCGAGGTGGCCGTAAACGGCAGCAGAAAGGCGCTCAGCGTGGCGACAATCAGCACCGCTTTCTGGTCGTCAGTTTCCATGCGTGTCGGCGTGTCGCGAGTGTTGCGAGGCGGCTATTTTCTCACGGGCTCTTCCTGTCTCGTGAAGAGCCGTCATTCCAGAAATTATTGGGCCGAAAAAGTCGGGCGGGTCAATTCGGACTTCGCGGCCGGATTGACGCTTCTATCCCCTAACCCTCCGGAAAGAACTATGATCTGCTCGCCATCACCCGTTCCGAGGAGACCTGACCCATGCGTACGCTATACATGAGCCCCCTTTCGCCCTACACGCGCAAGGTGCGCGTGATGCTCGCGGAGAAGGGGTTGGAGTACAAGAACCACCCGATACCGACGGACCGATTGCAGAACGACTACTGCAACAACATCAACCCCTGCGGTCGCGTGCCAGCGCTGGATGACAACGGGCGCGTGCTGTTCGAATCCAACGTGATCCTGGACTACCTTCTGACGCAGTACCCGCAATCGCCCAGGAACGCTCCCACCCCGGCCCTGGTGAAGTCGCTGGCGCGCCCGGAGAAGCGCTGGGAGGATACGGAGACGTTAGTGGCCATCGAGACCATGCTCAATTGCGGATTGACTATGCTGCGGTTCGGCAAGCACAGCGGCGTGGAAAAGGAGCCCCCGTACCTGGAGCGCGAGCACAAGCGTGTACAGAGCATCCTCGATTGGCTGGAGGAGCGCGCCACGCCGGAGGGGTTCGTGCCAGGCTGGTTCTCTGTGCTGGACCTGAACTTGGTCATCACCGTGCAGTGGGTGGACTTCCGCAAGCTCTTCGAGTGGCGCGGACGCCCCAACATCGACAAGCTGGTGGCCTTCCACGAGAAGCGCCCCACCATTCCGGCGAGCCACCCCACGCTGCCCGCGTAGGGCGAGCCCGCTGCCATATCCCGAGCGGCGCAGTGGAAACCAAGGCCATGGTATAACGTGGCTCGAAGTTCCTGACCACCAGAATTCTTCATATCAAGCAATCCAGCATTGAGCGCGCCAGACCAACCTGCCGCAGCACATTCTCATCGCTGGATAATTTTGGTGGGGCTGTGGCTGATCTATTTCTGCTTCGGGCTGACGGAGTTTTCGCTCGCTCCGCTGGTGCAGGTGGTCACCCGTGACCTCGGCATCAGCCATTCGGCGATGGGTGGCGTGCTTGGCGCCTGGCAGCTCATCTATGTCGCCATGGCCATTCCGAGCGGCGCCTTCACCGACAGGCTGGGGCCACGGAACACCCTGTTCATCGCCATGCTGGTCATTGCGCTCTCGGCCGGGCTGCGCGGCCTCGCCGAAGGCCAACTCAGCCTGTTCCTTGCGGTTGCCTTGTTCGGCATTGGTGGCCCGCTGGTGTCGATCGGCGCGCCCAAGCTGGTGTCGCTTTGGTTCGAAGGAAAAGAGCGTGGACTCGCAATGGGCATCTACGTTTCCGGCCCGGCGCTGGGGGCGGTTTCTGCGCTGTCCTTAACCAATAGCGTTCTCATGCCCTGGCTTGGCGGCAATTGGCGCCAGGTAACATTGGTGTACGCGGCGATCGCTCTTGCTGCCGGCCTCATCTGGCTAGCGATCAGCGCGCATTCCGCCTCACGCGCGATGGATCGAAGAATCGCCGCAGCACCAAAAGGAACACAGCTGGCGGTGTTCGCCCATCTGCTCAGCCTGCGGCCGGTGCAGATCATCCTGGTAATGAGCGTTTTCATGTTCTTCTTCTCGCATGGCCTGAACAATTGGCTGGCAGAAATCCTTCGCCACGGCGGGATGAACGCCGCGGCCGCCGGCTACTGGGCATCCATTCCGATGGCAGTCGGGATTCTTAGCGCTTTATTCATTCCGCGCCTCGCCGTTCCGGCCCGCAGGATCGCCATCCTCGGCGCGTTGATCACATGTGCCGGCGCGGCGACGCTGCTGCTGCAGGCAGGCGATGCGTCGCTGCTTGCGCTTGCCGTAACCTGTCAAGGAATCGCGCGCGGCTCGATGACCACTGTCATCGTGCTGCTGCTGATGGAAACCCGGGGTGTCGGTTCCGCCAACATCGGCGCGGCAAGTGGATTGTTCTTCTCCGCCGCGGAAATAGGGGGCGTGCTGGGCCCTCTAGGCATCGGCATCCTGTACGACGCTACCGGCGGCTTCTCAACCGCGCTTTATGTCTCGACCGGGGTCTGCGTCGTTCTGCTGTTCCTGCTCTACCTGTTGCGAAAGTCGGGCCTTTGACGCACGCCGACGCCCGTACGAGCAAAGGCAGTCTATATGCCCGCTCAATGCTGTCTCCTTGCACAGATAGCCGCCGGAGCTTGGCCGTCGATCGGCACGTCCCGCCCAAGACCGAGGACCGCCGCCAGTGCGCCGCAGCAAGCGGGTGCATTAAGTCCAGCTGGAAAACCATCAAGTACGAAGTGGCATAAGATATGGCCCGCGCGGCATGTTCTGACCGTGCTCGCCGCAGTCTGATTGGAGTTAGTCATCATGCAGAGGTCTACACCAAGCGCTTCGGCCGAGGCTCCTCATATCGGCGAAGGCGGATTGCCGTGGTTCGAAATGGATCCCGCGTGGCCGCGGGTTCCTGCCGAGTGGAAGATGGGATTCGGGTCCGCCGTCGCTGTCGACGAGCGCGACCACGTGTGGATACTCAGCCGCCCGCGCACGCTGGCGAATCCGCGGTCGACCGCGCCCGACCGGACGTCGGTGGCCGCGCCGCCCGTCATGGAGTTCGACAACGAAGGCAACTTTATCCAGGGCTGGGGCGGGGAAAGCGGGCCGGGGTTTCAATGGCCATCGAACGAGCACGGCATCAGCGTCGATTCCAAGGGCTTTGTTTGGATCGTGGGCAACGCGGACGGCAAGCGGAACAATCCGGCGAATCTTCCGAATGACAATCAGGTTCTCAAGTTCACGCGCGAGGGCAAGTTCGTGATGGCCATCGGCAAGAGCGGCCAGACCGGCAGCAACAGGACCGAAGTCTTGAGGGGCGCGACGGCAATGCGCTTCTACGCCAAGACAAACGAATTGTTCGTCACGGATGGCTATGGCAACTGCCGCGTGATCGTGTACGACGCCGACACGGGACTATACAAGCGCATGTGGGGCGCGTACGGCAACCGGCCGCTCGACGAGGCGGATCGTCCGCCGCGCGCCGCGCCCGGCGCGACGCCGTGGCGCAGCGTCGCTGAGGCTCTGCAGCAATTCGGATCGCCCGTTCACGAAGTCATCATTTCCGACGATGATCTGCTTTATGTCTGCGATCGCGGCAATAAACGCATCCAGGTATTCACGCCCGAGGGCAAATTCGTGGCCGAGCAGTTCGTCGGCCTCAGCAACAGGTCCGGCCTGCAGGCGCGCGGCGCGGCGTTTTCGCCGGACCAGCGCTTTTTGTACGTCGGCGGAGCGCCGGTCATCTACATACTGAATCGCAAAACGCTCGAGGTGCTGGGCTCGTTCGACATCGCCGAAGGCGCGCAGGACCATCCCCCGGGCCACATGATCACGTCGGATCACAAAGGCAATCTGTATGTGGTGCAGGCCGACATAGCCGAGGGCCAGAGCGGCGGCACCGGCGCTTACAAGTGGGTGTTCAAGGGCTACACGCCGTCAATCAAATAGCCCTTGGCAAGTTTGACGCATTTATCCGAGGAGAACTTGCCGTTGAGCGCTTGCGCACCGGCGTCGCGGGCGTGTTGACGCAGGCGGCAGCGCGCTATTTCAGCCGGTAGAGGTCGCCGCTGGCCACTACCCTGGCTTCCTTTTCAAGCTTGATCAGGTGGCTCTTCACCTGGTTGCGGGCCAGATGCTGAACCCCCTCGCGCACGTCCGCGTAGAGAACGGCCGCCAATTGCTCGACAGAACTTGGTCCTTTTTCCAGCAGAGCGACGATCTGCCGCTCGCGTTCCGTGCGGTGCCGGATCAGCTCCTCGAGTTTTGCGCGCGGCTGCTTCACGACCGGCCCCTGGCCCGGATAGATGACCGCTGGGTTGTAGCGCAGGAATTTGTCCAGTGTCTGCAGGAAAAGTGAGATCTCCCCTTCGCCGGGGTTCACTACCGAACTGCCGGTGCCCATGACGGTGTCGCCGGTGAACAGGGCGCGGCTCTCGCGGATGAACACGGCCATGCTGCCATAGGTGTGCCCGGGGGCGTCGATGAATTCCAGCGTAATGTTGCCAAGGCTCAGGGTTTCGCCATCGCGCACCGGCCGGTCTACTTTGGCACCGAGCATGCGCGCGTCGATTTCGCCTTTTTCTGCGAACGAAGCGATGATCGGCGCATTGCCGCAGGCCTTCTGAATGGCGGGGGCATTGCCCCAATGCGGCGCGTGTCGGTGAGTGACGACGATTCCCTTGAGCGAGGGCCTGCCGAGCTTCGTCCAGTAGTCGATGCGGGCCTCGGCCTCTCCTGGCCGGTCCCACCCGGTGTCGATGAACACCGCGCCCTGCGTACCGACGACCAGGTAGGTATTTGTGACCCCCGTAGCCTGTTGCAGGTCCGTGAGAATATTGTGAATGCCAGGAGCGATTTCCATGCGGGTCTCCGATGGGTGAGACCGGTTCATCTTAGGCGTGGCATGCGTGCGGGTCAACGGGAGGAGTTGACACTTCGATCATGATTGACCACGGCGGCGGGCATCGACCATACTCGCGGTGGATCTCTGGATTTCCTTTACGCTGGGCCGGATTAGGGTGAGGAGCGATTATATTTGACGCGGCCAGGCCATTCGACGCACTGCGCGCCGAGAGCCGTTCCCAAATCAGAATGCAGGAGCTTTCAACAACTCTATCGAGGATAACTCATGAAATTAAGGCGAGCTATTGCAGTGCTTGGTATAGCGTTTGCGAGTGCGTTCGCGTACACGGCCGCGCATGGACAGTACCCGAACAAGCCGATCCGGCTGGTGGTGCCCTATCCGGCGGGCGGCCCGACGGATTTCGTCGGCCGCGCGGTTGCGGCCAAACTCACTGAGTTGCTGGGCCAACAAGTCGTAGTGGATAACCGCCCCGGCGCGGGCACGGTGATTGGCAGTGAAATGATCGCGCGCGCCGCACCCGACGGCTACAACCTGCTGTTTGGCACCGGCGGCGGCACCTTTCTCGCGCCACTGATCCTGCCCAAAGTGCCGTACGATCCGCAGAAGGATTTCGCTCCTGTAGCCATGCTGGTGATGAGTCCGCAGGTGCTGGTGGTGCATCCTGCGGTGGGAGCGAATTCCGTCAAGGAACTGATCGCGGTGGCCAAAGCCAAGCCGGGACAACTCAATTTTTCGTCCGTGGGCACCGGCACCTCGCCGCACCTGGGCGGCGAACTGTTCAAGTCTTTGGCAGGTGTGGACATCGTGCATGTGCCTTACAAAGGCACAGCACCGGGAATGACCGACCTGATTGCGGGCCGCGTGCAACTTGCATTCAGCAGCATTCCCACGGTGCTCACGCACGTGCAGGCTGGCAAGCTCAAAATGCTCGGCACAGGCGGCACGAAACGTTCGCCGGCGTTGCCCGACATACCGCCGATCGCGGACACCCTGCCCGGTTTCGAGCTTGTGACCTGGTACGCGGTATTTGCACCGGCAGGGACTGCGCCGGCTATCGTCAATCGATTAAACAGCGAAATCACAGCAGTGCTGAAGGACGCTGCAATACATAAGCGCTTTGGTGATCAGGGTTTGGAACCGGTGGTGATGACGCCGCAGCAGCTGATGCGCTACACCGAATCTGACGTGAGCCGGTGGACGCGGCTAATCAAGGAGGCGAATATAAAAGCGCAGTGATCGTCACATCGGCACAGCGCTCAGCGACGGACTGGTAGGATTCATGACGCCCGTTGAGACGGAAGTTTCGTCCTGTGACCGGTTTGTCGCAGGGACGAATCATCGCCACGCCTTCTGCCTCTCGCGCTAGAGGGGCGATCCCTCGATCCCATCCAGCGGCAAGCCGAGGTGGCGAAGGATCGTCGGCGCGATATCGATGAGACTTGCCGGAGCCGCATGGATGCCGGGGGCGATGCCGGCGCCGTGCACGGCGAGGAAGGGACTTTGCTCGTAGGCGCCGAGGCCCCCGTGCTGGCCGTGCCCCGGAAGCGCCTCGCTGCCGAGCGCATTCTCGGCGACGTCGCTGCGCCCACGAACGCCGTAGGCGTTGGCTTCGTCGTCGGCGGCAAGGCTCGCCGCGATGCAAAGCGTTCCCGCGCACGGCAGTCCCAGTTCGGCCAAGGCCTCGCCGGCGACGACTTTCCCCGCGAAATCCTGACGCTCGAGCCAAGCCACGATCCGCGGCAATCGTGTGCGCGCCTGCGCGGCGAGATGGATAATGACGGAGGTACCCTGAGGCGCCACGACCACGTCGCTCGAATCGGCCGAATCCTTGAAGCCGGCCTCGACCAGCCTTGCTGCCACGTCGATGCGGCGGCGGATCGTCTGCATCCCGTGGTCGGAGCAGACGGCGAACAGGATGCGCTCGCCGTCGGCATCCATGCGCTTGACGAACTCCAGCACGCGGGCGACGTTTCGGTCCGCGTCGCCGATAGCGTGCCGATGCTCTGGCGATCCCAAGGGCGCGTGGTGGCCGGTGTGGTCGGGCTCCGAAAGCCAGAGCACCGCGTAGGGCGGCTTGCGCCGGAGCAACATCTCGTCGCAGAAGCGCTCAGTCATTGCGCGATCACCTGCGGCACCGACGTCGATCGCAAGACCGTCTGCGAGCGGCCGGCGGCCGGGGCCGAAAGATCCGGAGCGGTGATAGACGTAGCCCGCGCCTTCGGGATCGTGGACGTAGGCCGCGCCCGGCGACACGTTCGACATCGCCACCGCGTTCCCGAGCGTGGCGACGCGCTCGTGCAGAGTTGGACGACCGAGGGCGCACCCGGTGGCGCGGCGCAAGCGGTCGAGAAAGTCGGGCCTGCCCGCCGAAAGGCAGGTGAGTCCGCGTCCCTCGTCGATCACCATGGTGTTGCCGAGAAGGCCGTGGGCCAAGGGGCGGCAGCCGGTGGCGATCGAGGCCGCGCTCGTGCGCGTGGTCGAGGGAAATACCCCGCGGAAAGCGGGAAAATATGCGCACTCGCCCCGCAGGCGCGTGAGCGTCGGCGCCGTGTCGGCATCGACCAGGTCCGCGCGCAAGCCATCGCAAACCACGAGCACTGCCATGCGCTTATTCGTCATCGCGCGTATTCCTGTTCGTGCTTGCCGAACGATGGGAAATTCAATCCTGCCACTTTACGCGCGTCGGGCCGACGGCGGCGCTTGCGTCGTCCGCGCGCGGCACTCCGTGAACTGCCAACCGCGCCTACTCCGCCTTGACCCCTGCGGCCTTGATGACGCGCGCCCAGCGCTCGGCGTCTTTCTGCAGCCAGCTGCGGTACTCGGTCGGCGTGCTGCCGCCTTCGGTGATGGCGCCCAGCCCTTTGAGTTTCTCCATCGTCTCCGCTTTTGCGAGCGATGCGCGGATTGCTTCGTTCAGGCGGTTGACGACGGCGGCGGGCATGCCGGCGGGCCCGATCACGCCGAGACCCTGGGTGTATTCCTCGAAGCCCGGGAAGCCGCTCTCGGCCATCGTCGGCACGCTCGGATAATCGGGATGGCGGCGCTCAGTGCTCACGGCGATTACCTTCAAGCGCTTCTGCGCCACCTGGTCGGCGATGCCGATCATCGGATAGAACATGAAGCTGACGCGGCCGGCGATCACCTCGGTCAGGGCCGGCGCGTTGCCGCGGAACGGCACGTGCGTCATCCGGGTCTTGCTCAGGGCCTCGACCAGCGCGGCCGCAAGGTGCGCCGAGCCGCTGTTGCCCGAGGACGCGTAGGTTATTTCACCGGGCTTCGCCTTTGCCGCCTTCACCACGTCGGCCGCGCTATTGAAGGGCGCTTCACCCTTGGTCACCATGACGAGGGGCAGCAAGGCCACGAGGCTCACGGTCGTAAAATCCCGGATCGGATCGTAGGGCTTCTTGTCGGCGTAAAGGATCGCGTTTACGTTGTGCGACAATGTAATCATTAGCAGGGTGTACCCATCCGGGGCCGCGCGCTTCAACTCCTGGGTGGCGATCATGCCGCCGGCGCCGGCCTTGTTCTCCACCAGTACCGTCTGGCCAAGAGCGGCGCTCATGTCCTGCGCCAATATGCGCGCAATCACATCGGTCGGACCGCCGGCGGCGTACCCGACGAGCAGCTTCACCGGTTTGGTGGGATAGGTCTGCGCGACGGCGAGGCTGGCAAAACACAGTCCGATCGCAACCAGAAAAATTCGCTTCATCAGGTCTGCTCCTTGAGATTGCGCACCCGTTCGAGATTATCGCCTCGTGGGATCGCCGGGATTTCGAACGCTGTTATCGGTTGACTACCGGGCAATCTACAAGATATGCAGGAGCGGCGCAATAACTTTGCCTGTGACAGGGCTTTGCCGACACTGCTTTGCCTGCGACACGGACAAGCCCGTTGTCGAACCGATGGCAGTTTACACGGGCAGTGCAGCCATGTACACTTCATCTGTACACAAGGGGACCTTGTCATGGCCAACCCGCGAAAAGTCAACGTAACCGAACTCCGCCAGAACCTGCCTGCTTACCTGGCCGACGTGAAAAAAGGCAAGGAGATCGAGGTCACCTCGCGCGGAAAAGTGATCGCCCGTATCGTGGCCGGCGGCGATCCTCACCAGGAGGCGCGCGAGCGCCTGCTCGCCATCCGCAAGCATTGCTACGTCGGCAATGTGGTGAGCCCGACTGGCGCGCGCTGGGATGCAGAGCGTTGATCGTTCTCGACACGCATGCGCTGATTTATGACGCGCTCGCCCCGGCACGCCTGTCGGCCCGCGCGCGCAAAGCCATAGCGCTCGCCTTCGCGCAGCGGGAAATCGCCTGCAGCGACATCAGCCTGTGGGAAATCGCAATGCTCATCGCGCGCAAGCGGCTCGACCCCGCGATAGACGCGCGACAGTTTTTGGATGACCTGATCGCGGCGCGGCACGTCCGGGTGTTGCCGATTACGGCGGAGATCGCCGTGCTGTCGCAGTCCGATATGTTTTCCCACGGCGATCCGGCAGACCGGCTGATCGCAGCCACTGCCCGGCTGCACCGGGCCCCGTTGATCACATCGGACACGACACTGCGTAAGTTGAATGACGTCACGACGATCTGGTGAACTAGCCGCTCGCTGCCAATCGGCCGGAGAACTAGAAGGGACGCGGGCCTAGCCCCTAGTGCAGCGTTGATCCCGCCCCGCAACATTTCTTGAATTTTTTGCCGCTGCCGCAGGGACAAGGATCGTTTCTTCCCGGCTTCGGCCCGTCGCGCCGAAACGTCGAGGCCACGAGGTTGGCATGCTGCACCGCTCTGCGCGGAAGCCAGAAACGGTAGATCGCGGCCACCGATGCGGCGAGCTGCGCGGTAAGTTCCTCGCGCAGGGCCGGCGAGCGCGTCAGCGCTTCTTCCGCCTCGGTCAGTTCTTCGGCTCCCAAGAGGTTTATGGGGCGCAGCGCTTCCCTGGCGGTGGGGTCATCGAACAGCGGCTGCCAGTCCTGTCGGCACAACTCGACCCCCTGCATGAAGCCGTACGCCCACGCTTCGCCTACGACGTATTCGCACGCATCTCCCTCATGGACCATGCTGTCGAGCAGCGGGTCGAAGGCATCCGCGTCGTACTGCAACGACCAGGTGATGCCGTTCATGTGCCGCATCATCAGTTCCATAATCCGCTGCGCCTGCTCCACGGACTCATACTCGGGCGCATCGTCTTCGCTGGGGCCCCAGACGCCGGGCAGCCATTGGCTGGGAAGGATCGTCGTGGGGCCGATCACGATGGCGGTGAGATAGCCATCGAGCATGTCCAGCAGCATCGTCTCGTCGGACACGGCGTCGGACAGCAGGAATTGGTCCAGTTCGTCCAGTTCCTCGTCCGAAAGGGGAGCCGATAATTGCGCGGTCATAGAATCAGTCTATCAAATGCTGGTGCGGATGGAGCCTGCCGCATTAACCCCAGGATAACGCGACTTGCGCAATATGTCGAATCCGACATATACTGTGTCCGATGCGCAAAGCCGACAAGCCCTTGGTGTGGCTGCATGGCGCGGTAAAGACTCCGCCGTTCTCCGCCGACGCACGAATCGAAGCGGGCGTGCTGTTACGTCGGTTGCAGCGCGGCGAAAACATCCCGCTGCCGCATTCGCGGCCGATGGCTGCCATCGGCAAGGCATGTCATGAACTGCGCATACAGGACGCCAACCGGACCTGGCGCATCGTCTATCACGTAGATGCGACGGCAATCGCGATACTTGGGGTGTTTGCGAAGACGACGCAGCAGACACCCAAGGCGGTGATCGACACGTGCAAGGCTCGGCTGCGCCTTTACACCTCGATTTGACAGGAATGGACATACGACCATGAGCACTGCAAAACTCAAGCGACTGAAGGCCGCTGGCTGGAAGGCAGGCGGCGCCAGGTATTTTCTGCAACTGAGCGACGAAGAAGCCATGCTGGTGGAACTCAAGCTCATGCTGACGGACGCGATCAAGGCATCCCGCCAAAAGCGGGGCCTGTCCCAAATCGACCTCGCCAGGAAAATGGGCTCCAGCCAGTCGCGCGTCGCCAAGATCGAGGCGGGCGATCGCTCCGTATCGCTCGACCTGATCGTGCGCGCCTTTTTCGCGACCGGCGCCACCAGACGGGAGTTGCAGCGCGCGTTCGGAGCGGGGGAAAAGCTGGCTGCATAGGGAAATATGTCTGCGACCCTAGATGCTCAAGCGTCTTGCGTCATGTAGATCCATAGGAGTAGCCTACCCATCGAAAGAATGAGGAAGAGAGAACCGATAGGGCACAACCTCGTGTGGGTCGGGATCACCCTGGCGATCTAATAATTAAGTCCATTTTCGGACGGAAAGGAGACCCTATGGTGAAAACACTGCGTAGTAAAACCGGCATGGTCAAACATGCCGCCCTGGTTGTCGGCGGATGGCTGTCGTTCGTTGCAGGTCAGGTTGTAGTTGATTTGCCTCTAAAATGCATCTTGCTTGCAATCGCCAGGGTCCTGCCCTATCGGTTTTTGAGTACCGGAACTTAGAAAGCCAATAGTTCCGAACCCTAAATCGATTAAGCACGCCCAGTTTGCTCCCGATTCAATATGTTTGCGTTTTGATCCGACCCAGCGCACCCGCTAAATCAAATTTGAGCCTTCGCTAGCCGAAGTCCGACTAGTCTTGCTACTCGTCATCCTGCGTTTTCCAAATGGCCCTCGCCAAATCACGGCCCGCACTCTCACTAATGGTGGCCGATGGGTTCCTATGCACATATTCGTCATAGAGTCGATCCAATTCCTCCTTTTCCACATTCACAGTGCAGCGCTGCGTCGGGCAACCAGAAGCCCCGGACCCCAAAGAAATATGCAGCCTCTTCTCAAAAGGCGGCTTCAAGGACAGATTCATGCATGCTGTCGTTACTGGCGCGTCCGGCGGTAACCTGATGTCTGAACGACATATCACGGAATAAAATATCCCGAGCGACATTTGTGAATGCCATTCACCTGAGTTCAGGAGAGTAAATGCCGCCTCGCACGATTTTGGACTCTCCAAAATCTTGACGGTGAGAAACATATCCTTTGCAATCCCTGGGCCCTTGTTTGCCAGAACAAAGTCCACGTTCATTTTGATGACTTGACCGGAGATCTTCGCCGGACCTATTGCGAACATGACGAATACGTTTGGCTGTGGCCGTCTTCCGAACATGCCCGCCAAAACATCGTGCGGAGTAGTTTCAAAATTGGAACCCGCTCTGATGTAATAGTGCTTGTTCGAGACCGCCATATGCGGAACGGCATCGCTCTTGGGAATGAGAGATGCCACAAACCTTTTTTTCGCGACTGAACTTGAGACGATCGCATGGTGCCTCACAGTAGTGTGAGGCGGAATAGTGCATCCAGATACCGCGTTTTCAAGCAGACTAACGAATCGCTGCGGATCATGTATAGGATATTTTGTATGCGCCACATCGGCAAAATCCTTTTCGCTGGAACAGTCCACGCCCCAAATGATGATGCCGCCCTCGGAATTTCCGAAACCGGAAATCGCCTTACTAAGATTGTTCCTATCATGATCATGCAATTTCTTCCCGATTCCTCCATCGGATGAGCGCTTGAAATCCAGGAATAACTCCTCGGATTGTCTTGCCGCGATAAATTCATCCAAAGCAACTTCGCCTTTGGCGATTAAGGTGTTAAACAAATCTTGGGCTCGGCTCATCGGTAGTCTCTTGACAAATGAACTAAACGGTATGGACTGGCTTTATTTCCGAAAGACGGGCGTCAGACTGTCAGACAAATGGAATCCGAATCTGACCCTCTTGATTGCGCCTCTTGATTGCGCCGACCCGGTATTGAGTCGGACGCCGCGTAGAAAATAATCTTAACCCCGCCTCTTTAGTTTGGACGGGCACTTTTCGTGGTCCCAATCGCACCCCTCTTCTTCTCTTCGCGCTCGAGTCGACGTTGCACCTTGATGAACTCACCCTCTACCCGCTCGGAAAGAGTCAGGAGCACCTTCAACCACACATAGCTGTCAACGGTAGGCTCCACCATCAACAGACAGGCAGTCATTTGGCACAGAGACAAGGCCGTGAGGCGTCCGGCTTCATCGAGACCCGCGTTGCTTGCGCCCGCAAGTAGCACTTCGCGCTCTGTTCTAATCGAGCCGACGCGAAAGACCGCGCCCTTTGGGCCTGCGTGAACCGTGTTGCTTGCCAACTTGAAATACGGGAGAAGTCGATCGAGGTCCACTGCGCCCTCGATCTGCGAGAAGCTTGGCGACCTGTTCTTCAATGCGCCCGCCGCCCAACCATATTCGCCGAGGAACGGCTTTCCAAAGCGTTTCTCCAAAACGTGCGCCACCCGCTGAAGCCTCGCCATGTCTCTCTTGGGAACGCTTGCGTACCCCAGGAGAGGTGCAAAGTGCGCGTACTGCTTAGCCGCCTTAAGGGAATCGATGTTCACATGGAGCAAATACCGCTCAGCGACTTCAGGAGACTCCTGTTTAATGAACAGTGCCACGACCGCTAGCTCGTGAAGAGTTCGCCAACGAGACAGCGCCCCATCGGCGAATCCATTGCGCAGCAGCGTTTCCACTTCGCAGGCGACCTGGCAGGCCCTAGCGTGCAGGCGCGTCAATACATCGGCCACGACAAGGTTCTTTGATCGCCGGCGTTTCCTTCGAAGCGACTCGTTCAGACCTTCGCCAAGTTCGAACGTCAAAGCAACTTGAATGCTGAGCAATTCAAACGGCCGCTTCCAACGCAAGGCCAATCGGCGGTTGAAATCTTCCCGCTGCGACTGTAAGTATAGCAGCCGCTCACCTGGATCTTTCACTACGCGTCGCATGGCGCTTTCATAGAGCCTTTCCATCAGCTCTGGCACGGACGCAGTCACCGCTTCGGAAACATCCTTCATTGCCCTCTGCACATCGGCGTCGTCCACAGAAAGACTCACATCGGCGTTGTCGATTGCAGCGTCCCCCGTTTCGAACTGGACCTTTAACTTGCCGTCTGATCCATCCTTATCTAAGGAGGCGGCGAGGCTCCTCTCCAATGAGTCGACATGATAAGACGCGTTGATCCCCTGCGATTTCAGCTTTCGTACCACGGCCAATGCCAGCAACCTAGCGGGTTTCAGTTGCTGCCTGACAATGTCGCTGAAGGTCCGCTGGTACGCGTTTACCGGGTTCGTCGCAGTCCGCGCCATAACGAGACATGGCCTATGAGAAGCAAACAACGTACGCAAGCGTCCAATTGCCGTGCGCTAGGGTCGCTAAGCGAGAGAAGCAACATGTCCGCCGGATAAAGGGCCCAAAGACGACACTACCGGAAAAGCCTATCACGAAAATGCCTACTGCTTGACTGCAACGCGCGCCAGGCGGATGCTTGTGCGACATTTCCGCCCCGATCCCCGACTCCCGCTCCGCAACCGGCCCCCATGCACATCGACCGCGACATCAAGCTTGATTTCAAGGATGTTCTGATCCGCCCGAAGCGCTCGGCGCTGCCCTCGCGCGCCGAAGTCGACATCACGCGCGAATTCAGCTTCAAGCACTCTGGCAACCGCTATCGCGGCGTGCCGGTGATCGCGGCGAACATGGATACGGTCGGCACCTTCGAAATGGCGCGCGCGCTCGCGCCGTTCGGCCTGTCGACCGCGCTGCATAAGCACTATGGCGCGGACGAGCTCGCCGCGTTCTTCAAGGCGCTCAAGTCCAAATCGAGCGCGTTCTATTCGCTCGGCATCACCCGGAACGATCTCGACAAATTCGAGCGCGTGATGCAGGGCGCCGGCGCCGCGATTCGTTACGTCTGCATCGACGTCGCCAACGGCTATGCGGAAACCTTCGTCGAGTTCGTCGCGAAGTTTCGCCGCGCCTACCCCAAGATCACGCTGATGGCGGGCAACGTCGTGACCGGCGAGATGACCGAGGAGCTGATCCTCGCCGGCGTCGACATCGTCAAGGTCGGCATCGGCCCCGGATCGGTGTGCACTACGCGCACCATGACCGGCGTCGGCTATCCGCAACTGTCCGCGGTGATCGAATGCGCCGATGCCGCGCACGGTCTGGGCGGGCGCATCTGTTCGGATGGCGGGTGCACATCCCCCGGCGACATCGCCAAGGCTTTCGGCGGCGGCGCGGACTTCGTCATGCTGGGCGGCATGCTCGCAGGTCACGACGAGAGCGCGGGCGAAGTGATCGAGCAGGACGGCGGGCGGTTCAAGCGCTTCTATGGCATGAGTTCGCGCGCGGCGATGGAAAAGTACGCAGGCGGCGTCGCGCACTACCGCGCCTCCGAGGGCAAGGAAGTGCTGGTGCCGTATCGCGGACCGGTGGGCGAGGCCGTGCAGAACATCCTCGGCGGCCTGCGCTCCGCGTGCACCTACGTCGGCGCGCGCACGCTGAAGGAACTCACCAAGCGCACCACGTTCGTGCGCGTGGGCATGGAGTCGAACGAGTTCTTCGGGGAAAACTGACCTGACCTGCGCACGGGGCGGGTCTCTTATTTGACAACCAGGCCTCGACGCAGTAGGTTGCGCGCTGGCACTGTCGCAGTTGCAGCCCGCATCCTCATCAGCCCTAATGCGCGCAAGCGGCAGATGCCATGCGCCGCCTGATACCTTGGTGGCGCCGCCTCAGGCGTGGCCTGGGATCCTATACAACAGATGTGCAACAGGAGGGGACAATGTCAGCGAGCAACAAGAACGTGCCAGCATCCCGGAAACGCGGACCCAAGGGAGACACTGGGTACACCTGGGACGATACGATTGCCGCCATCGGCAAGGACTACTCCGGCGGCAAGGTACTCGTCGCCGACGAAACGATAGACGAATCCTCGCTCGCGCGCTATTGCGAGGTGTTCGAGTTCGGCAACCCCATCTTCTGGGACGACGAGATTGCACAGCGCGCGGGCTATCGCGCCCAGGTCGCGCCCTGGGCCTCCATCAAGGATACCTTTTCCTACGGCGGGTCATGGCGACCGGGCGAGCCCACGCGCTATCCGCTCGACATGGAAATAGATGCGCGCGGCGCAAACGCCGTGCGCGTTCCCACCGAAGGCGAGCCGCCCATGCCGCCCGTTACAACGACGTTTTTTACCGACATGACGATCGAGTTCTTCGAGCCGGTGTGCAAGGGCGATAACATTTCCGTCATGGGCCGCAGGCTGGCCTCCGTTTCGCCGAAGACAACGAGCGTCGGCGAAGGTGCTTTCATCAGCTTCGCGAGCGAATATTTCAACCAGCGCGGCGAGTTGGTGGCGCGCGCGACGCAGGGCAGCTACACCTACAATCCCAAGAAGAAAGACTGATTCCGGCTTCTGACCGATTCCAAGATCTTTAACTTACGCGACGAGCGAGAGCGACCGCGTTCCGCTCAAGGAGGAACAAATGGCAATCAAGTACAGCATACCCCAGCAGGTGTATTGGGACGATGTCAACGAGGGCGATGAGATTCCGTCGGTCGACTTCAATCTCACGATACAGCGCATGGTCATAGCAGCCGGGGGCAACCGGAACTTTTCCCCGCTACACCACAACACCAGGATAGGCAAAGCCGCCGGCGCAGGCGACATGTTCCTGCAGAACGGCTCCTGCCTGATGCTGTGGGAGCGCGTGGTATCGGACTGGTGCGGAATTTACGCGCGCGTGAAGAAGGTGACTTTCCGCATAACGGATTTCCACAATGCGGGTGAAAAAATCCATGTGGGCGGAAAGATCGCGCGCAAATACCAGGAAGACGGTCTGAACCTGGTGGACCTGAAAATGCAGTCCGATACGCCGCGCAAAGTAGGCATGACGGGCACCGTGGTGTTGGCTCTGCCTACCCGGTCCAATCTTACCGGCACCCCGCGCTGGAATGCCAAGGGCGTCGCCTGCTAGCTGAGCAGACCACAAGAATTAGGGCGGAAATTACGCAGCATCGAGCAGCGCCGCTCTAAGAAATGCGACGGTCGCGGGCCAGGCAATTGCGCCCGCGGTTGCGTCGGCAGGGCTCTCTTCGCGTGTCTTTCCGAAGAAGCCGTGGCGCGCCTGCGGATAGTAGAAGACGGTGGTCGGCGCCACGCCGGGTCTTGATTCGAGCGCAGCGCGCAGTTGCGCAAATGACGCGTTGGACGTTACGTAATCCTGGCCCGGATAGTGGATTTGCACCGGGCACGCGATGTTTGCGGCGAGTGCAATAACGTCGCCTGCCTTGGCCGGCTTCGGATCGCGTATGCTCGGGTAGAAGGCGACGCTCGCCGAAAGGCGCGCGTCGGCCGCGGCAAGCACTAGGCTCATGCGGCCTCCCATGCAAAAGCCGATGACGCCGACCTTGGCAACGCCCAGGTCCCGCTGCATGTAATCCACCCAGCCGCTATGCTCGCGCTGCAAAACCGCGTCGTCGAAGACGCTCGCGCTCAGGCGTCCCTTCTCTTCCCGTGTCAGGTCGGGGCCGTAGGCGGTGAACGGGTCCCACGCAAGCGCGGTGAGACCTGCGTCGGCGAGCTTTATCAGGATGTCGTCGGTGGCTTTATTGAGGCCGACCACTGACGGCAGCAGGATCACGCCAGCGCCGCGATTCTCCGACGGCTGCAAAAATCGGGCGTGCCCCCCGCCGCGGGTGATGTCGGTAACGGTCCGGTTTGGCATGATGGTGATCGAGCCTCCTCTGAGGCGCCAGTTAGCACCTGCAGCAAGAGCTTGTCAAGCCGGCATTACGCAGACGCCCTTTCGTTCAAGCCATCGTTGCGGAGGATCGAGTCGAGCACACGCGCCAACTCGTCCATGGTGCTCGGCTTGAGGATGAGTTCGCGGATGCCCGCTGTGCGCGCGAGCGTTTGGTCCTCGGCCCGCAGGTAGCCGGTGGTCATCACCACCGGTATGCCAGCGCGCACGGCAAGCACTTCGCGCGCGAACTCGAGCAAGCCAACTGGACGTGGTGGCGGCCTTTGGGAACCGGTACCCGACATGGCGTGCCAGCTTGACGTCACCGGACATCTGCCCTTGAGTGGAGTTGGAAACGGCACACGGCATTGCAATCGGGCGGGCGCAGGCGCAACATGTGCATCGGCGCCACGCCGGCTGGCGTCGATTCCCTGCTATCGGCCCGGCCTGCAAGATATTGAGCGGCATTGAATTCGCAACCGTTTCTCGCATGCACAGCTTCCATATGAAGGACCGGTGCTGGGACATGGTGCCCGTCGGACAAGCCAACAGCCGAGTGGTCTGCGTGTTCTTGGCGCTGGCACTGATCACCGCGCCTGTCGCCGCGCATGCAAACGTGGGCATCGGCTATTTCATGGTCGCAGCGCCGTTTGTCTTGGCGGCGCTGCTGCCGGCGATCCTGCTCGAAGCCGGCGTGCTCGCGCCGCTCCTGCCGGTTCCGCCGCGGCGCGCCCTGGCACTGTCATGCATCGCCAACCTGCAATCGACTCTTTGGGGTTTCGGTCTGGCAATCGCGGTCGACGCGGTTCTCATCTGGATCTCGGGCTCGATGGGACCGGAGCCGACCATGTCCAGCGTAATCGCCGTGCTGGTGCCGCTATTTCTTTTCACCTGGCTGATATCGCGCGATCGCACGCCGCAGGACCGAGGTGCCGCGCCTGCGCGTGGTCCGCGCCAGCGGCGTAGCGAATCTACTATCCTACTCGGCGATGATCGCGCTAGTCTGGATGGTCATGCCCGGACAAGGAGGCATTGCGCTCGGCATGCGCGCGAACGAGGCGATGCTATTCGGCAACGAAGCGCAGATTGCAGTGGAAGATTTCTACCGGAGTAAGGGCAGGTTGCCGCAAAGCGGCGACGAGGCCGGATATCCGAGTGCCGCCGCCCGCGAGGGCAAACGCGTATCGGCGGTCGAAATCCGCGAAAACGGCGTGGTGGTGCTGACGCTCGGAATAGACGATTTCTGGCTCGAAGGCGGCGAAATCAGGTTGACGCCTGCCGCAGATGCGGACAAAAGGACGGTCAACTGGAAATGCAGCTCGACGCTGCCCCGCAGATCCCTGCCTGCCGCCTGCCGCCGCTGATCGCATGACGAAGTAGAAAATTCCGGCGCCTTCGGTCCCGCCGCTGCGGGCTGCAACCCGCAGCGGCGTGCGCATCGGGCCGGCCCGCGCTCGAGTGAGCGGTGTACCATGTTGTGCAAATGGGACGCACGAAGCGCGAGCGAGAAACAGCAGATGCAAGGAGTGGGCACGCCCGAGGCGACGCTCGGGTCGCGCCCTTGAACCTTTCGCTGATACGCCCGTTCCAGGCGGTGCTCACACCGGCGGCGATTCTGCTCGCCACCGCGCTTGCGCTGGCCATCGGCCCCACGCTGCCGCCATCTCTCTCCGGGCTGAGAATTCTCGCGCCCTACGTGGTGCTGCTGCTGGGCACAGGCATGGGTGTGTGGTTCAACCGCGGCCGCGCGTTCATCGCACTGGCCTCGCTGCTCGCCGCATATGCCGGATACAGCCTCGCGCTGGAATTTGGCGCGGCGAACTTCGCCGCGCGCGCCGTGTATGCGGCGCTCGCGGTTCTCGTTCCATCGAACATCCTGCTCGCCCTGATTTTCCCCGAGCGCGGCGTATTCCATCATTTCAACTATCGCTGGCTCATGCTCGGCGTTGCCGAAATCCTCGCCACCGCCTGGGTCGCCAGCGCCGGGCTCAGCAACCTGTCGGGCACCGTATGGCAGGACCTGCTCGATCATTGGCTGCTCAAGACGCCGCCGGCGCCGCTCGCGGGCCGGCTGCTGTTCGTCGCGGTGCTCGTCGCCGCCGCGGCGCGGGCATGGCCCAAGGCTCCGGCCACCGGAATTCGCCCGCTCGACATCGGCCAGGCGGGCGCACTCGTGGCGTTCATCATCGCCTGCGAGTGGGCGCACACGCCCGGCGTCTTCGGCTGGTTCATGATGGCGGCCGGCGCGATCCTGCTGGTTTCGTTGCTGCAGGAATCGCATCGCCTCGCTTTCCGCGACGAACTGACGGGACTGCCCAGCCGGCGCGCATTGGAAGAGCGCCTTCACGGGCTTGGGCCGGCCCACACCATCGCGATGGTGGATATCGACCATTTCAAGAAGTTCAACGACACGCACGGGCACGCTACCGGAGACCAGGTGCTGAAACTCGTGGCGGCGCGCCTGGCCGAGACCGAAGGCGGCGGCACCGCGTACCGCTACGGCGGCGAGGAGTTCTGTCTGCTGTTTTCGGAGCGCACGCTGGACGAAGCCCTGCCGCAAATCGAAAATATCCGCGCACGCATCGCGGCCTACCGCATGGCGGTGCGCAGCGACGACCGGCCGAAAGACGCGGAGACCGGGACGCGATTGCGCCATATGCGTACACCCGAAATGACGCTGTCGGTGACCGTGAGCATAGGCGTGGCGGAGGCCGACAGCGCACGCGCAACCCCGGCACAGGTGCTGCGCGCCGCCGACAAAGCGCTCTACCGAGCCAAGGAGGCGGGGCGAAACCGGGTCAGCCGCTGAACCCGTGGCCGCTATAGTTTTGGATGAGACTTCCATCTGTCTGCCGCTCAATCACGCAGACCAGGTCAGCGAGCATGCGTGCGAACGGCCACCGAGGTATCCCCCCCTCTTAGACGAGCAGTGCCAAGGACGTATCAGTGGCGAGCCTGCACCTTTCAGCGCGTGTATTGGAGCGTGCATCTCCCCGCGGACGCCCCCTGCATTCTTGATAAATGTCAATCGATGCGGGCGAGAAAGTTCTAGATTTCCGAACAATAGGGGCGCGCTATGGGAACCGGAAAAATCATGAAGAGAACGCGGTATCTGGTTATTTTCGGAGCCGTCGGCGCGCTGATGTTTCTGTTCCTCTTGCTGGGACCGCCAGAATTGCTCGCGCGGTCGGAAACGCCGGTCTTTTGCGGTGGATGTCATGTTATGGAATTGGAATTTGAGGCGTGGTCTCATGCCGGCGCGCACAGAAGAAAGATATGCGTGGACTGCCATCTTCCGAATGAGAATGTGGCCCTTCACTACCTCTGGAAATCGCTTGACGGCATGAAGGATGTGCTTCTCTTCTACTCGGGCACGGTGTCGGACGAGATCAAACTGACATCGCATGGCGCCCAGGTAGTGCAGGCCAACTGCATAAGGTGCCACAGCTCTTCCGTGGAGTTCATCGACCCCGACCGAAACTGCTGCGAATGCCACAGAAGACTGATGCACAGGAGGAGCGGGACGATCGCGACCTTATGACCTGACGGCGAAATATGTGCGGATCGGCGAGGGCGATATTCGCGCTTGATAGGGAGTTAGAGATGAAAAGAGCAAATGTCTCACTGATGTTGTCGGTGTTTGTTTCTGCGGCTTCCCTGTTGCTGGTCGGTTGCCAGCCGCCCAAGAGCGAACCGGTAAAGACGGTAATCATTCCGGCCAACGAGGTTGATCCGGCTGTCTGGGGAAAAGCGTATCCGACCGAATACGAGTTGTGGAAAAAGACCGAAGAACCCACGCCGGCTGGAAAGAGCGTTTATAAGAAGGGCTTCGATACCGACAAGGTCATTTACGACAAGCTGGCCGAATTCCCATATATGGCCCTGCTCTTTAACGGCTGGGGATTTGGCCTCGAATACAATGAGCCCAGAGGCCACGCGCATATGCTGCGCGACCAGCTCGAAGTCGACCCCGCCAGGGTAAAGTCAGGAGGGGTGTGTCTCAGTTGCAAGACCCCCTACGCTCCGGCATTGGAGAAAGAAAAACGCGCGGATTATTACGCAAAGCCTTACAAGGAAATACTCGCGTCTATCCCTGAAAAATACCGGACGCTAGGCGTGGCTTGCATCGATTGCCACGACAATACCGACATGTCCCTTAAGATATCCAGAGGCTTTACCCTGACCGCCGCGCTGAAAGAGATGGCGGTGGAACCGGATAAGCTGACAAGACAGGAGAAAAGAAGCATAGTCTGCGCCCAATGCCATGTCACCTACAACATTCCGAAGGACAAGGACATGCGTTCCACCGGGCTCTTTTTCCCGTGGCACGGCAGCAAGTGGGGCAATATCACAGTTGAGAACGTAATCAAGAAAATAAGAAGCGACGATTCCAATAGAGAATGGAAACAGAACGTCACCGGGTTCAAGATGGGCTTTATTCGTCATCCGGAGTTTGAGTTCTTCTCGAATAACAGCGTTCATTGGAAGGCCGGGGCGGCCTGCGCCGACTGCCATATGCCCTATACCAAGGTCGGCGTCAACAAGGTGTCGGACCATCGCGTTATGAGCCCGCTCAAGAACGATCTCAAGGCCTGCATGCAGTGTCATACCGAGAGCGCTGCGTGGCTCAAGGAACAGGTCACTACCATACAGGACAGGACCGTTTCCCTCATGAACAGATCCGGCTATGCCACGGCGACTGTGGCCAAGCTTTTCGAAATTGCCCACAAGGCCCAGGCCGATGGGAAGGATATAGACAAGAGTCTTTACGACAAGGCGAAGGACTATTATGAGGAGGCCTTCTATCGCTGTGTCTACATCGGCGCCGAAAACTCGGTCGGCTTTCATAATCCCACCGAGGCGCTGAGAAACCTAGGCGATGCCGCAGCGTTTGCCGGCAAGGCCGAGGGGCTGCTCAGGCAGGCCTTGGCCAAGGCGGGCGTAAACGTGCCCATTAAAGTGGACCTCGAGTTGAAGAAGTACCTCGACAACCGAGGCGAAAAGAAACTCATGGGCAATCCGGCCGTTGAATTCCAGGACCCGATGCGCCTTCAGGCCCAATTCTAATTCTTCGCGACCGAATGGAACGGGGCCTCGGCCCCGTTTTCATTTTCCTGCGACCGACCTCGGGAATGTCTGCAAGACCTGTGATCGCGCCTGGCAATTGAGTGGTCAAGGCAAGAGACAGACAGCGCGGTTCGGATCGATAAAGCACATGCTGCTGGGGCGCTGACCGACGACGTCAGCGCTATGGGATAATGCCCTGCACAGCGCAGGTGGTCGACTGTGCGCACGTCAATCCGATCAACGACAATAGGATGAACCATGGCTGACATGCATTTCTTACGCGCCGAGGCGCTCAACGCGGCGACGCGCGAACTGGTGCGCGGCTTCGGCTCGGATGAGCGCGAAGTCGAGCTGGTGACCGAAAATCTGATCCAGGCCAATCTCACCGGCCACGATTCGCACGGCGTCGGCATGCTGCCGCGCTATTCGGAAGCCTTTGCGGAGGGTGGGCTGAAGGCGAATGCGCACATCAAGACGCTGATGGACGGCGGCGCGCTGCTGCGCATCGACGGGCAGGCGGGCTTCGGCCAGGTGATCGGGCACGAGGCGATGACGCTTGGCATCGAGCGCACGAAGAAGTTCGGCAGCTGCATCATGGCGCTCGGAAATTCGCATCACCTGTGCCGCATCGGCGCCTGGGCGGAAATGGCGGTCGCGCAGGGCTTCGTCTCGATCCACTTCGTAAACGTCAGCTCGCGCCCGATCGTCGCGCCGTTCGGCGGCCGTGACGCACGCTTCGGCACCAATCCATTCACCGTCGGCATTCCGGTGGCCGGGCGCGACCCGATCCTGCTCGACTTCGCCACCAGCGTCATCGCGCAGGGCAAGGCGCGCGTCGCGCATAACAAGCGCGAACAACTGGCGCCCGGGCGCATCCTCGACGATAAGGGCAACGAGAGCACCGATCCGGCCTACGGCGTGGTGCCCCCGCTCGGCGCCATCCTCGCCTTCGGCGAGCACAAAGGCTACGGCATGGCGGTGGCGTGCGAACTGCTGGGCGGCGCGCTCGCCGCGGGACTCGCCATCGATGGGCCGGCGAGCGGCAAGAAGCGCGTGCTGAACGGCATGCTCACCATCATCCTCGACCCGAAGGCGATTTCAGACACCGCGACGTTCGAGCGCCAGACCCGCGGCTTTCTCGACTGGGTCACTGCGTCGCCGCCGCGCGCGGGGTTCGACAAGGTGCGCCTGGCGGGCGAACCCGAGCGTGAATGGCGCGCGAAGCGGCTCGCCGAAGGCATTCCCGTCGACGCCAACACCTGGCATGACATCCTCGAGGCGGCGAAAAGGCTCAAAGTCGATCCGGCAAAAATCAACCGGCTGGCGGGCGTGAAGGCCTGATTCTTCCTGCCTGGAATGGAACTGATCAGGGCGCAATCCACCGCATTGCGCCGGCTTTCAGCAGACGCGCGCAGCGTGGCGCGCGCGATGGCGCTGCTCTGGACCTGGCGTCCGCGTAGCGCGACCTACGAGCTTCTGCGGCAGCTCGGCGCAAAATCCGCCGCAGGCAAGGCCCATACCCAGGAGAGCGTCAAACTCGCGCAGGAGGAGCTCAGGCGCGTAGGCCTGCTGCACGAGCACCAGGCGCGTCAAGGCTATTCGCGCTTGCACGACGCGGCGCGCAGCGCGCTTTACCGAGAGCTGCTCGATGATAGCTCGATCGAAACCCTGCGGCTCGCCTTGCAACGGTCGCAATCCTACACGGCGAACGTCTATCACTGGCCGCTATGGGATGCCGCAGCCACGGTTGCGCTGTTGCGCTTGGAATTGCTAGCCGGTACGCCAGCCGCGCAACTCGATGCGCTGCGTCAGCAAGTAGCACGCGTACATAATTGGGACGATGTACTTTACGCCGCGTGCCTGGAGGCTTTCGACGCGACGTTATTCGAGCGCATTGCGCCTGAATGGCGCTGGAATCTTGCGTTCGTTGCCGTCTGCGACGTCTGCGCCTTCTGGCGTCTGGATCTGCTCCCGGTGTGTGACTGGGCTTCGAGTAAACTTGATACCGAGCCCGCCACCGTGCCCAAGTACTTGCGCCTGCGACTGGCCGAAGTGCTATTGCATCGCGGTGAGAGCGCGCGCATCGCAACCGTCCTGGCAAACGATGCGAGCGGCGCGGCGAGCGCCTTGCGTGCTGCCGCACTGGTGCCGCAAGGACGCTGGGCCGAAGCGCAGACTGCGTTCGAAGCGGCGTTCAAGCAGCGCCAGGATGAATCGGGTGCGCGCAAGCGGCTGTTGCCCGCGAGCGTGGCCTGGCTTTATCCGCTCGCGCTGCTCGCGCAGCAAACGCCCAAGCATATGGAATTGGCACGCAAGTTTTGCGTTGGCGAATCAGGCTCGCGCAAACCCGATGCCTATGACGGCTGGGGCCTATGGGTGCATGCGATCTCAGTTCGCCTGGGGGATATCGCCCTCGATAAGGACGCTTTGACTTTGCGCTCTTCGGCGGGCCATTACCTCGACCGAACGGACTTGTGGCGCTGTCTGCTGCGCGCCTGGCTGGGAGCAGAGATGGTCCTCGGCGGCAAGAAGGTGCCTGCCAAACGCGAGGAAGTGGTCTTCGCACTGCATGAACGCCTGCAAGCCTGTGGTTTCTTGTGGCTCGATGCGCAGCTTGCCGCGGCCGAAACGGTCTTCGCCGGCGGAGATGCACCTGATCGCTTCTTCGTCAGCGGTGCCGAAGAAGCCTGGCGCACCGTGCTCGCCTCGCTGCAGGCCCTAGGCGGCGAAACCGCGACTCCCAGGGGAGCGGCGGCGATGCGCATCGTCTGGTCGATCAGTCTGGATAAGAAAGGCGGCATCGACGCAATCGCACCGACGGAACAAAAGCGCGGTGCGCGCGGTTGGAGCAAACCCAAGGCGCTCGCGCTGGCCAAACTCGCGGGAAACGAAAAACTCGACCCCTGGGATGCCAAGGCAGCGCGCGCGATCCGCCAGGATCGACGCTATGCGCGCCGCTACACCCTGGACCGCGCCGCCGCCATCCTCGCGTTAATCGGGCACCCGGCGGTGGTGATGTCCGATGCCCCCGAGACCACGGTCGATGTGATCGAGGGCACGCCGGAACTGGAGGTTGCGCGCAACGGTGAAAGCTATGTTCTGCGCGTCACGCCGCCCGTGCGCTCGGAGCCCGAGGAGGTCGCTTATCGCTATTACGTTTCGGAGGAGGAGAGGCGCGCGTCCGAGGCGCTGCAGCATATAACGGTAGTGCGCGATTCGCCGCAGCGCATCCGCGTGATCCGCCTCACCCCAGCGCAGCGCCGCGCCGCACAGCTGGTGTCGGGACGCTTTTCCGTGCCCGCCACCGCGCAGGCCGAGTTGCAGCAGGCGCTGCACGCGCTGGCCGGGCATTTTCATATCCAATCCGATCACGCCGAGGCGGCGCGCGAAATCGCTGCCGAAGCGCGCCTGCGCGCGGAGCTGGCGCCGGTGGGCGAGAGCCTGATGTTGCGCCTGGTGGCGGCGCCGCTGGGACCGGACGGACCGCGCCTGATGCCCGGCAGCGGCCGCGCTCGCATCATGGCCGCGGTAAAGGGCGAAACCGTCGGAGCGCAGCGCGACCTGGTCGCAGAGCGCGCGCATCTGGATGCGGTGCTCGCGGCGCTCGAATTTCTCGATCCGCCCGAGCGCGGCGATCTCGTGTGTGAGTGGGTGGTAGATGAACCCGAACGCGCACTCGCCATGGTCGAGGCGCTGCCGCAGTTGCCGGCGGTGCAAGCTATAGACTGGCCGCGCGGCCAGCAGGTCCGCGTGCTCACACTCGACTGCGCGCGCCTCGCGCTCAAGGTGCGCACCGAGCGCGACTGGTTCCGGCTGCAGGGACGCGCGCAGCTTGACGAGGGACTAGTGTTCGAACTCGAAACGCTGCTCGCTGCGGCCGCGGGCAGCAGCCGCTTCCTGCCCATGGGCAAGGGCGTGTACGCTGCGCTCACGCGCGAGCTGCGCGAGAAACTGGCCGAACTCGCGGCGGTGGCGGAATCCCACGGCGACGAACTGCGCGTGCCGCAGATTGCGGCTGCATGGCTCGACGAGGTGCTGGAAGGCGTAGCCGCCGAAACTGACGCGGGATTTCTCGACAAGATCGAACGGCTGCGCGCGGCTCAGGCCATGCTGCCATCCCTGCCCAGCGGCCTGCAAACCGAACTGCGCCCCTATCAGGAAGACGGCTATGCCTGGGCCATGCGCCTGGCGCAAGCGGGATTCGGCGCCTGCCTTGCCGACGATATGGGGCTGGGCAAGACCATCCAGGCTCTCGGCGTGCTGCTCGCGCGCGCCGCGGGCGGTCCAGCGCTGGTGGTGGCGCCGACCTCGGTGTGCGGCAACTGGCTCGCCGAGACGCAGCGCTTCGCGCCCACGCTCAACGCCCAGATCTACGGTGAGGGCGATCGCAGCGCGCTGGTCGAATCGGTCGAGGCACGCGACGTGCTGATCGTGTCCTATACGCTGATGCAGCAGGCGCAGGAAGCGTTTGCGAGCCGGACCTGGCATACACTGGTGGTCGATGAAGCGCAAGCGATCAAGAACGCCGCCGCCAAGCGTTCGCTCGCCATTTTCGACCTGCCGGCCGACTTCCGCATGGCCTTGTCCGGCACGCCGATAGAAAATCGTCTGGCCGAGCTGTGGTCGATCATGCGCTTTTGCAATCCAGGATTGCTCGGCAGCCTTACGCGCTTTAACGAGCGCTACGCCGCGCCGATCGAACGCAACCGCGACCGCGACGCGCAGCGCATGCTGCGGCGCCTGATTGCACCTTTCGTGCTGCGCCGGACCAAGTCGCAGGTGTTGCAGGAACTGCCGCCGCGCACCGAACTCATGCTGACGATCACGCCCGAAGCAAGCGAAGCCGCGCATTACGAAGCGCTGCGCCGGGTGGCAGTAGCTGCGGCCGAGAGCGCCGCGGCGAGCGAACTAGGCGGGCAGGCGCATCTGCATATCCTCGCGCAGTTGACGCGTCTTCGGCGCGCGGCCTGCGATCCGCGGCTAGTCAGCCCTGCGTTTGGCATAGTCGGTGCCAAGGTTCGCGCCTTCGCCGAGCTTGCCGCCGAGCTCGCCGCCAATGGGCACAAGGCGCTGGTATTCAGCCAGTTCGTCGATTTCCTCACCTTGCTTCGCGCGCCGCTCGACGAAGCCGGCATCCGCTATCAGTATCTGGACGGCGCGACGCCGGCTGCCGAACGCACGCGCCGCGTCGCCGCTTTCCAATCAGGCGAGGGCGACCTGTTTCTAATCAGTCTCAAAGCCGGCGGCTACGGCCTCAACCTCACCGCCGCCGACTACGTCGTCATCACCGATCCCTGGTGGAATCCAGCAGCCGAGGATCAGGCCATGGGCCGCGCCCATCGCATCGGCCAGCAGCGCCCCGTGACCGTCTATCGCCTGGTGGGCAAAGGCACGCTGGAAGAGCGCATCGTTGAGCTGCATCACGACAAGCGCGCACTGGCAGAAGGCGTGCTCGCCGAAAACGCAGAGGGCGCAATACTTCCATCGGCCGCGGAGCTGATAGCGCTGATGCGCGGCGCGTGAAGCGCTCGCGCTGCACGAAAATCTGGCGCAGTGATCAGCCCTTCAATCCGGGCATGGAAAAGCCCGCCTGCTCGAGGTCATTGATCAGCGCCGTCGACTGCTCCGCGCCGAGTTCGACGAGAGGCGGGCGCATGGTGGCCCAGCCGTCCTGGCCGCTCCAATGCGCAATCGCGCGCTTCATGGCCGGAATCATCGGATATTTTTGGAAGATGAGGCGGATGCGATCGAGGCCCGCCTGCTGCGCATCGGCAGAGTCCGATTTCCATTCGCTATAGAGCTTGTGTATCGCCGCCGGGTTGACGTTGGCAGTGGCGCTGATGCAGCCTTTGCCGCCAGAACGCAGGCCCGCAAGTAAAAACGTCTCGCTACCCGGGAAGACGTCGAAGCCCTGCTTGGCAAACCGGTCGAGCATCGCCTTGGTGTTGTTCCAGTCACCCGATGAGTCCTTGGCGCCGGCGATGTTCTTCGGGTAGGCTTTGAGCAGGCGCTCGATCAGTCCGAGGCTGATCGGCACCTGGGTCATCTGCGGAATGTGATAGAGGTAGATCTGCAGGCGCGCATCGCCCACGCGCTCGACGATTTCGGCGTAATTGCGAAAAAGGCCCTCGTCTGACACGCCCTTGTAGTAGAACGGCGGCAGCATCAGCGCGCCCGCGCAACCGAGATTCACCGCATGCGCCGTGAGGCGCACCGAGTCGGTTACAGCGCAGCAGCCGGTGCCGGGCATCATGCGCGCCGGGTCGATGCCGGCTGCAACCAGCTTTTCCAATAGTTCCATGCGCTCGCCTACGGCAAGCGAATTCGCTTCGGAATTGGTGCCGAACACCGCCAACCCGACGTTGTTTGCGACGAGCCACTTGCACTGGCGCACGAAGCGTTCGGCGTCATGGCTAAGGTCGGCCTTGAACGGGGTGACGACGGGTGACAGTACTCCGGTGATGCGTTGAGTCATAGCAATTGCTCCAGTTTGCGTGGTAACGGTCGGCCGCGAAACTTCTGTTTCAGGCCTTTCTGAGGAAATCGAAGTCGCAGCCCTGCTCGGCCTGCAGCACGCTCTTCAGGTACAAACTCGCGTAGCCGCGCGTGGCCTGCAACTGCAGCGGGCGGTGCGCGCTGCGGCGCCGCGCGAGCTCGGCCTCGTCCACCAGCAAGTCGAGTTTGCGCTGCGATACCGACAGCCGGATGCGGTCGCCTGATCGCACGAGCGCGAGCGGTCCGCCGATGGCGGATTCGGGCGAGACGTGCAGCACGATCGTGCCGAAGGCGGTGCCGCTCATGCGCGCGTCGGAAATGCGCACCATGTCCTTGACGCCGGTGCGCGCGAGTTTCGCGGGTATCGGCAGATAACCGGCCTCGGGCATGGCGTAGCCGCTCTTCGGCCCGGCATTCTGCAGCACCAGAAAATCGTCCGCTGTCACCTCGAGCGCGGGCGCGTCGATGCGCGCGGCGAGATCGTTGAGCGATTCGAACACCACGGCACGGCCTTCGCGTTCGAAAAGTCTCGGGTCGGCGGCCGAGCGCTTGATGATTGCGCCGTTCGGGGCGAGCGTGCCAAAGAGCGCCGCCAAGCCCCCTTGTTTCTGGTAGGGCTCCTTGATGCTGCGCACCACATTGCGGTCGACCCAGGGCGCAGCGACGGCCAGGCGCTCACCCAGAGTGTCGCCCGACACCGTCATGCAATCGAGGTGCAGGAGCGGCTTCAATTCGCGCAGCACCGCGCCGATGCCGCCGGCTGCGTGCAGGTCGGACATGTAGTACTGGCCCGTCGGCTTCAGGTCCACCAGCACGGGCGTGGTGTCGGAAATCTGGTTCAGGCGCGCGAGCGAGACCGCAATGCCGAGGCGCCCGGCGATTGCGGTGAGATGGATGATCGCATTGGTCGAGCCGCCGATCGCGAGCAGCACCCGCAGCGCATTCTCCACCGATTTCTCGGTGATCACATCGCTCGGCCTGATTCTCGCAGCGATCAAGCCCACGGCCGCGTGTCCCGATGCCTCGGCCGCGCGCAGGCGATCGGCGTGCACGGCTGGGATGGCCGCCGTACCCGGCAAGGTCATGCCCAGGGCCTCGGCGATCGCGGCCATGGTGCTCGCGGTGCCCATCACCGCGCAGCTGCCGGCGGTAACGACAAGATTGCCTTCGATGTCGGCGATCTCGCCCGCGGAGATTTCCTTAGCGCGGAACTTGGCCCAGAAGCGGCGGCAGTCGGTGCAGGCGCCCAGCCGCTCGCCCTTGTACGAGCTCGGCAGCATCGGGCCGCCGACGAGCTGGATCGCGGGCACATCGGCCGATGCCGCGCCCATCAGTTGCGCCGGCACGGTCTTGTCGCAGCCGCCGATCAGCACCACCGCATCCATCGGCTGGGCACGGATCATTTCCTCGACATCCATGGACATGAGGTTGCGGAACATCATGCTGGTCGGATTGAGGAACACTTCGCCGAGCGAGATGGTGGGGAAATCGAGCGGCAGCCCGCCCGCGGCGAGCACGCCGCGCTTCACCGCGTCGACCAACTCGGGAAAATGGCGGTGGCAATTGTTGAAGCCGCTTGCGCTCTGCGCGATTCCCACCACCGGGCGCGCGAGCATCTGCGTCGAATAGCCCATCGATCGCGCGAACGAGCGACGCATATAAAGCGAGAAATCGGCGTCGCCGTAATTGGTGAGGCCACGCGCGAGCCCGCGCGCTTCACCCGGATCGATGCTCTTGGTCGTCAAGGTGCTTCCCGTTGCCGGCTCAGTCTATTTTGCCCGGGTCGCCGTCGAATTCCATCGGCGCGTAAAAACCGCCGTGAAACTGCGCAGCGATCGGATCTTCCACTTCGCCTCGCGCCAGAATTTCGGCGGCGTAGATCTCGGAATCGTCTTGCGGGCGGTAGCCGAGGAACTTCGCATTGGTGTTGTCCCAGCGGCTGCGCAGGTTGTTGGACACGCCGTAGATCACGACGAAATGATAATCCGGATAGTCGATGCAGCGCTCGGCCAGCTGCGCCATGTCGCGATGGCTGATCCAGGTAAGCAGCTGGCGCGCGTTGTCCGGGCGGTCGGGATTGCGGAAGGTGCCGATGCGCATGCAGGCGACGGACATGTCGTGCTTGTCCGCGTATAGGCGCCCGAGCGCTTCGCCGAACACCTTGGACACGCCATAGCGCGTATCGGGCCGCGGCACTACCGTGTTGTCGATAAAGCGCTCGCGCGGGTGAAAGCCGACGGCGTGATTCGAACTCGCGTAGACGACGCGCTTGACCCCCGCGCGCCGCGCGCCCTCGAATACGTTGTAGCAGCCGACGATATTCGCCGGCAGAATCCTCTCCCACGTGTCTTCGGTCGCCTGCGCGCCCAGGTGCACCACGCAATCGACACCTTGCAGCATGCGTTCGCATGCGGCGAGATCGCCGAGGTCTGCCTGCACCAGTTCCTCGCCCGGCGCCGCCGTGCCTAGAGGCGCGATGTCCGTCAACCGCAGCTGGTATTTGCCCTTGTAGGCCGCGCGCAGAACGCTGCCGATGGCGCCCGCGGCGCCCGTGATCAATACGCGCTTCATGTCCGCCTCCTTTAGTGGATGCTTAAGTCGCAACGAGCCTGAAAAAAGCCTCGTCTCGCCTGTTCCAGGCAGGGCCTGACGCGACGGGTTTTTGCATGCCGGATTTTACGCCTGGCGTACGCCAGCCGCTGTATTCTTTACGCTTTTTTCTCGAAGTGTTGAGGCAGTTAGGCGGCTACACGGCACGCATATAGGCACAGCGCCCTAGCGGGCGGATGTCACGGGTCTATGCGCCCGGAGGAAGGATCGTACTTGGCGCACCACCAGGGGGATCCGATCTTTCGTTTCCTTCCAAGGGAAGAGGCTCACTTCGGACTTCGGCGCGAGACTCACGACCTCCATGGCCACGGCATACGGGTGCCCAGGGACGTCGTCCGGCAGGACCAATATGGGTGTCTGGCAATTGCGCACGAAGTCGCGCGTCACGGTGAAGACGAAGTCGGCGTTGGTGCGGTACATCTTGGTCAGGAAGGCGTCGACCATCGCCATCGTGATGTCGGGCCGACGCTTGCACAGCCCTGGAGCCCAACCGGTCATGTTGTTGTTGTAGAAGAGGTCACGCATCTCCGGACGGGACCCGCTCGGCTGCGCGAACACGGCCGCGACGATACGCTCGGGCGAGCGCCGCAACAGGTTCCAGATGAAGGGTCCGCCGATGCAAAAGCCCATTACCAGGAACTCGCGGATGCCCAGGTGATCCATCAGGCCTAGATGGTCATCGGCGTACGCGTCCCAGGGGCGGTCGATCTCGAGCGGGCCCGAGGACTCACCGCCGTTGGCGTTCCGGAGGTCCAACGTAATGCAACGGTACTCGTCCTCGAACTCCTCCATCGGATTGAACGGCGCGTTTCCGGTGAGAAACGAAATTGTCGAATTCAACCCCCCGCCAGGGATGATCAACAGCGGGAAGCCGGAGCCGGCTTCTTCGTGGTGGATGCGGACGTCGCCTTTTTGGTAGAACGGCATGGCAGTTTCTCCTTGCTCAGTGTGGTGTCCCGAGTGCGCGAGCATCGGTGCCCTGGTGCGCACACAAGGCGCTCTCGGACGCGTGGTCCGTCCATGGTCGGGAGGCATACTACTGTGGCCCTCTCACCGCGTCTGTTAGACCAGAGCAAGCTTGAAGAGTTTTGAGCGTTCGCGACAGAAACTCGATATGACCGCGACCGACAGTTCTTTGCCACGTCCGGCCGCACGCACCTCGCCGGCCAGCGCAAATTGCGAGCGCGTGGATGTTAGGTGAGTCGGCGTACCGATGGCGCGCCGACCGGAGTAGTCCTATCCGGCAAGAATCGTTGCGGCGCGCGGATCAATTTTCCAGGCTATTTCTCACGGACCTGTCGATAAACAGCAGTGTCGGGTACATCACTTGATTTTCGATCGTTTCGTGTTCCCGGAGGCTGTGAACCAACTCGGCAATTTCCTTGTTCTTCTCTAGGCGCGCTGCCTGCAGCAATGCCTCGATCGCGGAATTGATCGGTCGATCGTCGCCGTGCATGGCAAGGTGCTGCGCACTAAGCCGGACGATCAACGGCGCTCCTGTTGTGGAACGCGATCGCACACGATCTGACGCCAAATCATGCAGCAATCCAATTGCACGGAATACCTGTTCTTCTTCCTCGGCAAAATGCCGCAGACATAGCTGCGCTACCTGCTCGGCCGCCTTCCCGATTCGGCCTGGTTCCCTCGCGGCCTTGAGCAATTCGGCGCGCAGCATCTCATGGTCAAGTGTCAACGCTTCAGGTATTTCGAGTTTCGCGCACGAAAGCAAGTTCGAGTTCATGAACATCTGCTCCTATCAAAATGGGGCCGGTTGAGCGCAAAGCTCCACTGGCCCAGGGCACACGGTTTGCGGCCGAATGAAACTGCGGTGATCGAGGAATGCCCGGTCTTTCGGCGCGTCTATTGCGTACACGATGCACTTCCCATGCCAGAGCGGGGTAATCCGTAACATACGGAAACTGCGAAAGAAATTGCGCAGGTAGAATCGCGGGAAGAGGAGGAATGGCGGGGATGGGGATTATGCCCCGCCAAACTTAGGGACATCGCCCCGGGGAACGAATGCCACAGCTGCAGCCTAGTTCAACTGGGTGAACTGTCAAATCACTATGCGTGCCGACCGCAGTTGGGGTAGAACTCGGGAATCCTGGAAATCGACAGTTGGTCTGCACTGACGAATACGGAGCTGAACATGACCGATGGCGAATTCCTCACCTGGCGGGTCGGTGCGGTGCGCATCACGCGCGTGCGCGAACTCGGAGGCGCGCCGTTTCCGGGCACCTTTCTGTTTCCGGACGCATCACCCGAGCTCGTCCGGCGCCACGCCTGGCTAAAGCCCCATTTTGCGCACGAAGACGGGCGCCTTTACGGTTCAATTCACAGCTTCGTCATCGAGTCCGGCACGCGGCGCATCATCGTCGACACCTGCGTCGGCAACGACAAGCCCCGCACCGTAAGAGCGTGGAACCTCCTGCACGAGCCTTACCTGCAGAACCTCGAGGAGGCCGGATTTGCGGCGGACACGATCGACACGGTACTGTGCACGCACCTGCATGTCGATCACGTCGGCTGGAACACGCGCCTGGTAGAGGGCAAATGGGTGCCGACCTTTCCCAACGCACGCTACCTATTCGGCAGAAAAGAGTGGGAGCACTGGTCCTCGGATGCGGCGCGCCACCACAACGGCGATGTCATGGGCGATTCGGTGCGGCCCATCGTCGACGCCGGCCTTGCCCATCTGGTGGACATGAATCACGTGCTCACCGACGAGGTGCGGCTAGAGCCCACGCCCGGGCACACACCGGGCCACGTCAGCGTGCGTATAGCCTCGCGTGGCGAGGAGGCGGTCATCACCGGCGACATCATGCACCATCCGCTGCAGTGCGCCGAACCCGATCTCGCCAACAATTTCGATGCGGACGCGGATGCGGCGCGGCGCACGCGGCGCGAATTTCTCGCGCGCTACGCCGACCGTCCCGTGTTGGTCCTGGGCACGCACTTCGCACCGCCCACGGGCGGCTGGGTAGTCGATGCGGAGCAGGCGTGGCGCTTCGAAGTTACGCGGCCGGCGCGCGCCCGCAAACCGTAACTCGCGTATGCTGCGTCAACCCCATGCCGCAGACGGAGGCGAGGGGCTTAGGCAGAGGCGCCTTAATGTCAGTTCGGCTGCACCTTCGCTCCCGCGTCGCGCGCGATCTTGACCCAGCGCGTGATTTCTTCTTCGAGGAACTTGCGGAAGCCTTCGGGCGATGCTTGCGTGAACGACTCCACGCCGACGCTCGCGAACTTCTCCTTCACCTGCGCCTGCGCGACGGTCTTCACGACTGCGTCGTTGAGCTTCGCCACGACGGCCGCCGGTGTTCCCCTCGGCGCTATGAGGCCGAACCAGTTCACCGCCTGCACGTCCGCGTAGCCCTGCTCGCCGGTGGTCGCAATGTCCGGAAGCAGGCTGATGCGCTGCCGGTTGGCCACCGCAAGCGCGCGCAGCTTGCCTTGCTTGATCTGCGGCATCAGCGGGGGAAGATCCATGATCACGCCGTTCACGTGGCCAGCGATGGTGTCGGTGATCGCGGGGGCCGCCCCCTTGTACGGCACGTGCAGGAAGTCGCCCTTCGACACGTTCTTCAGCAGCTCGATGGCCAGATGCGGCAGGCCGCCGCTGCCCGAGGACGAGAGCGACACCTGTTTCTTCTTCGCCAGGGCCACGAGCTCCGTCAACGTCTTTGCCGGCACCGCGGGATGCACCGCGAGCACCTCGGGGGTGAGACCCGCGGTATTGACCAACGCGAAGTCCTTGAGGGGGTCATAGGGGAGGCTCGGAAACGTGGCCAGGCCGATCGCCATCGGACCCGTGCCCGTCAGCATGAGCGTATAGCCGTCGGGGGCGGACTTCGCGACGTAATGGGTGGCCATCGTGGCGTTGGCCCCGGGGCGGTTCTCGATCACCACCGACTGCCCAAGTATCTCGGCCATCTTCGGACCGATGATGCGCGCCACCACGTCGTTGGATCCGCCGGGCGGATAACCGATCACCAGCGTGATCGGCTTGTGCGGATATTGCTGCGCGCTCGAGAGCAGCGGGAACAGGATAGAGCAAAGTGCAAGCAATATTCTTCTCATCGTTACTCCTCGTGATTTGCTTGGCTATTGTGAACGAAAGCCGCTTGGGATACGCAGATTAGCCTTCGAGGGCGCACTTGTCTACGGTCGCGGGGATGACCTGCTCTGGCAGACTAGTGCATGCTGGCGCCGCCTGCGCATGTCCTGGACAAGCCGGTTACCTCGACGAACGCATAGCCCCGCGCTTCAATGCAAGTCGAGCGCGTAGCGCTTGAGCGCGCGCAGCGGCACCAATCGGAGCACGTCCTCGTGCGTGGACTCGAGCACAACCTTGGGCGCACACCCCGCCTCCCACGCCTCGACCCAGCGCAGCACGTGCAGGCACCAGCGGTCGCCGGGCTTGAGACCGTGAAAGCGCATCTCGGGCCGCGGTGTGGATAGATCGTTGCCGCGCGCGCGCGAAAATTCGAGGAAGTCCGCAGTTACCTTGATGCAAACCAGGTGGGCGACCCCGGCGGTCCCGCGTGTGGCGCAACAGCCGTCCCTGAAGAAGCCGGTCAGCGGGTCGTAGCTGCAAGCGAGCAATGGGCCGCCGAGGACGTTCTTTTCCTGGGAAGTAGGCGCGCTCATATATGGAATTCTAGCGCGAAACCTTAGGTAACCTCTGAAAGCCCTCGGTCGATGGTTTCTCGACCAAAGTCTTTCACTGAGATGGGGATTTGCAAAGGGGCCATGGGCCCCTTTTGCGGCGTTTCCTTAGAGCTTCCACTCCGCATAGGAATAAATGTAATTCGAGCCGCCGTCAACGTTCCCGAGCATTTGCGAACTGGCGAAGATGCCGGAGCGGTGGGATACGCCGAAGCCGATATAGGCTTCGCGCAGCGTGCGCACTCCGAGCAGATCTCCCACGCTCACATCGATGCTCGGATCCAGGTAATTGAGCAGCTTCGAGGTATTGCGCGCGCGCCGCGCCTGATCCACCGCCTCGACATACGGCACGCGCTGCGCGTAGGAAACACCTGCGCCAAAGCCGATGCGCGTGCGCACGCGTTCGCTCCAGGGAAAACCGTAGTAGTAGCCTTTCATATAGGCGTTGATCTGCCATGCGTCCGGCTGCCGGCCATACTCAGTGTGCCGCAGCAGGCCGACGTAGCCGACGAAATCGAGCGGCCAGCCTTTGAGACGCTCGATGAACGGGCGGCCCAATTCGATCGCGCTCACCTTAGTGCCGTTAGTCGAACTGGTCGAGGTGCAGGAAAGGCGCATCACCGGCAGCAGGTTGCAGTCGGTCTCATGTCCGTCTAAAACCCTGACGATCAGCGGCAAGTGCTCCTCCCACACCTTCTGCTCTTTCTCGAAGTCGTAGGCGACGCCGAGGAAGCCGGAGATCTGCAAGCGGTTGTCCACAATCGGGCTCGTGCGCACGCCGCTCGCCCAGCGCGTGGCGGCGACGCCGGCGAGCAGCCGCCAGCGCTCGGACAGGTCGTAGCGCGCATCGAGGCCAATACGCGTGTTCACGCCGCTACCAGGCCGGTAGGCGGGCCGGTCCAACGCGGCTTCGGTCGCCTCGACGCCGTAGTAGTAGTTGTTCAGCTTCGCATCGCGCAAGGCGAGCATGAGTCCCGGGCTCAGGAGCAGCGTGCCGCTGCGCCAGCGATGGCTGTATCCCAGGCGCAGCTCGCTGCCGCGCGACGATCCGGAGAGATCATGCAGGTACTCGGCGTAGGCGCTGCCCCAGGTGCCATTGCGCTGATAGCTCATGCCGGCGTCCAGCCCCGGCGCCCGCTCCGCCATGCCGGCCAGACTCGCCGGAATGCGGTCGTAGGGAAAGCCCTCGAAGCGATGCGAAATAAAGACGTCGAAGCGGCGATCCGGCTTCTGGTCGAGTTTGAGTCCGGCGCGATATGCGTGCAGGTACACAAACTTGCCCTCGTACATATAGAGCGGA
>Ga0209514_10000573_pt1 | contig 73850 bp, 72 predicted proteins | sample Subgrocontami58m_FD_187452 | JGI IMG/M metagenome (GOLD analysis project Ga0209514, IMG submission 187452) | Subsurface groundwater microbial communities from S. Glens Falls, New York, USA - GMW37 contaminated, 5.8 m (SPAdes) (version 3) | ecosystem: Environmental > Aquatic > Deep subsurface >... | reverse complement strand
CGGTTGCCGTCATCTCGCCCATCAACGTCGCCAGGCCACGGCCCAGTCGCATGCTTTTGGCTGGTTTCATCTGCTCATATCCGTCCTGTCACGCCCCTCGGCCGAACCCCCTGGGTACCCCGCTGGGCACTCCCCTGGGTACTCCCCTGGGTACTCCCCCTGGGCACTCCCCCTGGGACCTGTCGCTTCAGGAACTCACCCGCCAGGCGCACATAGGCCTGCGCCCCCGTAGACCTCAAATCATAGGTCAGCACCGGCTTGCCGTGGCTCGGCGCCTCCGAAACCCGCACATTCCGAGGGATATACGTGTCGTACACCCATTCACCGAAGAAATCGCGCACGTCCTTGGTGATCTGCTCCGACATGCTGTTTCGGTTATCGACCATGGTCAGCAGAATTCCGTGCAGGTGGAGTGACGGATTGAACCGGCGCCGGACGGTTTCAATCGTCTGCATCAATCCGCTGATGCCTTCCAACGCGTAGAACTCGCATTGCAATGGGATCAGGACTTCATCCGCGGCAACAAGCGCGTTCAGGGTCAGCAATCCCAGGCTGGGCGGGCAATCGACCAGGATATGACGGAACCGTCCGTCGACCCGCCAGGCGCTCAAAGCCCGCCGCAGCCGGAATTCCCGCCTGGCCAGGGGGACAAGCTCCACCTCGGCGCCGACCAGTTCGATTCCCGCCGGCAGGATGAACAGCCCCGGGATCGCGGTCGGCAAGGGTGCGTCGAGCCGCGGATGCTCATCCGCCAGAAGCTGGTAGCTGCCCTGTCCTCGGTCGGATCTCGCGATGCCAAGACCCGTCGACGCGTTGCCCTGGGGATCGAGGTCGATCAGCAGCACGGACTCACCGGTGGCCGCGATGGCGGTTGCCAGGTTGATGGCGGTCGTCGTCTTGCCCACCCCGCCCTTCTGGTTGGACACGACGGTGATCTGCGTCGGGGACAGGCTGGACGCCGCGGCGGGAACACCTGGGCTGGCGTGGGGGTCGATCACGGTCTCCTGACTTTCGTTGCGTGCCGCGGCCCTGGGCGATTCGGACTCGGGGTGTGAGCGATCCTAGCGCGACGAGAGGCACCATGAAATCGCCTTCACCGGTGGCGGTCGCCATTGCATACCATCGCCACCTGGTCCAACGCGCTATTTCCCTGCCTCGGCGCCGCCGCTATGGTCCCGCCGCAGTTTCAGTCCGCAGGATCCTTGCCATGGCCGATTTCGTCATCCCGCCGCCCGCGATTGTGTCCGTGCCCGTCGCAGGCGGCGGCGCATTCCCCGTCCGCCGCGTCTTCTGCGTCGGCCGCAACTATGCCGAACATGCGCGCGAGATGGGCAGCGATCCAGACCGGGAGCCGCCGTTCTTCTTCATGAAGCCGGCCGACGCCCTGCTGCTGAACGACGCCGATATGCCCTACCCGCCGCAAAGCAAGGACCTGCATCACGAGATGGAGCTGGTGGTGGCCATCGCGGAGGGCGGCGTCAACATCGCCGAGGCCGACGCGCTCCGCCATGTCTGGGGCTATGCCGCGGGCCTGGATATGACCCGACGCGACCTGCAGAACGCCGCGAAGAAAGAGGGCAAGCCCTGGGACATGGGCAAGGGGTTCGACCACTCCGCGCCAATCGGCCTGATGGTGCCGGCCTCTAGGATCGGTCACCCCGCCGCCGGCCTGATCGAACTGAAGGTCAATGGCAAGGTCCGCCAAACCTCCGATCTGTCCAAGATGATCTGGAATGTGCCGGAAACCATCGCCTATCTGTCCGGGCTGGTGCGTCTGGCGCCGGGCGACCTGATCTACACCGGCACCCCCGAGGGTGTGGCCGCCGTGCAGCGCGGCGACCTGCTGGAAGGCAGTATCCAGGGGGTCGGCACCGTTCGCACCCGGATCGTCTGATGCCCGGATTGCGGATTGCGACCTGGAATATCAACTCGCTGCGGCTTCGGTTGGGCCTGTTGAAGGACCTGGTGGACACCCTGGTTCCGGACGTGATCTGCCTGCAGGAAACCAAGGTCCCGGACGACCTGTTTCCCCGGGAGGCGCCGGGAGAGCTTGGCTACCCGCATGTGCTGTTCCGGGGCATGAAGGGCTATAATGGGGTCGCCATCCTGTCGCGGTTCCCCCTGACTGTGCTCGATATCGCCCCGGACTGGTGCAGCAAGGGCGATTGCCGCCACATCGCGGGGCTGGTGGAAACATCCAGCGGCCCGATCGAACTGCATAATTTCTATGTGCCGGCGGGTGGCGATATCCCCGACCGCGTCCAGAACGTGAAATACGGGCACAAGCTGGATTTCATCGCCGAGACACGAAACTGGTTCGCCGCCCGCACCGGTCTGTCACGCGCCGTCGTCGTGGGCGATCTCAATATCGCGCCATTGGAACACGACGTCTGGAGCCACAAGCAATTGCTGGACGTTGTCAGCCATACGCCACCCGAGACCGAGGGCCTGAACGCCTGGCTGAGCACCGGTTTCGTCGATGCCGTCCGCCATTTCGTACCGGACGACCAGAAGCTGTACACGTGGTGGTCGTATCGCAACAAGGACTGGCGCGCGTCCGATCGTGGCCGGCGCCTGGACCATGTCTGGGTGACACCGGATCTCATGAGCGCCCTGAAGGGGCATACGATCCTGCGGGACGCGCGCGATTGGGTGAAAGGCTCGGACCACGTGCCGGTCTGCGTCGACCTGGACCTTTAGGCGGCCGTTCGCGGCCACTGACAGGCACCGAACAGCCCGTCCTTGGTCATTTTTGTTCCGATCACCCCACACGCGTCCTCTCCGTCGCATGATACGGAACGCCAGGGCCAGACGCTCGTGTTTCGCCCCCGACGGACAAGGCCGACGGGCGGGACCATCAGGCCGGGACAGAAATCGCGTCGCCAGCCGGAAGGCCCGAGGGGTCCAGCCGATATCCACCGCCCTCGGTCACCAGCAGGCGGGCATTCCCCGGGTCGGGCTCGATTTTCTGCCTTAACCGGTAGATATGTGTCTCCAGCGTATGAGTGGTGACGGCAGGATTGTAGCCCCATACCTCGTTCAGCAATTCCTGGCGCGCCACGGCCCGCGTGCCGGCCCGATAGAGGAATTTCAGGATCGCGACCTCCTTCTCCGTCAGGCGGATCCGGTGGTTCTTTTGGCCCTTCAACTGCTTGGTCGACGGACGGAACTCATAGGGACCAATGGTGAAAACGGCGTCCGCACTGTTCTCGAAGGTGCGAAGCTGGGCGCGCAGGCGAGCCAGCAGAACGCTCAGACGGAACGGCTTGGCGACATAGTCATTCGCGCCCGAATCCAGTCCGCTCACGACATCGGCTTCGTGGCCCGCTCCGGTCAGCATGATGATGGGCATGTTCTGGCCGCCCTTGCGCAGTCGGACGCACAAATCGCGGCCGTCGCCATCCGGCAGGCCGACGTCCAGGATCACGGCATCGAATCTGGCATCCTTGGCGAACAGCAGCTCTTCCGCCTCCCGCAGAGAGGCAGCCTGAACGGCAATGAACTCACCGTCCACGGAGAGCTGGTCCGCCAACAATTCGCGTATGTTGTCATCATCATCCACGATCAGCACCGGTCGCTCTGCCGCCATCGATCCTCGTCTCCTTGCCATCAGTGGGCAGTGTCGCCGCACCGGGCCAACCTGATTTGCCATGAGCGCGCGCTCATGGCCGTGTCCGCGCACCATGGGATGTCCAGCTTCCCTATCCCTGCGGGCACACCCTGGTGCCAGTGTACCCGCATCCGCAAACTTCGCCTAAATCGTGGCGATACGATGGTCCGGCAAGACCCAACGCGATAGAGTGCCGCGCGGATAACCCTGGTTCGCCAGAATACGACACCAAGCCCCTGGGATTGTCCCCACTCCCCCCCGCCCCCATTATCGGGGCACAATGAATCGCTTTCCCCGCCAGGTCACGATGCCCCCAGATGCCCCTTCTTCCAAGGTCACGACGGATGGTAACGCCGTTCGGCTCCGCCAGATCCATCGTGCGGCATCCGAAATGCGGCGCGGCGTTCCGGTTGTATTGACAGGTGAGCCGTCTCTTTGCCTCCTGGCCGCCGAAACGGCCGGACCGGATGGCCTCGCGGAATTGGCGACCTTGGGGACCGGCGCCCCGTTTCTGCTCCTCGCTCCGATCCGAGCCGCCGCCGTCCTGCGCCAGCCGATCGACCGGACAGCCGATGCGCAGGCGGTGACCTTGCCGGCTGACCTTTTGAACCAGGTCAGCGTGCGCGGCCTTGCCGATCCGACCGTGCCCGCGGTCCCAGGGCTGACGCAACTGACATTCGCCCCAACCCCGGCAACCGCGGGCGCCGCGCTGGCGGTCGCGAAACTCGGGCGTCTGCTACCCGCCGTCGTGGCCGTGATCGCGCGCCCAGGCATTGACGCGCTTGCGCGGGAGCGGAACCTGCTCTCCGTCGCCGCCGACGACGTGCTGGGCTATCCCGATCTGGAGGCGTTCGGGCTGCACCAGACCGCCTCGGCCCCGGTGCCGCTGATCGATGCCCCGGACGCCAAGGTCGTGGCCTTCCGGACCGACGGTTCAGGCATCGAACACCTCGCCATCGTCATCGGTGATCCTCGCACTTCCGACGCCCCGCTCGTGCGCATCCACTCCGAGTGCTTCACCGGCGATCTGCTGGGCAGCATGCGCTGCGATTGCGGGGAACAGTTGCGGGGTGCCTTGCGCCGCATGACCGAGGACGGCTCCGGCATTCTGCTGTATCTGGCCCAGGAGGGCCGCGGGATCGGCCTGGTCAACAAGCTGCGCGCCTACACCCTGCAAGACCGCGGACTGGACACCTTGGATGCCAACCGGGTCCTGGGATGGGGTGCCGATGAGCGCAATTTCCTCGTCGGCGCCGTCATGCTCACACTGCTCGGTGTCACCCGCGTCCGATTGCTCACCAACAACCCCGATAAGCTGGCCGCGCTCGAGGCCTGCGGCGTGGAGGTCGTCGGGCGCGAGGCCCATATGTTCGCGCCCAACGGCGTGAACGACGAGTATCTGGCCACCAAGGCCGCGCGCTTCGGCCACATGCTGGACTGAACGCCATGGGGCATCGCTCGCTCGACCGCCGTGCTATAGGGGACGCATGACGACCGGCGCTTCGGAAATCGCAGAGTTCTACGAGTCGCCGCGCGGCGCCGTCACCGCGCGCCTGCTGCGGGACAGGTTGTCGGTTTTCTGGCCAGACGCCAAGGGCGAGTCGCTGCTTGGGATCGGTTATACCCAGCCGTTCCTGGACCTTTGGTCGGATCAGGCCCGACGGGTTATCGCCTGCATGCCGGATGGCCTGGGAGCGGCCAAATGGCCCGCCGCCGGCGCCAGCCTGTCCTGCGTCACCGCGGATGACGCTCTGCCATTTCCAGACATGGTGTTCGACCGTGTGCTGCTGCTGCACGGGTTGGAGTCGGCGAACAATCCGGGACGCCTGCTACGAGAGACCTGGCGCGTCCTGAAGGATGACGGGCGCATGGTCGTTGTCGTGCCGAATCGCGCCGGCGTCTGGACGCACGGCGAGGACTCGCCGTTCTTTCTGCGCCAGTCCTTCACCTCGGGTCAGATCGACCGGCTGCTGGCAGCGTCGCTGTTCCGGACCGAGCGCCGCGACAGCGCCTTGTGGTTGCCGCCCACGGCGATGCGCTTCTTCCTGCAAAGCGCCCCGGTGTTGGAACGGACCGGGCGGCGCCTGATGCCTGGCGCGGCCGGCGTGACCATCACGGAGGCCGTGAAGGACGTTTACGCGGCCCTGCCGTTGCAGCCGGTCCCACGGCGTCGACTGGCCTTGTCGCGCGCGGCCTGAACCCCGCGCGCCCCGTCGGACCGGGGCGACCGCTTCGGGTCGCACGACCCCATCAGACGTCAGGCCGCCAGTTCCAGGATCTCCCGCACCTGCTCCGGTCCTGGGATGGGGCGCGGATTGCGAGGAATCCACGGCGTCCCCATCGCCTGTTTCGCGATCCGGTCGAACTCCGAGGCACCGATCTTCACGGCCCCAAGGCTACGCGGCATGCCCAGGCTGGCGATGAAGCGATCGAGAACATCGCCCGCGTCCTCGCCCGCATGTCCCATGGCGGCGGCGATCAGAGCCTGCCGTTCGCCATTCACCACCTTGTTCCAGCGCATCACATACGGGAGCATGATGCAGGACGTATGTCCGTGCGGCACATCGAAAACGGCGCCCAGGACATAGCCGATGCCATGGCTGGCCCCCATCGGCACACCCGCCGCCAGCGGCCCCATCGACAGCCACGAGCCCAATTGGCAGTCCATGCGGGCCTCCAGATCGGAGGGATCGGCCTTCACCCGCGCCAATCCGCGGGTCAGCAGGTTCACCCCCTGCAAGCCCTGCGCATCGGTGAACGGGTTCGCCTCATTGGAGCAGACCCCTTCGACGCAATGATCAACCGCGCGGATGCCGGTGGACAGGAACAGCCATTCCGGCGTGTGGACGGTAATCGTCGGGTCGAGGATCACCACGCTGGGGATGATCATCGGGTGACGGATCAACTGCTTCACCCGAATCCGCTCGTCCGTGACCCCGGATATGGCACTGAATTCCCCGGCCGAGAGCGTGGTCGGCACCGTGATCTGTCGAACCGTCGGGGCCTTGCAGGGCGGCGGCCCCATGACTCCGTCCGATCCCTTGACCGGCAGCAGGGCGTCCAGGGCTTCCGGCGTGCGGATATCGTTGGCGAGGCACAACTGGACCGCCTTGGCGCCGTCGGTGATGGACCCGCCACCGATCGTCACAATCAGATCCGCCTGGGCTGCCCGCGCCTGTTCGGACGCCTCGATCACCGCATGGCGCGGTGTGTGCGGCGGCATCCGGTCGAATACGCCGGCACAGCGATTGCCCAGCGCCTTTCGCACTTTCTCGATCTCGTCCGTCTCACGGTTCAGCGTGCCACTGACCATGAGGAACACCCGCTCCGATCCCAACAGGCGAGCCTGGTCGGCGATCGCCTGGGCGGCCGGGACGCCGAACAGCACCTCATCCATCTTGCCGAATGCAACGCGTCCGGATTTGATCATGATTACCTCCCCTGGGCCTGGCGTCGTGGCGCCGTGCGGACCCGGCGCGGGTCAGGCATGGAGCCTACTTGATTCTGACGGACTCCGCACGCGACGGACATCGCGCTCACGGCCCTCAGCGGAGCCGTCCCTTCGTCGGGACGCCCGAGGGTCCGGCCGAACCTCCAGGGTCAGACCGCGCCCTGGGTCGCTGCACGCACAGCCGTCACATTCACCCCGCGGGAATGGTGACACCCCCGGGGGCATACCGAAACCCCAAGACATACCGGATCCCCAGAGCATCCGGCCACATGCCGCAGTGGCCGGCTTCAGACCTTCTCGACCTGGGAGTATTCCAACTCGACCGGTGTGGAGCGGCCGAAGATCGAGACGCTGACCTTGACCCGGCCCTTCTCCTCGTCGACCTCTTCGACGGTGCCGTTGAAGCTGGTGAATGGGCCGTCAGCGACACGGATCTGCTCACCGACCTCATACAGGACCGCTGGCCGCGGACGTTCGACGCCTTCCTGGCTCTGCTTCAGGATGCGGTCCGCCTCGGCGTCACTGATCGGGCTCGGGCGGGTCTTGCTGCCCAGGAAACCGGTGACCTTCGGCGTGTTCTTGACGAGATGCCAGGCGTCATCGGTGAGGTCCATCTTCACCAGGACATAGCCAGGAAAGAATTTGTGCTCGGAGTTGATTTTCTGTCCGCGGCGGACCTCGACCACGTTCTCGGACGGCACCAACACCTCCTCGAACTGCTCGCCAAGCCCCTTCTGGACCGCCTGCTCCTTGATCTGCTGGGCAATTTTTTTCTCGAAGCCCGAATAGACGTGAACGACATACCAACGTTTGGCCATGATATTACGGCACCCTCTCAGATGGTCACGCCGAACAGCGCGCGGACTCCGAGGCCGATCATCTGATCGACGACGAAAAAGAAAATCGCCGACACCACTGCCATGGCGAACACCAGGCCCGTGGTCACCAGCGTCTCCTTGCGGGTGGGCCAGGTGACCTTGGACACCTCTATCCGTACCTCGCGTATGAATTTCGCCGGTTCCAGCGCCACGTCGATCAAACTCCCGCTACCAAAAAAATGGCCGACTGGCAGGGGTGGAGGGTCTCGAACCCCCAACCTCCGGTTTTGGAGACCGGCGCTCTAGCCAATTGAGCTACACCCCTACTGCGCGTGCCCTGTCGCATGGACCACGTCCATCTTGCCCGCCAGACCGCCTGCCGACCAGGGTCGATTGAACCATGCGGCAGGGCGCGTAGAAATGACGCGCGCGCTCCGGTGTCAAGGGCTTTCGACTTGAAAACGGCGCCGAGCCGCGTGGATCAGCGTCGTGCGGAGGCCAAATCAGAAAAGAGACAGTTGCTCCTGGGTCTCGGCGCCATGCGCATCCGGCACGCGGAAGAGGGAGCAATCCAACTCATGCCGGTCTCCGTCGAGCCCCCACTGGCGGGCGGCACGGGAAAACCGGCGTACCAGGAGGTCGGCGTAGACCCCTTGCCCGGAGAATCTGTGGTGGAACCGGGAGTCGGTCAAGGCGCCGGCCCTGGTTTCCTTGATCAGGGCCAGAACATGTTTCGCCCGTTCGGGAAAACTCGCATGCAACCAGTCCTCAAACATCTGGCGCAGTTCATGCGGCAGGCGCAGCAGAATATAGCGGGCATGACGGGCACCAGCCCGCGCGGCCGCTTCCAGGATTTTCTCGAGTTCCGCATCGTTCAGCGCCGGGATCATCGGTGCCGCCAGGACGCCGGTCGGAACGCCCGCCCGTGTCAATTCGGCGATGGCATGCAGCCGTCGGGCTGGCGTGGCCGCCCTTGGTTCCATGATCCGAGCGAGCCGCGGGTCCAGAGTCGTGACAGACACGTGGACCCGCACCAGATTGCGCTGTGCCATCGAGGCCAGGATGTCCAGGTCCCGTAACACGCCCGCCGATTTGGTGACAATCCCGACCGGGTGGTTGTAGCGGTCCAGAACCTCCAGCACCGCGCGCGTGAGCTTAAGGGTGCGCTCCACCGGCTGGTAGGGGTCGGTATTGGATCCCAACGCCATCGTCTTGGCCACGTAATTCGGCTTGCGTAGCTCTCTCTCCAGCAATTCGGCGACATCGGGCTTGAACGTCAGCTTGGTCTCGAAATCCAAACCGGGCGAGTAGCCCAGATAGGCATGCGTCGGTCGCGCATAACAATAGGTGCATCCGTGTTCACAGCCCCGATAGGGGTTGATCGCGCGATCGAACCCGATATCGGGGGAGCTGTTCCAACTGATCACGGATTTCGACGCATCCCGCGTCAAGGTCGTGGCCAGCTTGGGCGGTTCGCCAAACTCATCCGTCAAGGTTTCCCAGCCATCATCGAACGGGCTCGCGGCACGAGTTTCGAAGCGGACAGGCGGATTGCTGACGGCGCCGCGGCCAGATCGCGCCGGGGACGGCACGATCACAGCGGCGGCTTCGTCAGGCAGGCCGGCGCGCGCCAAGGCCGCGATGGCATCCATGTCCTGACCCGCCTCGTCATTGGCCGGCCCGGTCTTGCCAGGATCGGTGCGTTGCTTCATGGTCTGTTCCCCGTGTGTTCGGCCCGGTTGTCCCGCAAAGCCCGAGTTCGACGCAGAGGTCGAAGCAGAGTCAGATATCTGCTGACGCGGCCCCTGCCAGGCCCTGACGGTGCCATCGTAGGACTTACCGGTCAAGAACAAAATAGGAACTAAGCCACGCCGCTCGCTCTGTCCGTGATTCTTCCCACCCTGAACGCAGAGCTGACCTTGCCCAGGACCCTCGACACCCTGGGCCCGGTCGCGCAGTGCATCGTGGTCGACGGTGGCAGCATCGATACGACGCGGACCGTCGCGGCGGCAGCCGGCGCCCAGGTCCTGACCGCCGCGCGGGGCCGCGGATCGCAGATCGCTGCCGGCATAGAGGCGGCAACATCGGACTGGCTGCTGATCCTGCACGCCGACACAAGACTGCAACCCGCATGGCAAGACGAAGCCGCTCGGCATATGGCAGACGCCCCAGACCGGGCGGCCTATTTCCGGTTCGCGCTGGAGTCGACGCATCCCCGCGCCCGCCGATTGGAGGCGGCGGTCGCCTGGCGCTGCCGGGTTCTGGCGCTGCCCTATGGAGATCAGGGCCTGCTCATCCATCGGCAGCTTCTGCGTGGGGTCGGGGGCATGCGTCCCCTGCCGATCATGGAGGATGTGGACCTGATCCGCCGCCTCGGCCGCAACCGACTGATCGGACTGCAAACCCAGGCGATAACCTCCGCCATGAAATGGGAGAGAGACGGCTGGTCCGCGCGATCCGCCCGGAACCTGCTCTGTCTCTCGCTTTGGTGGTTGGGTGTGCCGCCCCGCGCGATCGCCAGGCTCTACCGATGAAGGATACCGTCGTCGTGTTTTCCCGGGTGCCGCGGCTGGGCACTGTCAAGCGACGTCTGGCTCGCGATATCGGCCAACGCGCCGCCCTGCGGTTCCACACGACCACCCTGATCGGATTGCTGCGTCATTTGACGGCTGATCGCCGCTTCCGCACCATCCTGGCGTTGACACCCGATCGCGCCCATTGCCGCCTGCCCGTCAAAGTGGCGCGCATCAGCCAGGGCCGGGGCGATATCGGCCAGCGCATGCATCGGGCCTGCGCCCGTTTCCCGTCCGGCAAAGTCGCCATCGTCGGTACGGACATCCCGGATGCTCGTGCCGCCGACCTCACGGCCGCGTTCCGAGCCCTGGGGTCTGCCGATGCGGTGTTCGGTCCGGCGATGGATGGTGGCTATTGGCTGGTCGCCCTCGGGCCCCGAAGGCCGGTGAAACCCTTCGCGGCGGCGCGATGGTCGAGCGAGCACGCCCTCTCTGACACACTCATGAACTTCAAGGGACGGCGAATTGCCCTGGGCCGGCAGTTGCAGGACGTCGACACCGCGGCCGACCTGCATCAGGCCCGGCCGGAGCATGCCCGCCGGAGCATGCCCGCCGGAGCATGTCCACCGGAGCATGTCCGTCAGAGCCTGGCCGCCGAGCTTGACCGGGCACCACCCTTGACCGACGGCGCCGCAAGGCTGGCAGATCACGCGGTCGAGTAGTACCGCGCCATGCGGCTCGGTTCCGTCGGATTTTCTGCCACGTCTTCAACGGCCGGTTCACGCAGCATGTATCCACGTCCCCAGACGGTGGCGATCAGGTTGTCCGCGCCGGCATGGGCCAATTTTTTTCGCAATTTGCATATGAACACGTCGATGATCTTCATCTCCGGTTCATCCATGCCACCGTAAAGATGGTTCAGGAACGCTTCCTTGGTCAGGACCATGCCCTTGCGGAGCACGAGCAATTCCAGAATCGAGTACTCCTTGCCGGTCAGATGAACCTCTTTTCCCCCGACCATCACCTCACGGCTGTCCAGGTTGAGTTCGATCGGTCCGATCCGCAAGGTCGGTTGGCTGAAGCCCTTGCTTCGGCGCACCACGGCCTGCATTCGGGCCAGAAGTTCCGCCTTGTCGAAGGGTTTGGTGATGAAATCGTCAGCACCCAGCCCCAGCCCCTTGACCTTCGCCTGCGGGCGGGTCTGGCCCGACAGGATCAGGACAGGGGTGTCGTTGCGGGCGATACGCATGCGCCTCACCACCTCGAACCCTTCCATGTCTGGCAAGACAAGGTCGAGCAGCACAACGTCGTATTCGTAGTGCCGGGAAAGCGCGAGCGCCTCCTCACCGGTCTCCGAATGGTCGATGACAGCCCCAGCCGCCTTCAACATCAGTGTCACGCCGCGAGCGGCCGTGAGATCATCTTCCACTAGCAAGACGCGCATGATGCCCTCTCAGCGATCATGTCCAGAGTTTTACCACTATTGCGTGTGTTGCACCATATTATTTTCATCTTTCCGGTGTATTTCTTCTGGAAATCGACCCGATGCCAATCTGTCAATGTGAACATTTAAAGAACTAATCACCCTATGAGAGGTTGACGACTAAATGAGGCAAACGAGTCTCGAATTAAGATCAAACCTGGCGTCCGGGGCACTTCGGTCTCTCTCGCCACTCCGGGTCCAAGGACGTGTCACAGGCGTCTCCGGTCTCGTCGTCGAAATCGACGGACTGAATGGTCATGCCATGATTGGTGATCGCGTCAACCTCACGGACCGCGATGGACGCCGGGTCGAGGCCGAAATCGTCGCCTTTCGCGATGGTAACGCACAAACCATGCCCTTCGGCGTTCTGTCCGGCATCGGTCCCGGAAGCGCGGCCACCCTCGCGTCAGGCCACGGCGCAATGTTGGCCGTCTCCGACGAATGGCTCTCCCGCGTCGTCGATCCGCTCGGTCGCCCGCTGGACGGCAAGGGACCACTCCCCCCGGGTCGGCAGTCGCGCCCGCTCCGCGCTCCCCCACCCGAAGCAACCGATCGCGCGCGCCTCGGTCCGCGCCTCGACCTTGGCGTGCGGGCGCTGAATTGCTTCACCACCTGCCGGCAAGGCCAGAGGCTGGGGCTGTTCGCCGGCTCTGGCGTCGGCAAGTCCACATTGCTGGCCATGCTCGCCAAACAGACCGATTGCGATGTTGCCGTGCTGGCCCTGGTCGGTGAGCGGGGCCGGGAGGTCCGCGAGTTCATCGAGGACGACCTGGGGCCGGACGGGCTCGCGCGCTCTGTCGTGGTGGTGGCGACGTCCGACGCGCCGCCTCTGATGCGTCGTCAGGCCGGCCATACCGCCATGACCATCGCGGAACACTACCGCGACCAGGGCAAATCCGTGCTTCTGCTGATGGACAGCGTCACCCGGTTTTGCCTGGCACAGCGGGAGATCGGCCTGTCCGCCGGGGAGCCCCCCGCGACACGCGGCTATCCACCCAGCGTCTTCGCCGAACTGCCGCGCCTGCTGGAGCGTGCCGGGCCTGGGATAGAGCGACCGGATGGCTCAGCCGGCCACGTCACCGCCCTGTTTACCGTCCTGGTGGAGGGCGACGACCACAATGAACCGATCGCCGACGCGGTGCGTGGCATTCTGGACGGCCATGTCATCCTGGATCGACGCATCGGCGAGGCCGGACGCTACCCGGCGATCGACATATTGCGGTCTCTGTCCCGCGCCGCCACGAGCTGCATGTCGGCCGAGGAAATCGGCTTGGTCCGCAAGTCGCGCCAAATCCTCGCCCTGCATGGCGACATGGCCGATCTGGTGCGCCTCGGCGCCTACCAGGCCGGCACCGACCCGGCGGTGGATGAGGCCCTGGCGATAGCGCCTCGGATCGAGGAGGTGCTGCGTCAGGAACGCGACGAGCGCACCGATAGCGACCAGGCCTTCGATCTGCTTCGCATAGCCCTGAAAGGATAAACCATGCCGCGCGATCCGATGACCATTCTCCTCCGCTTGCGCCGCATGACAGCCGACGAAGCCCAGCGTGCACTGGCCGAATGCCTGCGGGCCGAAACGGCGGCCGCCGCGGCGGTACGCCTGATCGAGACCGAAATCGAGCGGGAAACCGAGGCAGTCTGCGGCGTCGAAACCGACGATCGCGCGGTGGAGGAATTCGGCGCCTGGTTCCGCCGCATCCGGAAGGAACGACTGTCCGCCGCGATCGCCATGCAGCAGGCCGAGGGCCGCACCCATGAGGCTCGAGCGGTCCTGGCGGCCGGCCGAGGGGCGTTGCAGGCGGTGGAAGATGTCATCGCGAAGCGGGAGGCGGACCGTCAGGCTGCCGACGCACGGGCCGAACAGCGCCTGTTGGACGAGATGGCCAGCATGCGGACTGTCTGAAATCAGCCCCCAGGCATGGACCGCTGGAAACCCGCCCGACAACCAGATTGGTCGTGGTTCACGCGAAACCGCTTGTCGGCACCCTGCGGAGTCTCAGGTGCTCGTCGGTCGTAAGACAGCGCAACAGGTACGATATTCCCACAACCTGCTGGAATCCGGCGCGCCGTTGTGCTGAATGCTGGTCAATCTCGCAAGAGGATAAAGAATCGTGCGTATCGCGATGATCGGCGGCGGCTACGTCGGCTTGGTTTCTGGTGCCTGTTTCGCCGAATTCGGGACTGACGTGACCCTTGTGGAGGCGGACAGCGAGAAACTGACCGCATTGATGGAAGGCCGGATACCGATCTTCGAACCTGGGTTGCATACCCTGGTTGAGGGAAACGTGAAGGCCGGGCGCCTCACCTTTACCGGTGACCTGAAAGAGGCCTTGAAGGATGTGGAGGCGATCTTCATCGCCGTCGGCACGCCCACGCGCCGCGGCGATGGCCATGCCGACCTGACCTATGTGTACGCCGCCGCCGAACAGGTCGCTCGCGCCATGAGCGGTTATGCGGTGATCGTCACCAAATCGACCGTCCCGGTCGGTACCGGACGCCGGATCGCCGAAATCGTCCGGGCCAAGCGTCCGGATTTGGACTTCGACGTGGCATCGAACCCCGAGTTCCTGCGCGAAGGCAACGCGATTGGCGACTTCATGCGTCCCGACCGGGTGGTCATCGGCGCGGAATCCGACCGGGCGCGGGAGGTGCTTCGCCGCCTTTACCGACCGCTGTACCTGATCGAGGCGCCAATCGTCTTTACCGGTATCGAAACCGCCGAATTGACGAAATACGCGGCCAACGCGTTCCTGGCGATGAAGGTCACCTTCATCAACGAAATGGCGGACCTGTGCGAGAAAGTGGGCGCCGATGTGCACGACGTCGCGCGCGGCATCGGCCTGGACGGCCGGATCGGGCGGAAATTCCTGCATCCCGGACCGGGTTATGGGGGCTCCTGTTTCCCCAAGGATACGCTGGCCTTGGTCCGCACCGCACAAGACTATGGGGCGCCGTCCCGTCTGGTGGAGGCCACGGTCGCGGTCAACGATGCCCGCAAATCCAGTATGGCCAGGCGGGTCATCGCGGCGTGCGGCGGTTCCGTGCGCGGGAAGACCATCGCGGTGCTGGGCCTGACGTTCAAACCCGAAACCGATGACATGCGCGACGCCCCTTCGCTATCCATCGTGTCCCGCTTGGCCGGCGACGGCGCGGTCATCCGGGCCTTCGACCCGGAGGGCATGGATCAGGCGCGGCCCCTGTTACCCGAAAGCCTGATCTATTGCCGGGATGCGTTGGATGCGGTCGCCGGCGCCGACGCCCTGGTCCTGATCACGGAATGGAATGAGTTCCGGGCCCTGGCTCCGGAGCGTCTGCGGGCGGCCATGCGGGGCAAGGTTCTGGTCGATCTGCGGAACGTCTATGACCCGGTCGCGATGCGCGCGGCCGGGTTCGAATACCACGGCGTCGGACGCCCTGGTTAGGCAATGCTCAGGCTGAGCCTACTGTACGATCGCCTGGGTCATCCGGTAATCCAAAGAGGTGCAGCGGTGTGGGGCCTCTGGCCGCGCTGACGCCGCTTTGGGATGCCGCCGGGGGATGCCGCCCGGGGATGCCGCCCGGGGATGCCGCCCGGGGATGACGCCCGGGGATGACGATCGGCGATGCCGACGGGAGATGCCGATCGGGGCGGGGGACCGCCAGGATCATCCCACGGTGCCCCATGGAACACGCGCCCGGTGCACGATCGCCGGCGCGGGCGGGACATAACCGCGCCAACCCGCCTTAAGCCTTCGTCAACATGCTCCGCGTATGGTTGATCGATGGACATCACCGTCTGCATCTGCACGCATGACCGGCCGGACTATGTGCGCGACTGTCTGGCTGGCCTGCGGGCGCAGACCGTCTCATCGGATGGGTTCGACACGCTGATCGTCGACAGCGCGTCCTCCAAACGCGCCGCCGCGACCCTCGCCATCCTGGCACGGGACCATGGCGCTCGCCTGATCCGGGTGGATCAACCGGGCGTCAGCGTTGCCCGCAACAGTGGGGCCCAGGCCGCCCGCACACCCTACATTGCCTATATCGACGACGACGCGATCCCTGCTCCGGACTGGATCGAGGCAATACAGTGCGCGCTGGTCGAACCCGGTCCGCCGCCGGCCGTCCTGGGCGGGCGGATCCTGCCGCGGTGGGCAGCGCCGTTACCCGTCTGGTGGCCTCCCTCCCTGCGCGGCGTGCTGTCAATCATCGAGCATGAGGGCCGCGGCGAATACCGCTCCCCCGATGTGCCGGTAAACCTGGAACCCTATGCTGCCAACATGGTGGTCTCGGTGCCGGCACTGCATGCGGCCGGGGGGTTCCGGGCAACGATCGGGCGGTACGGCAATGTCCTGCTGTCGGATGAGGAAGTGCAGCTTGCCTGGATCCTGCAGGACGCCGGGCACTCCGTGCGCTACGACAGCCGCATCGTCGTCGAACACCAGATCCAGTCCAGCCGCTTCACCCCGGAATGGCTGCTCTCGCGCCTGTACTGGCAAGGCGCGTCGACGGTCGTAACGCGACGCCTGACCGGTCGACCGGCCTCGGTCTGGCGGGAGCTGCCGCGACGATGCCTTGTCGCCCTGCTGTTCGCGCCTTTTCGCTTGGTCTCCCGTCGCTCGGTGCGATGGCTGGAAGCCCGCTGGCGCCTGGCCTACGCCACCGGCTTTCTGCGCGCGGCGCTGGGTTGGCAGGCGTGGTCCGCCGCTCGGACCTTGGCGTCCCCGCAAGCACCCGCCTCTGTGGGCCACATCCAATGATGCTGTATCAATGGCGCGGGAAGGCACCGAATTTCGGCGACGAGTTGAACAGTCTGCTCTGGCCACGCCTGTTACCGGACTTCTTCGATTCGGATCCTGGCACGAGGTTCCTGGGCATCGGCTCGATCCTTGACGACCGCCATCGGGACGCCCGGACGAAGCTCGTCGCCGGTTCCGGTTATGGCGGCTACGAGCGACGCGTGGCACTGGATCGGAGCTGGGTCATCCACTGGGTGCGTGGTCCATGGACGGCTCGTCTACTCGGGCTACCTCCGGCGCTGGGGCTGGGCGATCCGGCCAGCCTGCTGCCCCTGGCGGGCTTTCCACGTGTCGCACCGGGGAATGAGATCGGTTTCATGCCGCATTTCGAAAGCATGGCATATGGCGCCTGGCAGGAGGCCGCCCCCCAGGCCGGGGTCACGCTGATCGATCCCAGGGACGATCCATCCGCCGTGCTGGCCGCGATCGGCCGCTGTCGCATTCTTATCAGTGAGGCCCTGCACGGCACGATTGTCGCGGACGCCATGCGGGTGCCGTGGATCGCGATCCAGCCGCTGGCGCGCATCCATCGGCCAAAATGGTCCGACTGGGCGGCCACCCAGGACATCAAGCTGGCGTTCCGGACGCTGCCTGCCTCCTCCCTTTTGGAATGGGCGGCGGCGTCGAGCCTGGCGGGCCTGCATAGCGGCCGAACCTTGTTGGGTCGGCAGGACAGACGGTTGCGGAACGCCGCGGCGTCGGCCTTTGTCGCCCGGGCAGCCGCGGCGTTGCGGCGCGTCGCGACCGCTCAACCGCAGCTTTCGGATGACGTGGCGCTGGATCGCTGCCAGACTCGAATGCGGGAACGGATCGACATCCTGAGACAATACCCCTATCGAGGTTCCGCTATTGCGACGCCGTCCTCGACCCGCCAATGGACCTTGGACAGCTACGGCGGAACCGCATTCAACCTCGGCTCGATCGGCTGACAGCCTATCGGCGCCCATCCTCCTCACTTCTGCCGGAGCGACCGCTGCCGATGCCGCCTGAACCCCTGGCCCCCGTGACCGACCTCCTCCAGCGCATCCCACTGTCCGCGCGGTGCGTCCTGGATGTCGCCTGCGGACGCGGCGATCTTCTGGCCGCCTACCGCTTCATGAACCCGACCGCTCGGCTTTTGGGCATAGAGGCAGACCCCGGAATCGCCAGGATCGCGCAACAGCACTTGTCCGAGGTGGCAGTGGTGGATGTTGAGGCTGATCCCATGCCCTTCGATGTCCCAGGGGGGATCGATTGCATCATCCACAGCACCAGCCTGGAGCACATGCGCGAACCGTGGGCGCTGCTGCGACGACACGCGGAGATGCTGACACCGGACGGGATGATGTTGATATGTCTTCCCAATGTGGAGCATTGGAGCTTTACCGAACGGCTGTTGCGAGGCAACTGGGATTACCAACCGTCGGGCTTGCTGGATCGCAGCCATTTGCGTTGGTTCAGCCTGGAAAGCGCGAGACGCGCCCTGATCGACGCGGGCCTCATGCTCTGCGACATACACCCCAGGATATTCGATCAGGAGCAGTCGGACCGCTTCGCGACAGCGCTGGCGCCGGCCCTGACCGCATTGGGCATTGATCCAGCGGCCTATAAGCTGCGCGCCGCGGCGCTGCAGTACGTATGGCGGGTGCGACGCGAGCCGCGTCAACGCATGACGATCGCAGGCAACATGCTGGCCCCCGTCGGCGGCGTGTCGCACGTCCGGGTGATCCAGCCGCTGCAGGCGATGGGGACCGATCCGGTGGTCGAGGTGCGCCTGACCGACCGGCTCTTGGCCGCCCCACCCGATGACGGTCGCGCTCGGATCTTTGTCCTTCACCGTCCGGATGTGTCCGGCCCGGATGGCCGCGGGATGCTGAAAGCACTGCGGGACGCCGGATGGTTGGTTGTCACCGAATTCGACGACCACCCCGATTTCCTGCACGGCATGGCGGATTCCGAGCAACTGGGGTTTTACGGCGTCCACGCCATCCAAACCAGTACGCGGCCCCTCGCGGAAGTGCTGCGGGCGCGCAACCCGGAGGTGGCGATCTTCCCGAATGCGCTGCATGCCCTGCCTCCGGTTTCCAACTTCGCCGATCCTCGATCGTTGACGTTGTTTTTCGGCGCATTGAACCGGGAACCGGATTGGCGGCATCTGATGCCGGCGATCAACGACGTGGCCGCCAAGGTTGGCGCCCGACTGAAATTCCAGGTTGTTCATGACCAAGGCTTCTTTGAAGCGCTGGAATCGCCTCACAAGACCTTCACGCCGACCTGCGACTACGAAACCTACATGCGGCTGTTGGGACGATCCGAAATCTCGTTCATGCCGCTCGACGATAACGGGTTCAACCGCGCCAAATCGGATCTGAAATTCATCGAAGCCGGTGCCTGCCGGGTCGCACCGCTTGCCAGCACGGTGGTCTACGCCGACAGCATCGTTGACAATGAGACCGGCCTGCTGTTCCGCGACGCCGCCGAATTCCGCTCCCACCTGATGCGCCTGGTGGCCATGCCCGACCTGGCGCGCCAGATTGGCGATGCCGCCCGCCGATATGTCGCCGCGGAGCGGATGCTTGCCTACCAAGTCGAACCAAGGATCGCCTGGTACCGATCGCTGTGGGAACGGCGGGAAAGCCTGACCGCGGCGCTGGAGGCGCGAATAGCCGCCCTCGATGCGCGAGCCGCGGCGTAGCCTCGACTTTACACCGGCCGTGGTTGACCTTTGCCTCCAACTTGGCCGGTGCCCGAACTGGCGCTGGCCGGCGTTGCGTGCGACGAAGGACCACCACGGCCTGAGCCTGGAGTATCAAAGTCTCAGGCCCCCGACATGAATAGCGGAACCCAGTCCATGACCGACCGCCTCGCCCTGCTCGAAGATCTGATCGCCCGTGCCAAGGCCGCGGGGGCCGACGCGGCGGATGCCGTGCTGGTCGCCGGCACATCGCTGTCGGTCCAGCGCCGTCTCGGCAAGACCGAGCATGTGGAGCGGTCAGAGGGCCAGGACCTCGGATTGCGCGTTTTCCTGGGCAAGCAGGCCGCGATCGTCTCCGCATCGTCCGTCGATCCATCCGGGTTCGCGATGCTCGCCGAACGCGCGGTGGCGATGGCCCGAGTCGTGCCGGAGGACCCGTTCACCGGTCTGGCCGACACCGCTCGCACGCCCGACGTCGATGATCTGGACCTGGACGACCCCTCCGAACCGTCCACCGAAGCGTTGATCGAGCGTGCATCCGCGGCAGAGGATGCCGCGATGGCGGTCAAGGGCGTTACGAACTCCGAAGGCGCCGAAGCCGGGTACGGCCGCACCGAGATCGTGCTGGTGACGTCCGCGGGCTTTGCCGGACGGCGGGCAGGCACCAGCCATTCGGTATCCGCGACGGCACTGGCCGGGACCGGCACCGGCATGCAACGGGATTATGACTACCACAGTTGCGTGCATCTCGCGGATCTGGACGATCCCGCCACGATTGGCCGCAGTGCCGGGGAACGGGCGATTCGCCGCCTGAACCCCACACGCGCCAAGACGGCTCGGTTGCCCGTCGTGTTCGATCCCCGCATTGCCGGCAGTCTGCTCGGCCACCTGACCGGTGCGATCAATGGCGCAAGCGTGGCGCGAGGCACCAGCTTTCTGCGCGACAAGCTGGGCCAGCGCATCTTTGCCGCCGGGATCAACGTGTTCGACGATCCGCGCCGGGTCCGCGGCCTCCGGTCTCGCGTGTTCGACGGGGAGGGCACTCCGACCGCCGCGCGCGCCTTGATCGAGGATGGCGTGTTGACCACCTGGCTCCTCGATTCCCGGTCGGCCCGCCAACTCGGGCTCATCTCGACAGGCCATGCCTCCCGCGGGACCAGCGGCCCACCGTCTCCGTCGGCGACCAATCTCTATCTGGCAGCCGGCGCGTCAGATCCGCAATCGCTGATGTCCGACATCAAGCTGGGCCTGTATATCACTGAGATGATTGGCATGGGTGTGAACGGCGTGACCGGCGATTACAGTCGGGGTGCGGCCGGTTTCATGATCCGCGACGGCATGTTGGCGGAGCCCGTGGCCGAAATAACGGTCGCAGGTAACTTAATCGACATGTTTGCACACTTGACGCCAGCCAACGACCTGCGCTTCCGTCGTGGCACCGATGCTCCGACCGTGCGGATAGAGGGAATGACACTCGCGGGCGCCTGAACAGGCGTTTCGTTTGTCGCCCTCTGGACGTAAAGACGCTAAGCCACCATATCCTTGCCATGTATAACCAAGAGCGAGATATCATGCGCCGCACCAGTTTCCTGTTTGCCTCTGTCGCAGTTCTGTCATTGGCCCTTGCACCCGGTCTCGCGCATGCGCGGGCAGGCGGCGGCTCCTCGATGGGAAGCCGTGGAAGCATGACGAGTTCGGCCCCGCCGACAACCAAGACCGCGCCCACCGCGGCGCAACCCATGCAGCGGACTGTGACGCCCAGCACACCGGCAGCGAGCCCGGTGGCCGGTGCAGCAGGGGCCGCCGCGGCGGCACCGTCTCGCGGCGGCGCTCTGATGGCCGGCTTGGCGGGTGGGCTGATCGGTGTCGGCATTGGCGGCCTGCTGATGGGCCACGGTTTCTTCGGCGGCGGCCTGGGCGGGATCGGCATGCTCGGCTTGCTGCTGCAAATCGGCCTGCTGGGCTTGGCGGTTTGGTTCGTCGTGCGCCTGTTTCGTAACCGTCAGCAACCCGCCCTGGCAACCGGCCCGAACGTGATGGCCCGCGGCATGGACGGCACGCAGAATCCGATGAACCGGATGGGTGGCAGCGCCGGCGGCCCGCCCCCGGTCCAGCCGATCGCCATCGGCCCGGCGGATTACACCGCGTTCGAGCGTCTGCTGCAGGCCGTTCAAGGCGCCTGGAGCAACCAGGACGAAGGTGCCCTGCGCGGCATGACCACGCCGGAAATGGCCAGCTACTTCGGTGAGCAACTGATGGAGCAGCGCCATCGCGGGCTCCACAACACGATCACCGACGTCCGTCTGGAATCGGGCGACCTGTCGCAGGCATGGGCTGAGGATGGCACCGAGTACGCCACCGTTGCGATGCGCTTCTCGATGCTCGACGTGACCCGCGACCAAGCCGGCCGGGTTGTCTCCGGCGACGCGGCCGTCCGCGACGTGGCCACCGAGCTGTGGACGTTCGTCCGCCCGACTGGCGGCCGCTGGGTGCTGTCGGCGATCCAGCAGACGCGATAACCAACGCAATCGGCGGGAGGTTTTCCCGCCAGCAAGCCTGCTAGCTCCCGTTGTCAGAAATGGCAGCGGGAGTTTTCATGTCACCGACCACCCTACCGGTTGGTTCGGCGATGCGCGGCTCGGAATGGGCGATGCTTGTCGCCCTTTCCGTGTTGTGGGGCGGGTCCTTCTTCTTCACCGGAATCGCGGTCGCCGATCTGCCGGCCCTGACCCTGGTTGCGCTACGGGTCGCGGTGGCATCGATCGCATTGTGGGTGGTGCTGCGTGCGACGGGCCAGGCGATGCCGTGGACCGCGGATGTCTGGACCGCATTCCTGTGCATGGGCCTGCTCAACAACGTGATTCCATTCACCGTGATCGTCTGGGGCCAGCATCATATCGCCAGCAGCGTCGCCTCCATTCTGAACGCGACGACACCCCTGTTCACCGTTGTTGTGGCCCATGGTCTGACTCGCGATGAGAAGCTGACCGCGGGCAAGGCAATCGGCGTGGCCATCGGCCTCGCCGGCGCCGTCGTCACGATCGGCCCCGATGCGCTGGGAGCCCTCGGCCAGGACACCCTCGCCCAGGTGGCGTGTCTGGGAGCGGCCTTTTCCTATGCGCTGGCGAGTGTCTACGGACGGCGCTTCCGACGCATGGGTGTCCCACCTTTGGCGACCGCGACCGGGCAGGTCACCGCGTCGACGATCATGCTGCTTCCGTTGTCGCTGGTGGTGGATCACCCCTGGACCCTGGCTATGCCGAGCGCAGCGACGTGGGGGGCGGTAGTGGGTATTGGGCTGCTTTCGACGGCAGGCGCCTATATCCTGTTCTTTCGGATTCTGGCGGCCGCCGGTGCTCTCAACCTGATGCTGGTGACCTTCCTGATCCCGGTCAGCGCCACAATGTTGGGCGTCACGGTCCTGGGCGAGACGCTCCTGATCCGCCACGTCGCGGGAATGGCGACCATCGGTATCGGGATGGCGTGCATCGACGGGCGGCTCTTTGGCTGGCTGAGGCACTGGCGACGCAACACTCCGCCGTTGCCAGCATCGGGAACACGCGATAGCTGATCCCGGCCGAACGGGAGACCGCTGCCATGACCGCGCCAGCCCCACCCATTTACGCCGACTCCAAGCTCCGCCGCATCCTGTCGACGGTGCGAACGATCGCCATGGTCGGCGCCAGTTCGAACTGGAACCGCCCCAGTTATTTCGTCATGAAATATCTACAGGGGAAGGGCTACCGCGTCATTCCGGTCAACCCGACCACCGCCGGCAAGGAGCAATTGGGCGAGAAAATCTACGCCTCGCTGCGGGATATCCCCGAGAAGATCGACATGGTCGACGTCTTCCGTGCTTCCGATCAGGTGGGCCCGATTGTGGAGGATGCGATCGCCATCGGCGCCACGGTCGTGTGGATGCAGCTTGGCGTCCGCAACGACGAAGCGGGCGCTCGCGCCGAAGCCGCAGGCTTGGAAGTGGTCATGAACCGCTGCCCGAAGATCGAGTTCGGGCGGCTGGGTGGCGAACTGTCCTGGAGCGGGGTCAACTCCGGCATCATCCGCAATCGCGCCGCGTCGCCTCCGACCGAACGCGCCCGCAAGCCGCGCCCCCTGCCGGAAACCAATGTCAGCTATGGGTTTGAGACGCTGGCCGTGCATGCGGGTGCCTCTCCGGACCCGACGACGGGCGCTCGATCCACCCCGATCTACCAGACGACCGCCTATGTGTTCGACGACGTCGACCACGCCGCGTCTTTGTTCAACCTGCATAATTTCGGCTACATCTACTCCCGCCTGACCAATCCCACGGTCGCGGTGCTGGAGGAACGGGTCGCCAGCCTGGAAGGCGGACGCGCCGCCGTTGCCGCGGCGTCCGGGCATGCGGCGCAGTTCCTGGTGTTCGCGACGATGCTGGAGCCGGGGGATGAATTCCTGGCCTCCCGCGCGCTCTATGGCGGCTCCCTGACCCAGTTCGGTTTGTCGTTCAAGAAGCTGGGGTGGCACTGCCATTTCGTGGACCCGTCGGACCCGGAGAATTTCCGCCGCGCGCTGACCCCGAAATGCAAGGCGATCTTCGTGGAGAGCCTGGCCAACCCGGGCGGTGTGATCGTCGACCTGGAGGCCATCGCCAAGATCGCGCACGACGCCGGTCTGCCGCTGATCGTGGACAATACGCTGGCCACGCCGTTCCTGTGTCGCCCGTTCGAGTGGGGCGCTGACATCGTCACCCATTCCACCACGAAATTCCTGGGCGGACATGGCAACTCGATGGGCGGGATCGTCGTGGAGTCCGGCAAATTCGATTGGGCGCAGGGCGGCAAGTTCCCGTCGATGACGGAGCCGGAGCCGGCCTATCACGGCTTGCGCTTCTACGAGAATTTCGGCGATTTCGCCTTCACCACCAAGGCGCGGGCCGTGGCGCTGCGAGATTACGGACCGACCATGGCACCGATGAACGCGTTCCTGACCATCACCGGGGTGGAAACCCTGCATTTGCGGATGGAGCGGCATTGCGCGAACGCCCAGGCGGTGGCGGAGTTCCTGTCCACCCACCCGAAAGTCGCCTGGGTATCCTATGCCGGGCTGGAATCCAGTCCGTACCGGGCGCTGGCCCGTAAATACCTGCCGAAGGGCGCCGGCTCGGTGTTCACCTTCGGCGTGAAGGGTGGCTACGAAGCCGGGATCAAGCTGGTCGAAAGCGTGGGCCTGTTCTCCCATCTGGCGAATATCGGTGACACGCGCAGCCTGATCCTGCATCCGGCATCAACCACGCATCGGCAATTGACCGAGGAGCAAAGGATCGCCGCCGGCGCCGGGCCGGATGTGATCCGCCTGTCGATCGGGGTGGAAACCGCCGCGGATCTGATCCGCGATCTGGATCAGGCGATGGGGGGTGCATAAGCCGCCCGACAAACGGCAGTGGGGCCAAAGGACTGGACACGACCAGCCCCGAGCCTGGCTACGCTATCCGGTCACGATCCTGATCGGACCCGCCGCATCGGTGATCGATACCGGCGTGTAGCCGCCGCAATCACCGTCCGTCTGGATAGGCAGCGTTTGGTTGCCGATGATGCTGATGCTCGCGGCCCGAAGATGTCGCACACCGGGGGCCTTTCCCAAGAGATTGAGCGGTAAGGCGGTTCCGTACATCAGTGCCGCTGCCGGTCCCGCATGGTCGAACAGAACCACCGAAAACCCCGGTTCGCTCGGCCGAGCGTCCGGGACCAGACGGAAATTTCCACCATAGAGCCGGCCTTTGCTGACGATCACACTGGCCGTCCTGGTTTCCAAGTCGTCGATGCGCAGGTGGATGGACGGAAACGGATACCGGAGCATTTCCCGCACCGATTGCAGCACATAGGCTCCCTTGCCGAGGAGCTTCTTCAGCGGAAACGATAGGTTACGGACGACCTGCGCATCGAATCCGACGCCGACCATCTGCACGAACAGCCGATCGCCGTCAGTGCCTTTGGCGAGGCCGGGCCAGAGAGTGGTCGTGCGGCCGAATGCGAGGGCCGCGGCAACCGCTCGCGGTCCAAACGGAAGATCCAACTCATGCGCCAGCACATTGGCGGTGCCCAGGGGAATCACGCCAAGCCGCGCACCGGACCCGATCAACCCGTTCGCCACCTCGGCGATCGTCCCGTCTCCGCCGGCCGCGACGACCAGGTCGGCGCCTCGCCGCACGGCATCGCGGGCCAACGCTTCGGCGTGGCCGGGGCGCGTGGTTTCCGCGAGATGCAGTCGGACGCCGTTGGCAACCAGGACATCCAGCACCCGCCAAAGGAGGTAGGCACGCCGGCGTCCCGCAACGGGGTTGAAGACGATGACCATGTCGGGACCGTTTCGTGGTTCGCTGGGTTCGAATCGGACGGGAGCCAAAGAAAGAGGTCGTTTCTGCTCGTCTATGATGTCACGCCGATGACAGCAAAAAGACTCATGTATTACTTTTACATTTGACCGGAAATTATTGATTCGTCATCGAAGTTTCACCCCATGCGCCGCCGGGGTTCGGTAAGCACCGCTCCAGACATGAACACAATGTCATCATCCTTCGCACGCCCGGCCTATCGGAGCGTCTTCATTTCGGACACGCATCTCGGCACGCGTGGCTGCCGAAGTGGGTTCCTCGTGGATTTTCTGGCGCAAACGTCCTGCCAGCATCTCTTTCTGGTGGGTGACATCATCGACGGATGGCGCCTTCGCAAATCCTGGTACTGGGATGCCACGCACGACGATGTGCTCCGACAGATCGTGCGACATGCGCGCGCGGGAGCAAACGTCACCTATATCCCAGGCAATCACGATGAGATGTTTCGCTCCTGGCTTCCGATCGGCCTGGAAATCTGCGGCATCAAGCTTTGCCGGGAATCGGAACACGTGACGGCGGATGGCAAGCGCCTGCTGATCCTGCATGGCGATGAGTTCGACAGCGTCGTCCGATACGCCCGCTTTCTCGCGCTGCTGGGGGACTGGGCCTATACAACTGCCTTGACGATGAACCGTTGGTTCAACGTGGTACGGCGCAGGTTGGGCTACCCGTACTGGTCGCTATCGGCCTGGTTGAAACGCCAGGTGAAGGAAGCCGTGAAAGCGATCGATCGTTTCGAAGCCGCGGTCGCCGATGAGGCACGGCGGCGTGGTTTCGACGGTGTCGTGTGCGGGCATATCCATCATGCCGAAATGCGTGACCTGGATGGCATTCTCTACATGAATGACGGCGATTGGGTTGAAAGCTGCACCGCGCTGGTGGAACACCACGACGGACGCTTCGAGCTGATCGACTGGGCCGAACTGAACCGTTTGTCGTTCTTCGAGCCGCAACAGGCTCGAGTGCCACAAACTGCTTGATTCCCTCCCCCTTTTTGAAGAAGCAGGCGACGACATCATGCTGCCGCCCGCCCCGTGCCATCGAATCCTGATCGTTACGGATGCGTGGACACCCCAGGTCAATGGCGTCGTACGCACATTGACCACGGTAGCCCGGGAATTGAAGGCCATGGGCCATGTGGTGGAGGTCATCGGCCCGGATCGCTTCCGCACCTTCCCCTGCCCGACCTATCCGGACATCTCTCTGTCTTTCCTGCCGCGCCGCCGGCTGATCGGCATGATCGAGGCGTTTCGGCCGGATGCCCTGCATATCGCGACAGAAGGCCCGTTGGGTCTCGCGGCCCGCCGTTGGGCTCGTCGAACCGGCTTCAAATTCACCACCGCGTTCCATACGCGTTTCGCGGAGTATGTGAAGGCGCGCACCGGCCTGCCCGTACGACCAATCTATGCTTGGATGCGGCGCTTCCACGGCGCCGGTCAGGGCACCATGGTCGCGACCCAGTCGTTGCGCGATGAGTTGGCGGCGCGCGGTTTCAGCAATATCCGATCCTGGTCGCGCGGTGTCGATCTGGACCTGTTCAAGCCGACCCCGCGAGAGATCTGGGACCTGCCGCGTCCGATCTTCATCTATGTCGGCAGGGTTTCGGTGGAGAAGAATATCGGCGCCTTCCTGGACCTCGACCTGCCCGGGTCAAAAGTCGTGGTCGGCGGCGGACCGCAACTGCTGGCGCTGCGACGAGCCTATCCGGATGTGACCTTCACCGGACCGCGCCAGGGGGACGCATTGGCCCGCGCCTATGCCGGTGCGGATGTTTTCGTGTTTCCCAGCCTGACCGACACGTTCGGGCTCGTGATCCTGGAATCCCTGGCCTGCGGGACACCCGTCGCCGCGTTCCCGGTGACCGGACCCAAGGACGTGCTGGCGGACGCGGTTGGCAAGATCGGCGCTGTAAATGCCGACCTGCGAGTCGCCGCGCTGGATGCCCTGTCAGCGGATCGGGAGGCCTGCCGAATGCATGCGGAGCGCTATTCGTGGCGGGCGTGCGCGGAGACGTTCCTGTCCCATTTGGTGCCGCTGATCGAAACCGCCTGAGGCCCAAGTCCTCCCGGCCACCCCGCAGCGGTTTTCATTTTGGCCCGGAGGCGCCTCATCCAAGCTGCCCCGTCCCGAAAGCAGCCATCTGCCCAATCCGCACGCAATGATTAACGACAGGATTAACCGCATGGAACCGGAACAATACCCCCCGAGTCCCGCATCGCTCCGTAACGAAACGCCCCCTTATCCGCGCCCGACCGGAACGGATTACCGAAAATCCATACTTAAAGTAGAATCTTAAGAATCCCGATATGTAGCGTTATATCAGTGCCTAACGACCCAATCTGAAACCCGGATGTGAGCTTTGCCGAAAATCGCCACCAGCCAGTTTCGCGCCCAATTAACCATTCGGGGTTTTTGTTAACCATCGCCTAAAATCCAGGCAAAACATCGCAAGTCCGAGGATTTTGACCCCAAAAATCCACATCTTGTCGCCGAAATCCACTTTTAACTTGCCACCGATGCCGAGCCTGACCTAGAACAAAAAGCAAACATTCAATCGATCCCCTTGCCCCAGGATCCCCGCATCATCCCAATGACCCTCGCTTCGACCCTCAAAATCGCACGCCCACAGTCGAAAACGACGCGATGAAACCCGGGTCAAGGCCAAGCCTCACGAGGAGAATGCCTCATTCGGCCATGGAGGGAATTGCCGCCGCCTCGGATGATTTCCCGTGCTCGCGTTTCCGCGCTATAGGATCGGCAACTCGCCCTAACCCTGTCAGCCCGGAAAGCGTCTGATCCATGGATTTCAACCTCACCGGAAACCAAATTCAGATTCGCGATGAAATCCAGCGCCTGTGCCAGCGTTTCGACGACACCTACTGGCTGGAGCGCGAGAACACCGCCACCTTCCCGCACGCCTTCTTCGACGCCCTCGCCGAGGGCAACTGGCTCGGCATCGCCATGCCGGAAGTCTATGGCGGCGCCGGTCTGGGCATCACCGAAGCCGCGCTGATGATGCAGGCCATCGCCGAATCCGGCGCCGCCATGAGCGGGGCGAGCGCAGTCCATATCAACATCTTCGGCCTCAACCCAGTTGTGGTGCACGGCACCGATGCGCAGAAGCAGCGCATGCTGCCGCCGCTGATCGCCGGGAAGGACAAGGCCTGTTTTGGCGTGACCGAACCGAATGCCGGGCTCAACACGACGGAACTGACCACCCGCGCGGACCGGCATGGCGATCACTACCTGATCAACGGATCCAAGATCTGGACCTCGACCGCGCAGATCGCAAACAAGATCCTGCTGCTGGCGCGCACCACGCCCTTGGACAAGGTCAAGCGCAAGTCGCACGGATTGACCCTGTTCTACACAGACCTCGATCGCGCCCACGCGGAGGTGCGGCTGATCCACAAGATGGGCCGGCACGCGGTCGATTCGAACCTGGTGTTCTTCGAGGATATGCGAGTTCCAGTCGAAGATCGGATCGGCGAGGAAGGCGAAGGATTCCGTGCCATCATCCACGGACTGAACCCCGAACGCGTGTTGGTCGCGGCCGAGGCGATCGGCATCGGTCGAGCGGCGCTGTCGCGGGCTTCCCGCTATGCCCGCGAACGGATCGTGTTTGGCCGTCCGATCGGGCAGAACCAGGGCATCCAGCATCCGCTGGCGCGCAACTGGGCGGAACTGGAAGCGGCGGATCTGCTCGTTTTCAAAGCCGCCTGGAAATACGACCAGGGCATGGAATGCGGGGCCGAGGCCAACGCCGCGAAATACCTGGCGGCGGAAGCTGGCTATCGCGCGGCGGAACAGGCGGTGCTGACCCATGGCGGCATGGGTTATGCTCAGGAATTCCACGTCGAGCGGCTGTTCCGGGAAAGCATGCTGCCTCGGATCGCCCCGGTCAGCCGGGAGTTGGTACTGTCCTATCTGGCTGAACGGGTCCTGGATCTGCCGAAATCTTATTGAGGGAAGCAGCGTCTCGCCTCTGCACAATCGCACCGGCCCACAGGCGAGAGTCCGATCAGACGCGCGCTTGCACCGGGGCTATCCAACCCCCCCCGGAGTTTATCGGCAAATCCAGTGATGCCGCCCACTTCCGGCTTGACCGGCCACCGTCATGGTGGCGGGTAACGGCAGGTTTGCAAGGGGTGGGACCATGTCAGACGAAACGAGCGGCGCTGGTGCCGGCTGGAAAGTGATCGCCACGGTGATGACCGCGGCCAATCCTATGTTGCTCTTGCTTGTCGGCTATTTCCTGAACGGCAACATCAATGACGCACGCAAGCAGATCGACCAGAACAAAGAGGTCCTCGCCGAACTGCAGTCGCACGCGACGACCGAGAGCATCACGACCCGGACCCGGCTCGATAAGGCCGCCGCGGTCAAGGAGTTCATGGATCTGCTGACCGGTCCCGACGAGGTGCGCCGGCAACTGGCGATCGAGGCGGTACGGATCGCGCTGAACGATGACGCAGACCGGCTTCTGATCGCGTTGGTCCGGGTCGGACCCAAATCGGGCACCATCACGGCTCAGGACGTCGCGTCGGCGACAGCCGCGCTCGACTATGGGCGTCAGCGGCTGATCCAGGACATGTTCTCGGACACCCAGAAGACGCGGCGTGACGCCCAGCAAGCCTTGCGGCGGAGCAAGACCGACGACTGGGCGCTGATCAGCCAGTTGATCGATCGCGCAAATCGGGATCTCGCGGACCGCAAGGCGGCGGGATTTCCCGCCAAGCCCGCGGACGCCAAGGGTGAGCAGCAGAAAGCCAGCATCTACAATGTCGTGTCGTTCCTGATGGACGCCCAGGTGCCGAGCGACAAAGCACTGCGAGAGAAAATCGTCGGGTTTGCCCTGGCGGCAGCGCCGAACAGCGACGACACCGGGCGGGTGTCGGTGACGGTGCAGGAGCGGATGCGTTGATCAGTGGGGCGTAGGCAATGGGGTGTAGGCAATGAGGCCCCGGCAATGGCGGCTCGATCGCACCGGTGAAAGTCGGGTGCGACGCGGTTCAGTACCCACCCGGCAGCGCGATCACCGTGGGGCGATCCGGCAACGTCATGCGGGAAATCTCCATCGCCGGAGAGTCTCGCAGCTCTATCGTATAGCGCCCCCGCACCAGATCCACGAACCTCTCCAACACGTCACGGGTGAAGTAGTGCATCGGCAGCACGACGCGCGGCTGCAACTGCTCGATCACCGACGCGGCGTCCTGCTGGCTCATGGTCCACGCACCATCGACCGGCACCATCACGATATCGATCCTTCCCAGCGCATCAATGTCCTTCGGTTCCAGAAGGTGATGCAGATGGCCCAGATGGGCGATGCACAGGCCGGCACTCTCGAACACGAAGATGGAGTTGCCATACGCCTCGGTGCCGAAACCGCCCCATTGGCGGATATTGGTGGGCAGGTTGCTCACCCTCAAATCTTGCACCGTCAGATCGTGCCGTGGGATCACACCGTTTTCCTGCCATCCACGCAGCACGTGCCTGATCCGGGGATCGGGCGTCAGGGTGTAATGCGTGGAATGGGCATGGTTCATCGTGATGAGGTCGGGCAGTCGATCGGCGACGTTGAAGCCGTTGTAGTCGGTAATGACTCGGACGCCGGCGGGGGACACAATCTCAAAGCTGGCGTGGCCCAGGAAGGTGATGGCGACCGCGTTGTCACTCGCCGATGCCCGCCAGATCGGCGACTGCCGGAGGGCGATCGGCGCGCATCCGGCCTCGGCCCAACGGGGCACCAGCAGGGCAAGAACCAACAGTGCGATCCGGATCGCCATGCTCAATGCGGGCCTGGCAGAGCGATCACCGTCGGATCGGCGGGCAGCGTCGCGCGGGATATCTCGAATGAAGGTGCATCCCGCATGTCGATCACGAACCGCTCTCGCATGAGCGACAGGAACCGCGCCAGATTCTGTTGGCTGAAGTAGTGCATCGGCAACACGATCCTTGGGTGGATCTGTCCGATCAATTCCAGGGCATCCCGGTGCCCCAGCGTATAGCCGCCATCCACGGCAATCATCAGGATATCGATGCGCCCCAGTGCATCGAGATCCGCCGGCAACAGCAGATGGTGCAGATGGCCGAGATGCGCGATGCACAGTCCGCCACTCTCAAAGATGAAGATCGAGTTGGCGTTGATCTCGGTCCCGCCGCTCCAGGATCGCAGGTTGGTGGGCAGATTGGTGACCCGCATGTCGCGCAGGACGACGTCGTGACGGGGGGCCGTCGGGCCGTCCTGCCAACCCTTCAGCGGAAAGCGGATGCGCGGGTCCGGATGCAGCGTGTGATGCATCGAATGGGCCCGGTTCATGGTCACGATGTCCGGGGGTTCGGCTGGCCCGAAGGTCGCCCCATAGTCGGTGACCGCCCGCACTCCGGACGGACTCTCGATCAGGAAGCTGGCATGGCCCAGAAAGGTGATGGTCAGGGTAGGATCACCCACAGCGGCCCGCCAAACAGTGGGCTTACCGAAGGCGATGGGTGTGCACGCCGCGATGCCGGTCCGCGGCAGCAGCAGGCCGATCAGCAGCAGCAAGGCAGCCCGTGCCAGCCACCTCGCTGGCACGCTTTGGGACAAAATGGCGAGTCGCTGCCCGCCGCTCATTTACGCAGCCACGGCTTCAGGCACGGTTGCCACCCCGTCGGACACCGTGGTGCGATGCATGTCGCGGACCTGGGTTTCATCGTATTCGCGGGCGCGATGCATGGTGCAGCGATTGTCCCACATGACTAGGTCACCGACCTTCCAGGTATGCGAATAGACAAATTGCGGCTGGGTCGCGAACTCCATCAGATCCAACAGCAGCATGCGGGCCTCGGGTTCTTCCATCCCATGGATGCGACCCGCGTGGGATGACAGGTAAAGGGACTTGCGGCCTGAGCCGGGATGGGTCCGCACCATCACCTGGGGCACTGGCTCCATCTTCGCGCGTTCCTCGGGCGACCAGTCGGTGAAGCCGATCTTGGCGCGCGAGAATAACTGGGTGTGCTCGCATATCATGCCTTCGACTCGGGCCTTCATGCGGTCCGGCAGGGCGTCCCATGCGGCGCGCATGTCGGCGAACTGGGTTTCTCCGCCCCAACTGGGGATGACACGGGCCGAGAGGAGGGAAAACCGGGCCGGCACGCGCTTGAAGCTGCTATCGGAGTGCCATAGCCGGTTGCCGAGCGCGTTAAGGCGACGGCGGTCGTTGGGTGGCAGGACTTTGTTGTTTTCGTCCAGGTTGGAGATGTCGGCCATATGGACATCCAGCCTGGGCACGAAATCGCGGCGGAAGGCACGAACGGTGGTTTCCAGGTCCCCGAAATTGCGGCTGAACGCCTGCTGTTGTTCATCGTTGATGTGCTGGTCGTGGTAGATCAGGACGCCATGCTTGTTGATGGCATCGTTCAGGGCCGTGACCTCATCACGGTTCAACGGTTGCCGCAGGTCGAGCCCGCTGACTTCGCCGACGAATAGGGGGTGCAGTTGCTTTACGGTGACGGCCATGGCGCGGTTCCTTGGGGAATTTCCATCCTGGGCCGAGGATAGAAGGGGAACCGCGCACCTGACAACGTCGATGTCGAGCCGGGCGTTGGTCTTGCCGACGCAATTGTCGCTTGCTAGGGCGTCATCAGGTCGCGGCCATCAGGCGCGCTTGAACAAACAGGTGGAGGTCTCAGTTGCGATGATAGACTACGATCCAACATCTCCCCTCGTTTCACTGCATATTCCGAAAACCGCTGGCACCAGCCTAAATCAGGTACTTGCATCGTGGTTCCCGGACGGTCGCCTATTGAGACACTATGGGGACGGAGCGGCACAGCCAGGCGTTCATCGCCTGGAGGGGCCGGTTTGTATACATGGTCATTTTAACGGCGCGCGCGGTAAGGGCGCGTGGCAGTACTATCCGCAAGCGATGCAGTATATGGCCTTCTTTCGTGAACCATTTGATCGCTTTCTGTCGCAATGGTATTATTTGACTACGCATGGTGGCCAACACAGGGATATGACAGACTTTGAAACATGGATCCACCGTAGGGCCGAAGCACAGGCAGAGGGTCGCAACGATTTTTCTTTCATTTGGCACATGCCCCGGCCGCCCGGCTCGATGCCAGTCGATACCATGCTTGACACTCACTTTGTCTTTATTGGGATAACAGAACAGATATCGGCTTCCGTCGAGGCGCTCGCCGGCATTCTAGGTAAGCCGGTTGTTCACATCCCTCACGCAAATCAGGGGTCGGCCGAACGACGGTCGGCTGAGTTTTTGCACTGGAGATCTTTTTACGAAAATCACTTCGCGGACGAGTATGAGCTGTACGAAAAAGCCCTGACACGGAACAAAATTCTGATCAGCCAACCTCCGTCATTGTCACGGCCGACCGGAAGAATCCGCACAGCGCTGGAGGCTGGCGATTGCCTTTCCGGTGACCTGGCTCCTAACCTCAAAGGTCACCAGCAACCGCCAATCCTCTGATCGGCACCGGCTATAGTTCGGCGACGGACAAGTTTCAACGCCCGGAGACATGTCAGTCGTCAGCAACTGACGGTGACATTCCGCCTCCTGGAACCGACGGGAGGCGGGTTGGGCCGCTGCCTTGGTCGGCCGGCTACATCGGCGGCGCGACACCATCCTTCTCCACCGTCACACGCCCGGTGGCGAAATGACCGTGCGCATTCTTCGTGACCGCCAAAAAGACCTTTGCACCCGGTTTCAGGTCCGCCCGCTCGGCCGGCGCAAAGGTCACCACCGGCACGCCAGGCGGTACGACGACGGTGTTGCTTTCACCCTTGAAGGTCAGTTTCAGCTCACGACCGACATTGGCATCCATTGCACCGCTGACGGTCGCGTTGGTCATCATACTGCCCGGCTCCAGGTCCCAGGCGTAGTGCCCCTCACCGGCGCCACGCATCGCCTCGGGGAAGACCAGAACCTCGATAGCCTGCAAGGTCCCGCCCACGGTCCGGGTCGCGGTACCAATATAGGTGCCGGGCGCGATCGAGTTGAGCTCGACGTTCTTGACCGTCATCACGGTCAGCGGGTCGTTCAGCATGATCTCCACGGTCTGGCCATCGCGGCTGGTCACGGTCAGCATCTGCTGGGTGACGGCGGCGATCGTGCCGCGGACACGCGTCGGCGGCGCGGTTTGCGCCCAAGCCCCCAGCCCAAACAGGCAGGCCGCGAGCGTCGCGGCGATCAATCGGATATGCATGATGAACCCCCCTTGTTGTTATCGGTACACGCAGGATGTTGGGTTCTATTCCAACTTCGGTAGGGCGCGCCGAGGTTATACCCTGGCGGTGGAAATCATCGCGGTCAGCACGGGGACCCCACACCTCGGACAAGCCAACACAACGCGTCGGACCGGATCCTCATTTCCTGTCCTTGTGAGCCGGACCCGGTTCCGCCATCATTGTCCCGCGCTTCACCCAGGAGTTTCAATGTCTCTGTTCGCGGCACCATCCGCCGGGGCCACGGCCCGTTGTCTTGCCGGAGCGCTGCTTGCGCTGCCCTTTCTTTGTGGGTCCGCCGGTGCCCAGAGCGGCGCTCCCGGCGTTGCCCCGCCGGTCGATCCCATCGTCGCCAAGGTTGACGGCATACCGATCCGGCTCAGTGAGATCCGGGCCGCCGTGACGGGACTCCCGGAAAATGCGCGAGCAATGCCACCGCAGACACTGTATCCGGTTCTGCTCGACCAGTTGATCGGTGGGCGTGCCCTGGTAGCGGAAGCCCGCAAGACCGGTGCCGACAAAGATCCGGAAGTGCAGCGTCAGGTCGCCATCGCGGTCGAGCGAGCCACCGAAGCCGCCCTGCTGCAAAGAGAAGTCGGCCCACAAGTCACCGACATTGCCGTGCGCGCCCGCTACGACCGCGATATCGCCGGCAAGGCCGGCCTCACCGAGGTCCGCGCTCGGCATATCCTGGTACCCGATGAAGCGACCGCGAAAACGATCATCGCTGACCTGAAGAAAGGCACCGATTTCGCCGCCCTCTCCAAGCAGCACAGCAAGGACCCCGGATCAGCTCAGAACGGCGGAGATCTCGGTTTCTTCAAGCAGGACCAGATGGTGCCGGAGTTTGCGACCGCGGCCTTCACGTTGAAGGACAACGAGGTCACGGCCACGCCGGTCAAGACCCAGTTCGGCTGGCACGTCATCCAGGTGACCGAGCGACGGAAAGCCGCGCCTCCCTCGTTCGAGGAAGCCCAGGATGAACTGCGCCAGCAGATGATCCAGCAAGGTGTCCAGACCGCGCTAACCCGCGCCCGAGCCTCCGTGTCGATCGAGCAGTTCAATCTTGACGGAACACCGATCCGAGCCACCGATACGGCGGTCCCGCCGTCTACCCGCTAGCGCGGGTTCATCCCAAGCAGCAGGTGGCGGCGTCAGAATCACGCTGTCACACAAAGCGCCGGCGCGGTTTTACGTCCAACCTCATCCGTTCCAGCCTACAGCCGGGGCCTTAGAACACGGCAAAAGAATAAGGAAGGGAAGCATGACAAGTTCCGTCTCTCCGCTCGCCGTCGCATTGCCGGCGCTGCCACCTTTGGCTGGGGTTCGCCTGAGCGCTGCCGCGGTGGGAATCCGATACAAGGAACGCACCGATGTGGTGATGATGGAGGTGCCGTCCGGCAGCACCGCAGCCGGTGTTTTCACCTCCAACAAATGCCCCGGCGCCCCGGTTGATTGGTGCCGAGCGGCTTTGAGCGGTGGGAAAGCGCGGCTGGTGGTGGTGAATGCGGGCAATGCCAATGTGTTCACCGGCAAGGCCGGACGCGATGCCTGCTCGGCCACCGCTTCCGCCGCGGCCAAGCTGGCGGGCTGCCCGGTGAAGCAGGTCTTCGTGGCCTCGACCGGCGTGATCGGCGAGGTGCTGCCGCATGAGAAATTGGTGGCGGGACTGCCCGCGCTGCATGACGGTCTGACCGAGGACGGGTGGGAAGCTGCCGCCCGTGGCATCATGACCACCGACACGTTCCCAAAAGCAGCCACCCGCGTGGCCAAGATCGGGGATGCCGAGGTGCGGATCACCGGGATCGCCAAGGGCAGTGGCATGATCGCGCCGGACATGGCGACCATGCTGTGCTTCGTCTTCACCGACGCGAAGATCCCCGCTCGGGCGCTCCAGGCAATGTTGAGCAAGGGCGTCGACACCACGTTCAATGCGACGACGGTGGATTCCGATACCTCTACGTCCGACACGGTTCTGCTGATTGCGACCGGACAGACAAGGCATCCCCGGGTCCCGGCGGAAGGTGGGCCGGTCCTGAAGGACTTCGCCGCGCAGTTGCGCGACCTGTTGCTGGACTTGGCCTTGCAGGTGGTGCGGGACGGTGAGGGTGCGCAAAAGCTGGTGAAGATCAACGTGACCGGGGCGACGACAGCGCGGTCGGCGAAGAAGATCGCGATGACGGTCGCAAATTCCCCCCTGGTAAAGACCGCCATCGCCGGAGAGGACGCGAATTGGGGTCGCATCGTGATGGCTGTCGGCAAGGCCGGGGAGCCGGCGGATCGCGACAAACTATCGATAGGTGTCGGCGGCGTCTGGATGGCGAAGGAAGGCGGCGTCGTACCCGGTTACGACGAGACCCCCGTGGTTGCCCATATGAAGGGCAAGGAGATCGAAATCGACATCGATATTGGGCTGGGCCGGGGTAAGTCGACGGTGTGGACCTGCGACCTGACGCATGGCTACATCGACATCAACGGGTCGTATCGGTCATAGAGACGGGTTTTTGCCTGTCGTCTCGGCCGATGCCATGAAACGTGACACCGTCCATCGGCCGAGACAGCGCATATCCGCGGCCTCTACCGACGGCTTGAACCCATCAGGTTGCCACCGCTATCGAGCGACAAAGGCGCGAACGATCGATGATCGAAGTCAACGGAATGGCGCACGTCATTCTCACCGTCAGCCAATGGGAGAAGGCACGAGCCTTTTATGCCGAGTTGCTACCCTTTCTGGGCATGACCAAAGTCTATGACGGCAATAATTTTCTGTATCATGTCGGCGGACGCACCGCGATTGGCATCCAGCGTTGCGCGGCGGAGTATGAGAACGAACGGTTTGTGCCCAACCGGGTCGGACTGCATCACCTGTGTCTGCGCGCGCGTTCTCGCGAGGATGTCGACGCGGCGGCGAATAAGCTACGTGAGATGGGGGCCTATATCGACCGTGGCCCGCTGGAGGGGGATTTTGCGCCGGGTTACTACTTCTTCGTCTTCGAAGACCCGGACGGCATCCGGCTGGAGGTGAATTTCATCCCTGGCAAGGGCTTGTTGGTCTCACCCGACAAGCCACTGGTTCCGAGCGCCGATCAGAACTGGGATCAAAATCCGTAGAGTATGGTCACGTTGATCGGAACGTAACAGCGTGTGAATCTGGAGGGTTATGCGAGGGCGCGCAGCGCTGACGTTGCGAGCCACTCCGGGTGCGACCTCATTGAAGCCGGATTGAACCGGACCGCCGATCCGGGAAGAATCTTGGCCCATGTTTGCTACCCACCAAAATAAACCCGGTCTTATCAGCTACCTACGCCTCCTCCATGGCTCGTGTGGCACTACAATCGCGTCATCCCGGGTTCACACCATCAGTCTCCGGGCCCCTCCCGGCGCCGCATCGATCTCCAGCGCCTCATAAATCCGGCCCAAGGTCGGTTCCGCGACCGTCGGCTTGCGGACCCGCAGCATGTGTCCGTCGCGCTGCTGGAACGTCGCCGTCACCCGCCGCGGCACCGAGAGTATCTCGCGCAACCGGGTCCCGGCCAGGGTTTCCCCTGCGGCTTCCAGTTTGCGCCGGATCGCCTGCACCAGTTGATAGGCCAGAACCGTGATGGACAAGTGTCCCTCGGTCCGTTCCTCTGTATGATGATACACCGGGCGCAAGCCGAGTTCGGATTTGAGGCCACGAAACACCGCCTCCAGATCGATCAACATGGTACAGGTGTGCCGCAGGGTTTGCGCGTCCCACGTGGTTTCATTGCTGCGCAGGCAATAGACCCCGGGATGGGTCAGCATCGAGCCCTCGACCGGGGTCTTGGTCCAGGTGATGGACGTGGCGGTCTATCCTGTCTCGTCCGGGGTCACCACGATATCGTAATGCTGGCTGACACCCCGGCTCTTTTCCTCCAACCGGCCGATCCGCTGCTGGATATCCGCCAGCTTCTTTTGTCTGCGCGGTTTGGCGAGGCCGGCGGCGAGTTTCTCCAGACCAGCCTCGAAGCGTGTCACGAAGTGGGCGGCGATCGCGGTTTCCTTGGTCTCACGGCCCTCGGAATGACAATAAAGCCGGACTTCCGTGTCGTCCTCGTTGAGGACGCGTTGCAACCGGACGGTTTCGTTCGACGCGGTCAGCGTATTGACGGCCAGCTCGGGATCCAACTGGCGGCCTCGTTCGCGGCTGACCACGAGGTAGCGGTATTTTCGCGCTTTGAGCCAGGCGATATTGGCCGTCGTCGCGATCCCGGCGTCCGGGATGATCAGCCCGCCATCCGGAGCCGCGAGGCCTATGTGCATGGCCTGAAGCGTGCCGGCTTCCGCTGTGTTGCCGGCGAACATCTCGAACGCCCCATGAAGTCGCTGGTGTCGAGCACAAGGCCCAGAGTGACGAGGGGACAGTCGGAACGCTTCTCTTTCGAATGGCCACGCGCTGCTTTGGCATTCCCGGCCGCGGTTCCCTCGAAATACGTGTTGGTCACTTCATAAAGCATGACGGTGACCGGCCGGCCGAACAGATCCTTGAGGTTGGTGAAAAGCGCCGCCTCGATCTTGTCACAACGACGCACCAGACGATCGGAGGTCCGATAGAGCTGGATCTGTGGCATGATTTCGAAGTCGGCGTCCCGAAATTCGCCGAGGGCGCTGCGCTCGCGCAGCCAGCGCCAGGTGGCGATCTCGTTGCCGGGTGCGCCCATGCAACCGATCGGGAGTCCGGCCACGGCGTCGCGCGGGACCCCGTTGAAGGCGAGGTCGGGAGGATCCGATCAATCCGGAGCCAGTCCGTGGCGGCGAGACCGGCGGCTTCGACGCCAACGGCGCGCGCGGGTGAGTTTGAGGGAGGCGACATCGACCTCGGTGTAGATCGGGGTGGGCGTGGGGGAAGCGGTGGACGGCTTTTCCGGCGCGGCTAGAGAGGATTCTGGCGCGGGAGACGGCGGCGCGGCGGCTGGGTTGCCTTGACCTGGTTGGGCCGCGATGAGGCGGGCGGCAAAACGTTATGCGAGGACCCCAATGGCTTCCGGTTCGGGGCGGATGTCCGGTTGCCTGGTGAGCAACGCCTAGATCCAGGCGCACAGGTGCGGCCGGTCAGGCTGAGGCAGGTCGACATGGCGGCCCAGGTTGAGCAGGGTGGTCTGGCGGACCTGATCGCCTGTGCGCACGGAGGCGACAAGGCGGAATGTGAAATATGCTTCGCCACCGGACTTATTCCGGGTTGTTGTTTTACGGATGAACATGACGGGGAGGTGAGGGTGGTGGCGCGCGGTGCCGAGAGAATCAAACAAAATTATGGCACTACATTGCAAATCCGAGGGTTGCTCGACTGTATATCGGGGTTTTTCGTATTCGTTACGATAGATTGCGGAAAAAGCGCCAAACACGTTAACGTCAATTGCAAGGACCGATTCCTTTGTTCAGTCCGTTGAAGACTTCCGGTGTTCCAGGGGGACATTGGTCGCGGAACGCCGCAACGGCTGCTATACGCTCTACGACACCGCCCAGGGGATATTCGGTCGCCGGTCCGGCCTACGTCGGCACGGATCCCCCCATCGTCGTGCGGTGCATCAGGCGGCGTTGTGGCATGTCGTAGTCCTGCACCGCCCGATGCTGAACGGTGCAGTTGTCCCACATCAGCAGATCACCTTTCCGCCACTGATGGCGATAAATATGAGCCGGCTTGACGATATGGTCGGCCAGCGCGGCAATCAGCGCCTCAGCTTTCTGGGCGTCCAGGCCTTCGATCCCGGTGCAGTCGTCGCGCATGACATAGAGGCATTTGCGCCCGGTATGCGGGTGGGTGCGTACGATCGGATGGCGGACCGGTGGATTTCGGTCGATCTCGGACTGGGAAGGCGGGAAGGCGCGCTTGCGGCCGGTGAAGTCAAACACGGCGTAGCGGCCCTCGATCCGTTGGCGTAGCGTCGGCGGCAGGGAATCCCAAGCCGCGGCAGCGCTGGCGAATTCGGTATCGCCTAGGGTCAGGCCGAACAGGTCGGGGATTTCCACCGCATAGAGCATGGTCCCGCGCGGCGGACGCGCCGTGTAGCACATGTCGGAGTGCCAATTCTCGCCCGCTCGCTTGATGCCGATGGGGCGCCCGTCTTCGGTGACGTTGGACACGACGACGATTTCCGGGCTGCCGGGCACGCTCCAGCGTTCGCCGAAGATGTTGAATTCGATCTCGCCGAAGCGGCGGGTGAAGGCAACCTGTTGCGGTGGGGTCATGTGCTGGTCGCGGAAGAAGATGACGCCGTGCTCGTCGTAGGCGCGCTCGATCGTGGCGAAGGTAATGTCGTCGAGCGGTTGGGACAGGTCGACACCGCGGATTTCGGCGCCGACGCACGCGCCGGTTGGAATGACCTCGACGGACATGAGCGATCCTCCTGTTGGTCGCGCCTTGGGGACGAACCAGGGGAGCGTATCCAATTTGGGGTGGTGTGCAAGAAGGGCGAGGTTCGCGCTGTGGCACCGGCAGGCACTCGCCCACTGGTCGCGCAGGATTTCCCCGACCGCTGGATGGCTCACTCCAGTCGGGCAGAGTCCGGACTCCGGGAAATCACCAACGGAGATTATCCAGGGGCGCATCCACGTTCCGGGCGCAAGAGGCTGTTTGGGCCAAATCGATCACGGAAATAACCTCCGGATGCTGACCGACCGAAGGCCAAGCGCCCGGCTGTCGCGACGAACAGGTTTTAGTACTGTATTTCCGACGGATGACGAGATAAAATTCTTCAAATACAAACGCACGGAGGATAACCTACCCATGTCAATCGCCCGCCTCCGAGACTTCGTAACCGCCATGACGCGGCAGGTCGAACAACAAGGCAATGCGGAGGAGGCGATCCTGTCGCCGGCCCGCGATTTGCTGTCGGGTCTCATCGCACATGACGATTGGCTGCCGGATGTCTTCGCCGCCTCGGACCCTGGCCGATACCGACAATACTTGTTGTACTGCGATCCGTTAGAACGGTTCACGCTGGTGAGCTTTGTCTGGGGTCCCGGGCAACGCACGCCGGTGCACGACCATCTGATGTGGGGCCTTGTCGGCATGCTGCGCGGCGCGGAGGACGCGGTTTCCTACACTCGGCCGTCCAGCGGCCAGGCCCTTGTTGCCGGAGAGGCGTCCCGTCTTCTGCCGGGCATGGTGGAAGCTGTGTCGCCTCGCATCGGGGACATACACACGGTCTCAAACGTACTGACGGACCGGCCATCCGTTTCAATTCACCTCTATGGGGGGAATATCGGTACCGTCCACCGGCACAGCTTCAACCCGGCAACAGGCGCGTCGACCGAGTTCGTGTCAGGCTATTCCGCGCCCGTCCTTCCGAATCTTTGGGCTTAGAGCATGAGCGGCATGCGCGGAGACGGAGCAGACCGGGCATCATGCTCTCAAGCAAAGAATTAGAGCGCGTTCTCGGTTTGGGGTGAGGGTGAATGCGCCCGCATGCGCGTGGGCGACTCATCCATGAGGCAATTGAGGGGTTGGGACAGGTTGGGGCGCCATAGGGGTGACCTCGACGGACATGGGCAATCCGCATGGGCTGTGCGGGCAGGAAACGTGCCCAATTCGGGGGTCTATCCTGTGCTCTGGACCCTGCCATGGCGGGGAACCCGCCTTACGTCACACAGGCCCCCCATTCACATGAATGGACTGCCCCGTAATATGCTTGCCTGATCCGAACAAAGGAATCGCACCATTGCTGCAATCTCCTCGGGTTTTCCGGGCGGAGCCCTGAGGCATTTCTTCCTTCACCCGATACCCTGGACAATCGCTCCCACCAAACGGCGCTTGCGCCCATGCTCGCGTCCGACATGGACCAGCGTTCGATTGATCGCACCGAAATGCGACTATTGTTCGAATTACCCTTTGACCCTAACGCCCTGGAATGCGATGCTACCAGGCAGTAGTGTTTCCGCTTATTGATCGCAAATTGGTATCAATGAGACAGAGTCCTTCCGTCCGCGAGCGCCAACCCGCCCGTCCCCTCCCACGCCTAGCCCAAGGGTTCGCACATGGCGACCGTCACCGGTAGCAAGGGAAAGACCGCTCCCAAAAACGTGTCGACCGACCCGGACAGTCCAGCGGCGGATGCCGCGACGCGCGACTACAGTATCGCCGCCGTCGATCGGGCGCTGGATCTGCTGGAAGCCCTAGCGCGGATCGGGCCTGCGCCTCTCGCCATGCTGGCGACCTCCGCCGGTTGCACCCGCACGGCCGGGTTCCGCTTGCTAAGGACCCTCCAGGCACGCGGGTTTGCCATCCAGGACGAAGCTCGTGGGCTGTGGCGACTGGGTGCACGATGGAGCGTGTTGGGCCGCGCGGCCGCGGAACAGGGCGCCCTTGCCGCCACCGCCATGCCATTCCTTGTCGACCTGGGCAAAGCCAGCAACGAGAATGTCTATCTGCGCATTCGGGATGGTATGGAAAGCGAAACCATCGCGATCTATCAGACCGACCCGAGCTTGCGCGTCTACACGGAAGTGGGGAAGCGCCTGCCACTGCATGCCGGCAGCAGCCGCCTTCTCCTCGCCCACGCGCCCGAGTCGGTCCAGACCCAGATCCTGGCTCAGAAACTGCCCCGCTTTACGCCAGCTACCCGCACCGATTCCGCCTGGATTGCCGCCGACCTCCAGCGCATCCGCACACGGGGATATCTGATCACCGCGGATGAGATCGTCGCCGGCGCGGTCAGCGTCGCCACGCCGGTCCGCGACGCCACGGGTCAGGTCGTTGCCGCTCTCAGCGTGAGTGCGCCTTCCATGCGCATGCGTCCGCCACGTCCGCGCGCCCTCGTCGCTATCGTCATGGATGCTGCGGCCAAGCTTTCCCATGCCCTAGGCGCGTCCGCGCAGGATGGCCAGACCAGCGCTTCGCAGGAGAGTGCCGGCCGGACCGGCTGGCCGGTGCCCCCGAAGATCGCCCCACCCCGCGCGCATTCGATCTTCCGCTAAGCCTTGGTCCGCCGCTCGGGTCGGTGATCGCCGGGGTCCGCCGCCGGTGAGGGATTTGGGATTCAACCCCGCCATTTCACCGGGCGCAGCGGCGGGTGGGCGTGGATCACCTCCTCGTTCACCTCGGCGCCCCAACCAGCGCCGGTCGGCAGCAGCAGTTCTCCATTCTCGATGACCGGCACTGGGGTAACGAGGTCGTCCTTCCAGGGCACGTCCTCGATATCAATCTCCATCACGCGGAAATTCGGGACCGCGGCACAGAGATGCGCGCTCATCAGCGAGCCGATATGGCCGTTGAAATTGTGCGGTGCGACGTTGATCTCGTAGGCATCCGCCATCGCGGCGATCTTGAACGATTCCAGGATACCGTTCCAGGCGACATCGATGATTGCGACGTCCACCGATTGCTGCTCGAAGAACGGGCGGAACTGCCGTCGGCCGTAGAGTGACTCGCATGAGGCCACGCGGGTCCGGGAACTGCGTCGGATCGTCGCCAGGGCGGCCGGATCGTAGCTGTCGATTTCCAGCCAAACCAGATCGAACGGCTCCATTGCCTGTGCCAGGCGAATATATCCCTCGGTCTTGAAATTGAAATTCAGGTCCACATGCAGGCCGACCCCAGGGCCTGCGCCTTGGCGAAACGCGGTCATCTCCGCCACCAGGGCATCCTGCACCGCCGGGTCGAAGTTCAGCTCCGGCCAGCCGCCGCCGTTGAATCCTGGCATGTGGATAAAGGGCTTCTCGGCATCAAACCGCATGATGTTGGTTTTCAGACCCTTGAAGCCACGCCGAGCGACGTCCGCTCCTGCGCGTTCCACATCGGCCAGGGAGCGGATCGGGTCGAATCCGGTCCATTCCTTGATCCGATCGGCGAAACTGACCCGCCAGGTGCCGCAATGGGACCAATAGAGGCGCAACCGATCCCGCACCGGGCCGCCCAGCAGCTCATACACGGGTATGCCGAGCGCCTTGGCCTTGATGTCGACGAGGGCGTTTTCGATGGCGGCGATGGCTTGCTGGTTGATCCCGCCCGGAGCTTGCCGGGTCACACCGTGCAGGAACGCGGTGATTTTCTCGACCGGCCGAGGGTCCTGACCGATCAGGCGCTCACCCAGCCGATGGATGACACCGCCCAGACCCTCGGAGCCGAAATTCTCCATGAACTCCGACCAGCCGACCACGCCTTCATCGGTGCTGATCTTCAGGAATGAGAAATCCCGCCAGCCGGCATTGCAGTGCAGGTCCTCGATCTTGGTGATGCGCATGGCAATCCTCCCTCCGGCTTCCCGCCTGGTAGCCTGGATGCTACGGAGGATGGGGACGGTTTCCAAGCCGGAATACCGAGCCGAAACGCCGAGCGGGGCCGAAGCCTTTGGACGTTCCAGAAGGCGGACCCGACGGGACCGGGAGGCGATGATGCGCTGGTTGGCAGGCTGTGTGGCGATGGCATCGCTGCTGTTGTGCATGGCGGCATCGCCACCGCAGAAGCCGCAGCAGATCCTGGCCGCAACGCCGATCAGCCGCATGGACCTGCCCTGGTGGCGGGCGCGTCATGAGGCGAAGCTGGAGGAACTTCGGCGGAAGCAGCCGGACCTGATCTTCCTCGGCGATTCGATCACTCAGCAATATGAGTACCGCGCGCCGCCCGAATGGAAGGATTTCGCGCCGGTCTGGGATCGCTTCTACGGCCAACGCAAGGCGGTCAATCTCGGCTTCAGCGGCGATACCACCGCCAGCCTGCTTTGGCGGATTGAGAATGGCGAAGTGTCCGGCATCTCCCCCAAGGTGGCGATCGTATTGATCGGTGCCAACAATCTGGGGCGACTGCGTTGGTCCGCCGAACACACGCTTGCCGGCATTGACGCGATCCTCGCCGCCTTACGCAAGCGTCTTCCCGCCACCCGCGTCCTCCTGCTCGGCGTTCTTCCCAGCGACCGTTCGGCCTGGACGACCGAGACGACCCAGGCCATCAACAAGGCCCTGGCGACACGTTTTCCGCGCGGGCACGAGGTCACGTTCCTGGATGTCAGCTCCGTGTTCATGCGGAACGGCGTGCTGAACCGCGATCTCTATTACGACCCCAAGCTGACACCGCCCGCGGCCCCGCTGCACCCAAGTCCCACCGGCCAGGCGCTGATGGCGGAGGCGATCGAGCCGACCTTGGCAGCTCTGCTGGCCGGTCGCCCACCCCGATAGGAGATACATATGGCTAAAGGTTACTGGATCGCGCGGGTCGATGTAACGGATCCCGAGGGCTACAAGGAATATGTCGCCGCGAACGCCGCTGCGTTCAGCAAGTATGGCGCTCGATTCGTCATCCGCGGCGGGCGATTCGAAGCACCAGAGGGCAAACCACGCGCGCGCAACGTCGTGCTGGAGTTCAAGGACTTCGACACAGCCGTCGCCTGCTACCATTCCCCCGAATACATGGCGGCCAAAGCGTTGCGCGACGGCCGGTCCGAGGCTGACCTGCTCATCATCGAAGGCTATGACGGGCCGCAGCCGTGAACCAGCATAAAAACATTGCCTGATATGCGGCATTGCCGTATACAACTCTTGTTTTTCCACCCTTGCGGTAACCCTTTGGCAGGAAATCAGGCGTAGGTGACCGATTGCACTCCGCTCATCCCATGGACATCGGATGCTGCAGTCGGTTGTCGAAACTCCGGACTATCTGCGGGATGGCTCCGATGCCGGGCTGACTGCCGATGAACGCAGTCGGATCGTCGCCAGACTCGCCAGAGAACCCACCGCCGGGGATGAAATCCCGGGCACCGGCGGCGCACGCAAGCTGCGCTTCGCGGGTCGCGGCAAGGGGAAAAGCGGTGGATACCGCGTGATCACGTTCTACGCCGGCCGCGACATCCCGGCGTTCCTGCTGAACGCGTTCGCGAAGGGTAACAAGGTCGATCTGACCCAGGCCGAACGGAACGAACTCCGCAAGGAACTGGGTGGTCTGGCCGAAGACTATCGAGAGAGAGTGCGCCGTTATGTCCAAGGCTGGTAGCCGCATTTTGCAGAGCGTCCGCACCGCGCGGGCCTACGCGCGCGGTGACACGACGGACGGCTTTGTTGCCCATGTCCCCGACGAAGTCGACGTCAAATCCATCCGTGCCAAGCTCGGCCTCAGTCAGGAAGGCTTTGCCCAACGCTTCGGGTTCAGCCCGGCCGCCGTGCGCGACTGGGAACAGCGCCGGCGTCAGCCGGAACAGGCCGCCCGCGTGCTGCTGCTGGTCATCGCACAAGACCCGGATGTCGTGGACCGCGCATTGGCGGCGGCGCGCTAATAACGCCTGGCGGTATGCTCTGAAGCGTGATCACGTTGGCTGGAACGTAACGCTGACCGGAACGGAACAGCGCGTGAATCACGCCACAAGGCAAAGCGCTGGGGCGGGTTGCCGGTTCCAGTCCTGGTGAACCCGCCCTAAAGCACCGCCTCCACGGCTGCCGCGATGTCGAACAGACGCCGGTCGCCCATCGTCTCCCCCATCAGCATCAACCCGACCGGCGCGTCTCCGGCCCGATGGCACGGAATGCTGATCGAGCAGCGGTCCAGGAAATTGCCCAGCGCGGTGTTGCGCAGGATATGCAGGTTGATCCGGTTGTAAGCCCGCTCATCGTCCAGGTCGGCGATGCGCGGCGCGACAATCGGCACGGTCGGCATTACCAGGGCGTCGAATTCCCGCGTGGCCGCATCGAAATCACCCACAATCCGAGCCCGGGCCGCGACCAGATCCAGGTATTCCGCCGCACTCATGCCCTCCCCACGCGCGATCCGCGCCCCAATCCGCGGGTCGTATTCATTGCCTTTCCTGGCTAGCAGCGAACGGTGCCACGCATAGGCCTCGGAGGCCGCAAATCCGCCTTTCGCGTTCACCGCTGGCAATTCATCGAATGAAGCAAATCGGGTGCGGACAATCCGGGCGCCGGCCGCCGACAACACGCCCAACGCGCGATCGAAGGCCGCCGCGACCGTGTCGTCCATTCCGTCCAGCACGACGTTCTCCGGCACCGCCAGTCGCAGCCCATCCAACCGAGCCAAGGTCGGAGCAACCGGGTTCTGTCCCGCCAGGATCGCGTCGATCGCCGCACAGCAGGCAACAGTCGGCGCCAACGGCCCGACCGAATCCAGCGAGGGCGCCAATGGCAACACGCCCTCGATCGGAACCCGACGAGCCGTCGGCTTGTACCCGACAATGCCGCAGAACGCGGCGGGGATGCGGCACGACCCGCCGGTGTCGGTGCCCAGACCCGCCGCCGCCATCCCATCCGCCACCGCGACCGCGGTGCCCGACGAGCTCCCACCCGGAATCCGCCTCGACGCCCGATCCCACGGGCTGCTCGGCGTGCCGTAATGCGGGTTGATCCCGAGACCGGAGAACGCAAATTCCGTCATGTTCACGCGGCCCATGGGCACAAACCCGGCCGCCAGCATCCGCTGCACCACCGGCGCGTTCACGGTCGCCGGCGCCGCGTTGGCCAGCACACGGGACCCCGCCGGAGTCGGCTCTCCCGCGATATCGAACAGGTCCTTCAACGCAATCGGAATACCCGCGTAGGGTCCGGGCGCCCGGCCAACCTTGCGTAGCGTATCCATCGCATCCGCCATCGCCCGCGCCTGTTCAGCGTGCACCTTGATGAAGGCGCGAGCACCCTCCCCACTGGGATCGGCGATCCGCGCCAGGCTTTCCTCCACCAACGCCCGCCCTGTCGTTTGTCCCGCAGCCAGAGCCTGGGCGAGTTCATCGATCCCGCGCATGATGCCTCCAATCAAATCGCTCAGGAGCATGCCATGTCCGACGCCCCAGCCAAACCCGTGTTGTTGACCGGCGCGTCCGGCAATCTCGGCCGAGTCGCCGCCAAATGCCTGACCGCCGCCGGGTGGATCGTACGCATGACCGATATCGCCCCGTTCCCCGACCCGCTGCCGCCCAACGCCACCTTCGCCAGGGCCGACCTGAATGATGGCGTGACCATCCTGCGCCTGGCCGAGGGCTGCGGGGCCATCATCCATCTTGGGGGCATCTCGGTTGAACGCCCCTTCGAGGACGTGCTCGGTCCCAACATCCGTGGCCTGTACCACATCTATGAAGCCGCCCGACGGGAGGAGGCGCGCGTGGTGTTTGCCTCCTCCAACCACTCCATCGGTTTCCATGAGCGCAACGAAAGCATCGGTGCCGACACGCAATTCCTGCCCGACGGGTTCTACGGCCTGTCGAAAGCCTATGGCGAACTGATGGGACGCCTCTATTGGTTCAAACACGGTGTCGAGAGCGTGTTCCTGCGCATCGGCTCCTGCTTCCCTGAGCCGGTGGACGCCCGCATGCTGGCGACCTGGCTGTCCTATCCGGATTTTGCTCGTTTGGTCGTCCGCTGTGTGGTGACGGAGAAGACCGGATGCTGCGTGGTCTGGGGCGCGTCCAACAACGGCCGCATGACGTGGTGGCGAGACGATGCCCGGGAAGCCATCGGCTGGTCCGCGCAAGACAGCGCCGATCCCTACGCAGGCCAGCTCGCCGGCAAAACCAGCGGCGATCCGGTGGCGGAGCGCTATATGGGCGGCGGGTTCTGCGCGAACGGCTACTCGCGCCAGGCCCCGGCGCCGGCGCAATTGTTCGACTGAAGGGGAGACACAGACATGGCTGACGGGACACTTTACATCGGCAATCGGCGCTACTCCTCCTGGTCCATGCGCGGCTGGCTGGCTGTCCGGCTGGCCGGGTTGGATGTCGATGAGGTGCTGATCCCCTTCGTGCGTCCCGGCCCGACACCTGCCATCGCGCAGGTCTCGCCCACGGGATTGGTGCCCTGCCTGGAACATCAGGGCGCGCGGGTCTGGGAGTCGCTGGCGATCTGCGATTATTGCGCCGAAGTCACTCCCGCGCTGTGGCCGACCGACCGCATCGCTCGTGCGCACGCGCGATCCATCTCGGCCGAGATGCATGCCGGTTTCCGGGAGTTGCGCATGGCCATGTGGATGAACCTGGGTCGCGACTTCTCCGGCCTGGGTCGAACCCCGGGCGCGCTGGCGGATATCGCGCGGATCGAAGCGCTGTGGGCGGATACAAGACAACGCTTCGGAGCCGGTGGCCCGTATCTGTTTGGCGCCACTTTCGGGGCCGCGGATGCCATGTTCGCCCCGGTGGTAGCCCGCTTTCTTGGTTGGAAGCCCGAACTGACGGTTGCGACCCAGGCCTATTGCGACGCCGTCCGGGCCCATCCCCTGGTGACAGCCTGGTACGCCGCCGCCGCCGCGGAACCGGCGAGCTGGTTGGTGGCGGATTACGAAGCCGCACCATGAGTGGACAGGCGGAAACGCTCGACCATGTTGGCATCGTCGGCAGGGACCTGGACGCGTTGGCGGCGGTGTTTGCAAACCTTGGGTTCGTCCTGACGCCATTGGCTCGCCATGCCGGTGGCCGGACCGGCAATCGCTGCATCCTGTTCCGCGACGGTGGCTATCTGGAACTGATCGCGGCCGTCGATGGTGGCGGCAGTGCGACGCTCGACCGCTTCCTGAGCCGCTATTCCGGCATCCACATCCTGGCGTTGGACATCGCCGACCCAGAAGCGGCGGCGGCCCGATTGCGACGAGCCGGGATCGACGCCCACGCCGATCGGACCGAGCGGAGTACCGACGATTCCGATCCGGCTGCACCGCATGTGGCCTTCGCCCTGCTCACCCCACCCGATCCGCCGGAGGGCCGGGTTCATTTGATCCATCACCTGACCCCGGACGCGATGGGACAGGCGCGATTTCTGACACACCCTAACCAAGCCATCCGGCTGGAGGAGGTCATCCTGGTGGCACCCATCCCCGCCGAAACCGCCGCTCGTCTGTCAGTGCTGGCAGGCCGACCTGTGCAGCCGGACCCGGTCGGCGGCTATGTCCTGGCCCTGAAATCCGGACGGCTCCGCATCCTGCCGCCCGAGTCCTGGGCCACCCTGCATCCCGACCTGACCCCGCCGGCGCTCCCATGGATCGGTGGATTGACCCTGGCCACCGCCGACGGTAACGCCGAGCTGCATCGCCTGTTGGATGACCGGGCGATCGTACACGATCGGGCCGCGGACCTGGTTCAGGTCCAGGCTGGCGGCGTTATGGTGCGGTTCCGCGCGGACCGCGCTTGACCACCGCTCCGTGCCCCAAGCGATGTCCACCCATTCACACCGGCCGCCCCGCGCCCGCCGCTCCGTCGTCCAGAGGGATCCATGAAACGCAACGCCCGCGACCCCGGCCCCCCGTTCCCCGGTGCATCGTCCCCAGGTACATCGTCTTCCCGGCTGCCGCCCACCGGAAAGCCGCCTTCCGCCACGACGACCTATGCGATCATCGGCGTGCTGGTGGCATTGCTGCTGCTCGGGACCGGGACCGTTCTGTGGTTGAGCGGGACCAATCCGGTGCGCTCGATGATCGGCGGCCCATTCACTCTGGTCGACGGGGACGGGCGGACGGTGACCGAGCGCGACTTCCGGGGCAAATTCATGCTGGTCTATTTTGGTTACACATTCTGCCCGGATGTCTGCCCGACGACCCTGAACACGGTCTCCGACGCGCTTGACCGGCTGGGGGCCAAGGCGGATCGGATCCAGCCTTTGTTCATCACGGTCGATCCGGCTCGCGACACACCCCAGGTCGTGAAACAATACGCCGCCGCCTTCGGGCCGCGGGTCAAAGGCCTGACCGGCACGCAGGCCCAGATCGAGGGCGCCGCGAGGGCCTACCGAGTCTATTATAAGCAGCACCGGACGGGCAGCGGCCCCAACGACTATTCCATGGACCACAGCTCGGTGTTGTATCTGATGGGACCCGACGGTGCGTTCCTCACCCCGATCCGCGCCGAACAGTCGGGGGAGGAGATGGCGGCAATACTTGGAAAATTAGTGAACTGATCGGGGCAGACGATCGCCTGTTCGGTTGACCGGCGTCGCTCCCTGTCAGACCGAGGACCTGTCGGGCAGAACCGGCTCTATCGCGCGGATCAGGCGAGCGATCTGGGTGGACCAGGTCATGTCGGTCATGTGGGTGGCGGCGCGGAGGCCCATGGCCCGGGCGGCCTGCCGGTCGCGCCAGACGTCCTCCAGCCGCTCCACGATTTCCTCGATGTCGCTTTCGCCCCAGTCCGTCGTGTCCGGACCGTCGCGTGTGACGACGCCTTGACGGGTGAGCGGCAGGGCGATGCGATCGCCGCGCAACAGATCCAGATGCCCGGTATTGGCCGACAGGATCGTTGGAATGCCGCTGGCCAGGCATTCCATCGCAACCAGATTGGTGCCGCCCTCGGCTCGGTTGGGAAACAGCGCCACGTCGGCTTCGTGCAGGACATGCGGCATCGCGATATTGGGCGTCGGCCCGACCGCGATCACCGACTCGGCGGGGACCCCGTTCGCGACGGCCCAGCCGATCACATCCGGCGTCCCATCCGCATTCGGGCCGGGCACCGTGACATCCGGATGGCCAACCGCTGAATACATCAGGTCCGACCATGGCGAGTGCCATGCGGTCAACAGCAATGCCTCCGGATGGCGTTGTCGGAACGCCCGGAAGGCTGCCATGACCAGATCCTGGCCCTTGCGGAATTCCAGCTTCCCACCGGAAAAGATGACGAACCGCTCGCGCGGGAGTAGCCCTGCCTTCGGCGCGGGGTGGAACAGGCCAGTATCCACGCCCTGCCAGACTGTCGTCACCGCGCTGATACCATGCGATCGGAGTATCCGCTCGTTCCAGGTCGAACCGGCGACAATCAGGGCGTAGCGGTCGAGTTGCTCCCGCCAGCCCGGGCGGAGCGTCGCGTGCTCCAGGATCGGACAGGCGATCGTCGGGTTTCCGATCAGGATTTTCCCCCCGACGGCACCGGGCTGCATCAGGCTTCCGCCCAATGCAACCAGCACCGGCGCATCGATTTCAACCTCCTGCACGGAGAGGCTGGCCAGCGCTTGCCAGATCCCGCGCGATTGAGCGGCGTGGCGGGCAATGTGGGAGTCCCGAAGCGGATCGAGTACCACATCAGCCGAATCGAATTCCATGGCAGGGAACGGCATGTAGTTTGGGTCATGCGCCAGCGAAAGGATCGTGTTCAGCCCGACCACGCCCCAGCCAAAAAAGCTGGACACCCCCCAGCAGAACACCAGCGGGATGCGTCCGTCACTGGATTGGATGGCAAGATTGGGCTTGGCGGTCATGGCGTGTCGCGGTCCCATGCCCGTACCGGTCACTGACCGCAATGACGATCAGGGGTCAGGCGAGCCCTACCAGCCGCGGTGGTGCCAGTGGCGACGCGGATAGGCCCCCCACCCCGAGCCGATCACCACCGATCCGCCGCCATAGACCGGCCCGTAAAAGCCCGACCCGTAATAGCCCGACCCGTAGTATCCGGGCGCATAATATCCCGGCGCGTAGCCGCTATAACCGAGTGCATAGGGGTTGGCCGCGTATGCGACTGGAGGGCTCTGCACGGTATTGCCCTTGGCATACATGCACTGCGTATAGACCGTGTCATAGCGCTGTTGCAGGTTGCCCACGGCTGCCTGGGCGTTACCCGCCCCGATCGCCGACCCGGCCAGCAATCCCGTTGCGCCACCAATCGCCGCGCCCGTCCCCATCGCGCCGCCCAGGGACCCGAGCGCCATGCCGAGGCCGGCACCGACCGCCGTACCGACGACGGCACTGCCGACCGCCGCGTTCGTCGCGGCCTGGGCGGAGGTTTCTCCACCCGTCTGCGCCGATGCGGCCTGGCGACAGATGATGTCGTCCTGTACGAACGTCTCATAGCCTTTGCCCTGCGGCGGCAACGCCATCACGTTCGGGCCGACCGGCGGCGCCACCGCACAGGCCGTCAATGCGAGAACCCCGGCGATGGCCGGGGTGAAATGCGCGAAACGCATGCTGATGTCATCCCCGATGAGTGGCGAGCGATTTCGACCGCATTTGGCCTCTCACCCATAAGATAGGCGGATCATGGCGGGACGATGGTAAATTTACGTATCCGGCGCGGATGACGAACTGACCGGATCAGCCGGCTCGGCGTCCTGCCGCTGAAGCGCCAGCCGGCGCAGCATGCGCAGCGCCAGTTGGCGGTCCTCGGGCGAGCATTCCCGATAAAGCCGCAGCAGCGCGAGTTCGTCCCCCTGGCCGACCTGGCCAGGGGCGCGCTTGTCGTCGCCGTGGGTCAGGTACTCGACACCTACGCCCAGTACCTCCGCGATCCGAGTCAGGTTCCCGATGACCTGTCCCGCTCGTCCGGTTTCCCACTGCGCGACCGCGCTGCGGGAGACGCCGACGCGTTGCGCAAATTCATCCTGGGTCCAGCCACGCTCACGACGGACGTCGCGGATGCGGGTGCCGATGTCAGTTGGGTTGCTCATGTTAGTTAGTATAATTCACACTTTGGGTGACTGCCAGCTTTTTCGGCGGCTATCCGACGGCAGATGGCGCGCCGGCGGAGGAGGGTTCGTCATTTTTTCTAACGGTCATGTTATTTATGTTGACGTCACGTGTTATCCAAACTAACGTCTCCTCGTTCCCGTTTCGTTCGTTGACGCAGGAGGCCACGATGCCGAAAAAGATCATCTGGACCGACGTTCAGGACACCCAAATCAAGCGCCTCCGCGCTGAGGGTGCATCCTGGGACACGATCGCCGCCGCCATGGGGGTCACACGCTGGACCGTCATCGAGCGCGGCCGGCGCATCGGGGCTCGCTTACCCCCCGCGGATTTCATCCCCGACCAGACCGATCCCAACCGTGCGCCGCTGCCTGCGGGCGACCGGCTTACCTGGGGCGCCATCACCGATGGCACTGCGCTGGCGGGCATTGCCTACCCACTCGTCCAGGCCATCCGTTGACCCTCCCCCCTCGACGCAGCCACCAGGAGCCGCCGATGACCGCAGCTTTCGCGCCCGCCCCGTCCCGTCCGCCCGCCAAACCGCGCCCGTCGGTTGGCTACACGCATGAAATCGATGCCGATTTCGTGATCTATCGACTGGAGGAGGCCGGTGCGACCTTGCTCGCTTTGCCCGGAACCGGCTGGACCACGCGGCTGCGGACGTCGTCCTTGGAAATCGTCCGCACCGCTTTGGAAAGCTATGGTTGGACCGAGACGCGCATCCGACCGCCGGTCCCGTCATCGGAAAAGATCACGCGGATGGACGAAGCGATGGGATGGCTGCCGCTGATCCCGATCGATCGCTATGTCATCCGCCGGGTCGTCGGGGCACGCAGCCTGGTGCACCCGGTTACGGATCGGTACCTGTTTCCCTGGCGTCGTCTGGGCGCGGCGCTCGGCGCCGACCACAAGGCGGTGCAGCGCTGGCATGCCCAGGGAATCGACATGATCGTGAGCGTGCTGAAACAGAAGCGGTAACCGGGCGGGCGTGTTCCGATCGCGACAGTTGGGTCCCGCAAGTCGCGTGAATCGGCACACGAAATCAAAAGCCTGATGGTGTATCATCGGCCGCATGGAACCCGTGGATCTTGCGATGGTTCTGGCGGTCGATGGCTCCGCCAGCGTCTCCTATGACGAGTTCGGCCTGCTGGCCGGCGGGATGGCGGCTGCGTTGCGCGATCCCGCGGTCGGCGCTGGACTGACCGGGGGCAAGGCCGGGGCCACCCTGCTGTGTCTGCTGCTGTGGTCCGGTGTGGGCCAACAGGACGTGATCATTGGCTGGACCCGGATCACGTCCGAGGCTGATCTAGTAGCCTTCGCCGATGGCGTGGACAACATGCCCCGAACGGTGCGCGCCGGGAAAACCGCGATCGGGGAGGCATTGCTGGTTTCGTTGACCTTGCTGTCTCGACTGCCAGTCGCGCCGGCGCGGAATGTGGTGAATGTCATCGGCGATGGCCGGTCCAACGACGGAATCGCCCCCGGGCCGATCCGCGATCGCATGGCATCGGCGGATATCACGATCAACGGGCTGTGCGTCATGCATGAGGAAGCGGATTTGCTGGAGTCCTACGTGGAGGAGGTGGTCGGCGGCCCTGGGGCGTTTGCCGTGACCTGTGGGACGTTCGCGGATTTCGCCGAGGCGATGCGGCGGAAACTGACGCGGGAGGTGGGTGGGCTGGTGGTTTGAGTGGGACGATGTCTGTTCGGTCGAGGAGAGTCGGGGAATCTTACATTGCCCCATTGCTGGGTTCTCCGGCTCTTTCCCATCATCGCCCTCGTCGGACACACGCTTCATGATCCGATCAGGCTTTTAGCCCTGGATTACGACGCGTGGCGATGCACGCCGTCGTGTAAACCTCAAACGAGAGTATCCCACAACCTGTTCTGATGTCGGCGCCCAACTTCCTGATTTGCGGCTAAAGAAGCCGCCAGGGGGAGGCACGCGTTGCCCAATGCCTCTCGCAGCGCTATTTTTAGTGCAAGATGGTGCTTCTGCCTCCGGTCAAAGCAGCAGCCGTGTTCGGGGTGCTTGGGTTATGCCGACTGGCCTTTACCAGATCGAGGATCGTGGCTGGTTCTTGGGGTATCCCACATCAATATGCTTTCATCGTCGAGCTGACGACGCGCGTATGTTTGTGCCGCGGGTCCTCGCGCTGAGCCGCGACATCACGATATCGGATGGCAATCCGAACCGACTCATCGAGATCGATAATGCCTTGGCACTGCCGGGGGTGCCAACCATTTGGGATGCTGATGGCCAACGGATCGATGAAAGCTGCATCCGTCGGGGCCCACAACTTTCGTTCTATGCGCGCGCCGGAACCCAGACAGTCGAAGTGCCGCCGGACTGCGTCCTGATCGACGAGCCCCAGGTCTATCTCTCTTTCCTACCGAATGCCTGGGGCCATTTCCTGTTGGAAAGTCTCAGCCGGACATGGGCGCTGCGTGAAATTCCCGAACTGGAGAAAGTGCCCTATTTCTTTGGGTTTGTGGACCCTAATGCTGAGCGCTTTCTCGGACTCTTCGACCATTGCTCCATCGATCTCGCACGGCGAAGGCAGTGGACGACGCCTGTCCGCATTCGGAAGTGCCTGGTTCCTATTCCATCCTTCTCGATCCGGGCCGAGGCCTGGACAGGACACGCGAACACTCCCCGCGCGGCGTCCGAGCGGGTTCTCGGGACAAGAACGCCCAGGCGCTCCGCCCAGCCCGTCTATCTGTCCCGCTCTGGACTGAACTATGGTCGGATAATCCGCAACGAGACGGAGTTGGAGGGGCGGCTGGCAGCGCGGGGCGTTCTCGTGGTCCACCCTCAGAGGCTCCCGCTTGAGGAGCAGATTCGCCTGTTCAACACCCATGATACATTCATAGGCTGCTGGGGAAGCGCATTCCACAACCTGATTTTCCAGATTACGCCCAGAGGCACAACGACGCATGTCCTGTGTGAGGACATCCCGAACATGAACTACCTTATGGTTGACGCGATCCTGGGACTGCGCGCGAATTACGTACAGGCGCTGGTCTCGACGCAAAGCGAGCCCCAGGCCCTTCCCACGCTCGAGTCCACGCTGGACGTCGAGTGCGTCGTCGATTATCTCGCCAGCCGCGGCATGTTCGCCTGAGAACGATCTGAGTTCGATGCCACTACAGGCTGCGGGAAGTACGCCCCCCTTGGGCATGACTGAGGCGGCCGGCTTCTCCGGTCGGACCCGAGGCCGCACTTCCGACAAGGCGTCCTCGCCGACATAGGCAATCTGCAACCTGGGAGCCGAACCGCCACGGACGTGCCGGCTGGCGTGATGCGAAAAATCCGGCCGGGGGAGGCATTCGAACAGCCAACTCACCTCCCACCGGTCCGCATACCGCGTCGACGGGGACCAGCGTCCAGGGGTCGTGAGTCAGAAAACCTTACAGTCCCGCTCAGGCCGGAAACTCAAATAGCTTTATCCCATTGATAAATATAGTTTATATAATATGGCATGCCGCTTGCTACTACCCTCTGGCAAGCCGCAGAGTTACGTTACGGAGTTCGCAATGCGCAAGTTAGCCTTAACCGTCGGTGCCGCTCTGATCTCAGTCGCCACGGCGCTTCCGGCGAAGGCTGCGGTTCTTTTTGACACGATCAATGGCACTACCCAGAATCCCACGGCGCGTGCCCGGATGGTCTCCGTCGGCTACTGTTCGTTGCCGACCGGAGGTTGCACCCCAGTGGCGGAAGGTGGCCCTCTCGCGGTGTCCTTTTTCGCCCCGTACGACACTGACATTGCCAAGGTTTCGCTCAAGCTCTTCGCCAACACCCCGACCGATGGGGGGTCGGTCATGATTTACCTGGTGTCGGACACGACACCCGGCGCGCCTCCGAATGCCCCAACTAACAATGGGGTAAGCGGGATGGGCTTCAATTTCACAGGCGCGACACTGTTGGGAACCATCCTGGATTCGGCGATCACCTCCGATGGCCCGTACTCGATCTTCCCGAATGTGAGCATTGACGCGGGGCAATATTGGATCGCGGCCGTCAACCAGCCGGCATCGTCTCCGCCACCGGGCATGACAAACGCGACCGGAACAGTGAGGTGGGACTTCACCACCAATTGGAGTTCCGGAATTGGGGCTGTCGGACAAAAGAACTTTGGCCAGTATGGCCCAGGGGGCACCCCCGTAGCCTGGAATACCAACAATGAGTATGACGTGGGGACGACCTTCATCAACGGCTTGTTCATGGCGCAGATCATTGACACCCCGGAGCCCGTGTCACTGGCCCTTTTGGGTGTCGGCTTGGCCGGCCTCGGGCTCGCGCGTCGGCGTCGCCGGGCATAACCGGGCCGCCGCCCCACCGGGAGGCACAAGAATCTTTACAGGTGTAGAGTGTGTCGGCCTCTGAGAGACGGTCTCAGAGGCCTTTTCTTTGCAAACGCAAGCGGTGGGCCCTGACCTTCGGACGTCGAAATAGCCCCGAGATATATGGCCGTGGTTTGATGCATCGCTAACGTATCGCTTGGCTTTCTCACACCACGCAGAAATTTGAAATAAGATTAAGTTGCCTCCTGCGGAAAGACGGCTTTCTCCAGGATGGGGCGGCGGAACGCCGGTGGCGAACTGAATCGGAATATGGCAATAGGACGCGTGGAGTCGCTTTAAAGGCCGGAATTGCGATAGCCGATGCGAGACAAGACTGTACTCTTTGTACGCGAGTTTCAAAGCTTTTCAGGCGGCCACCTGAAGGTTGTGAACTACATGACCCATCTGGCGCACACGGGTTGGGCAAAACCGGCGCTCTATCTGACGCCCGATAGCGTCGTCGCCCTCGCCGATGAATGGGTGCCCAGGGATGTTGAACGTGTTGGTTTGACCCCGAATGCGGATATGTACTTCGTGGCAGGATTGGATTGGCAAATCTTCGATGCCGGCGGATTGGACCTATCCGGAAAGCCGGTGATAAACCTCATCCAGCACGTCCGCCATTCCCACCCTGAAGACCCGCGATACGCGTTCCTATCGCGCCAGGCCGTCCGCATCTGCGTCAGCCAGGAAGTGACCGACGCCATCCTGGCCACCGGCAAGGTCAACGGTCCTGTCGTAACCATTTCCAACGGCCTGGATTTGGTCGAACTCGAAGTCTTGCGCCGTCCCGCCCCTCAGCAACATGTGTTTATCGGCGGGCTGAAGAATCCACGGATGGCAGCCGAGTGTGCCGGCTTGTTAAAGGCCGCCGGAATACCCACGGATCTCTGCACCGAACATCTACCCCGTGCAGACTATCTCCGTCGCCTCGCAATGTCGGAGATTTCGATCTTGTTGCCGCATTCCGAAGAGGGGTTCTATCTCCCTGCCTTGGAGGCGATGGCGCTTGGTTCCATCGCTGTCGTCCCTGACTGTATTGGCTCTCGAAGTTTTTGCCTCGATGGTACCACCTGTCTTGTGCCACCCTACACTGCCAACGACATCTGCGCGTCCGTCCAAACGCTTCTCGCGGACTTGCCGCTGCGCACTCGCCTGCGGTCCGGCGGTCTTGCCATGGCCGGCACGCATTCGCTTATCAGGGAACGGGAACAGTTTTTTCAGGTCCTGGAAGATCATTTTCTAAGGACCGGGAGGCTGTGACCACCACGCTCCTGACAGGATTGCCACGTTCCGGTACCACACTCTTATGCGCCATGCTGAACGCGCTGCCCGATACGGTGGCTCTCGCGGAACCGATGCCTCGTCCCTCGTCCGACGTTCCTGAGTCCATCATCGCGGAGATCGCGGCCTTCGCCACAGCCATCCGGGTTCGTGCGATTGGTGAGGGCAAGGTACCGACCAAGGCGCTTGACGGCCGGGTCCCGGACAATTTCCTGGAGGCTCCCAACCCCGAAAGACGTCTACGCAACACGGTTTCCAAACTTGAAGATGTCTCGGTTGGCAAGGCTTTGACGCCCAATTTTCACCTCTACATTAAGCACCCGGCACTCTTTGCTGCGCTGGTCCCCCATCTGCGCGGGCGATTCCCGCTATTTGCGCTGATCCGGGATCCGCTGACTGTTCTGGCTGGGTGGCAGACCGTGAATCTGCCGGTACACTTCGGACACCTACCCGCCGCAGAACGCGTTGACGCAGAGTTGCGGTCCCGCCTCGGTTCGATACAAAGTCGTATCGACCGTCAGGTCGCTATCATGGTTTGGTTTCTCCGGACGTTCGCCAGTCTGTCTCCCCGCAACATCGTCCGGTATGAGGACATCGTATTGAACCCGGATGCCGTCGTGGCATCACTCCACGTCCTCCCGGCCCCGCCGATCAGACACCCGATTTTTCGCGAATCGGCAGAGAAGCGCTACGCGGGCATCGATATGCCGCTGCTGGCTCGGCACCTCCAATCGATTGTGCCGGAAATTGAATATTTCTATCCGGGGTACCGCGAAATTCTGGGAGATGTCCGGCGTGGCAAACCGTCCCGAAGCAGCCATATCGGATTGAACGGCCGCGGCAAGACACGGGTCGATTTCTTTGTCGCGGGCGTCCAGAAAGGTGGAACCACCGCGCTGGCCCAAATGTTGACCCGACACCCGTCCATACGGCTCGCAAACAGGAAGGAGGTTCACTTCTTCGACGACGCCGAGAGAAGCTGGGAAGATCCCGACTACGAATATTACCATTGTTGGTTCAGGCCCCCCGGCGCGCACACGAAAGTGTGGGGAGAAGCGACACCGATTTATTTCTTCCAGGCCGATGCTGTGGCCCGCATCCATCGCTACAATCCCAAATCGAAGTTCATAATTTGCCTTCGCCATCCTACCTTTCGGGCACATTCGCAGTGGAGGATGGAGACTGTCCGGGGCAACGAGGATTGGGATTTCAGTCGCGCCATCTCCGCTGAAGGTCGGTCCAGAATTCAATCGGGCGACCGAAACGCAAGGACGTATTCATACGTGGAGCGCGGTTTATACGCGCGGCAGTTCCGACACCTGTTCAACCTGTTCCCGCGTGCGCAGGTGCATGTCCTACGCACCGATCACCTGTGGCGAGACAGCGGGGCATGCCTTGCCGGGATCTGCTCGTTCCTGGATGTGACGCCAATGGCGCATGAGGGGCCGAGCGTTTACCAGGTGCCCCATGATAGTCGAGAGTTGGGGCGAATGTCGTTGGCCGATCGGCAATACTTGGACGCGTTGTTTCGGCAAGAGATAGAAGAGACCCAGACTCTCACCGGTATCGACCTTTCTGATTGGCTCGATCCTGACTACGAGGAACCAATGCCCCCTCCGCGAGAGGCCTGACGCCCCGATCGAGGTTCGTGTGCCCTTCTCCGCTCGCAGGCTCATTACAAGCAGGCGGTTCAGTCGAACCTAAGACGGCCGGGCAATCCTGGCCGCGCTGAAGTCACACATGGGGAGAGCGGCAAACAATGCTCGCGGCCCTTACCGACCGCCCGGTCCAACCACCCCCGTCCGCCGCGGGATCGGCAACCGCGTTCCACCACATTGTGCAACGCGTCCGTCACGATGCGGGCTTACTCCACAGGATCGGCGGGCTGGCCGCTCAGGATTTCGCCGATCACCAGCGTTTCCAGCAGATCGACATTGATCGCCGACCCCGTGGCCGGGAGACGGTTACGCGGCATGTCGCCACCATTGCCGTTCAGGCGGGCGATCGCGGCGTTCAGACCGGCGGCGCTGTCCCGGGCCGCCTTGGACAGGCCATCCGGCATCACCGGATGCGCGGTAGTCGCCAGCGATCAGCGGGGTCATGGCTTGCAGCAGCTCCAGGAGCGGGCTGCCCGAGAAAGGCGGCCTCGCAAGCGCCTGTCCCACCGTCGGATCCATCCCGGCATCGCCGCATGCTATCGATGGCGATGCAGACGCCGAGCGACGATCCTCCGCGTCAAACGGGTCGAGTCTCGGTTTGCACAGAGAGCGCCACCGCCCCCTACCCGGCCACCCATGCGGACATTCCTCCGTGGGTGGCCGGGTGGGATACTGCCGCTGCCGGTCAGTCTGAGACATGACCGTCATGCACCGATCCGATCACCCCGCGCGGAACGCCGCGACCGCCGTCTCGTCGAATTTCAGGCCCAGGCCCGGCTTGTTCGGCAGCACCAGCATGCCGTTCTCGATCGCCGGGGTTTCCTCGTACAGGGCCAGCATCCAAGGCATGTATTCCACCGTCAGCCCGTTCGGGGCGGCGGCGACGACATGAACAAGAATTTCCGGCATCACGTGACTGACGATCGGCAGGTTGAACGCCTCCGCCATGCCGGCGACCTTCATCCATTGCGTGACGCCGCCGACGCGGACGATGTCGACCATGACGATATCGACAGACCGGGCCTCGATCATGTGGCGGAACGGCACGATGCCCCAGACATACTCTCCACCGGCAATCGGGGTGGACAGGGCTGCCGTGACTCGCGCCAGGCCGGCGTAATCGTCATGTGCGGTCACGTCCTCCAGCCAGAACAGCCCGACATCGGCGACGCGGCTGCCGATATCGATGGCCTGCTCGGGCCGCCAGCGCTGGTTGATATCGCACATCAGTTTGATATCCGGTCCGATCGCTTCCCGCACGACACGGACGCGGCGGACTTCTTCGGCGATCGTCGGATTGCCGGGCAGCGCCATCTGGGTCTTCATCTCGGTGAAGCCCTTCTGCACCAGGATCTGCGCCGCTCGCTGCGCCTGGTTGTCGGTCAGGCCGCGCCGGAGCGAGCCGGACGCGTAGGTCGGCACCCGGTCCCGGTGTCCACCCAGCAGCTTCCATAGCGGCTGATCCAGCGCCTTGCCCTTGATGTCCCACAGCGCGATGTCGATGGCCGAGATCGCCAGCATGAAGATCCCGCCTGGTCCGGCCGAATCCCCGGCGGCGAGGCGCAGCTTGCGGGTGATGTGTTCGATCCGCAGCGGGTCCTCGCCGATGGTCAATTCCGCGAGTTCATCGACCGCCTTGCGCAGGCTGCCGGTCATCTTGCCGCCGTAGAAGGTCAGGCCGATGCCCTCGATACCGGTATCGGTCCGCAGGCGCAGGATGACGACCGGGCGAGTGCGGCCGACTTCCTCCGGCATGTTCGCCAGCGGGTCGTCTTCCGGGATGTTCAAGGTGGTGGCTTCGAAACTGGTGATCTTCATCGGACTTGCCCTCCCATCGGGACCGCTACCATAGCGTCCGGATGGCGGTCTGTAACCGGCACCCACACGTCCGACCGCACCGCCTTGCCAGACCACCGGCGGCCGTTCTTCTGAGTTTCCAGGATCACCGATCCTCGCGATCAACCGTCATGCTCCGGTTCGCCCCACAGCTCGTCGGTTTGATTTCCACCAGGCAGCGGCTTAGGAAGCTTTCCCTCACGGCGGTACGATCTTCCGAGCTTCTCATGGCACCGCCCGCCTGTCAGCCCGGTCCGGGACCTGTGGCCTCGGCCTTCGCGGGGTTCGCAGGGCGGCCATATCGCGCCGGCTCAAGAGGTGGCTCCGCTCCAGTCGGATAAATGTGAGCGGACTGACCACGCCGGACTGACTTGCGTGCGCCTTGCGTATCAGCAGCAAGACGATCAGCGCGATGAATATCTCGGTACGGATGGTGTTCTCGGAGGTGCCGATGAACGTGCGGATGCGATCGGACAAGATCGGCAGACCAGGTTCGACCAAACGCTCACGGGTTACAGTAATTTTCGTTTTTGTTTTCAATCTGGTGACAAAGCGGCACCCGTTCGCGCGCATCGCCTGCCACCAGTGGAAGTGGTAATATCCGAGATCGAAGACACTGATCGCCCCAGCCACGATAGGCATCATCCGCGCCGCGGTGATGTCGCTGATTTGGCCACCGAGAACACCGAGTGGATTGGCTGGTTGGTGCCCGGGTCATGGATGGCGTGGAGCTCGGCGCCGCACACCTTGACCGAGAAGCGCGCCCATTTGGCGCTGAGCTCGTTGAGCTTCAGGCTGGTAGCGTCGATTCGATGGACCAACTCGGTCAAATCCAAACGCAACGTCCGGTGCGTCAGAGCGACGAGGCGCGCGAACAGGGCCTCGTAAACTGCGTTCGGACGCAGGGTGTTGGCGTCCGACACCGTCGAAAGTTTCACCGGCGTGGCGCCCGGACGGTAGAGTTCGGCCCCATGGCTGTCCAGCAGGAGACCGTCTCGTGCAAGCCGGTGATACCGGCCATCTGGCCAAGGGCCAGGGCGATGAACTGGGTTTTGGTGGACAGCGTGCACACATGCTTATCGGATTTGTGCTGTTTGACCAGCGCGTCGAAGGCCGACCAAGGAAGGCCTGCGAGGACGCAGTGTACGGCTGTATTCCGGTGCGGTATCACACGGTTCAACCCCTGCCCGGATTCGCGGCGCTGCGATCAGATAGAGTCGAATCCATAAGTCTGGATTGTACGAGGTATTTCAGCCGGACAGCCGTGGCTGACGCCCGAGTGCGACGGTTGATAGACAAGCCGCGCGAGAGGCAATGGTTACCGCGGTTGGTATCAAACCCTCAATATTCGTTATGCATCTCCGACGTATCCAGATTGCCGAAGCGGGTGAATTCTGCCTCGAAGAACAACGGGATGCTCCCGGTCGGGCCGTGACGCTGCTTCGCAATGATCAGGTCCGCGCGGTTGTGAGCCACCGACATCCGCGCCTGCCAGTCGGCAACGGCCTTTTCGAACTTCTCTGCTCCATCCGCAAAAGAGGCCTCCTTCGGCTGCCGCTGTTCCAGATAGTATTCATCCCGGTAGACGAACATCACGCAGTCGGCATCCTGTTCGATCGTGCCGGATTCGCGCAGATCCGACAGCAGCGGACGTTTGTCCTCTCTCGATTCGACGGCGCGCGACAACTGGGACAATGCCAGGACGGGCACGGCCAGTTCCTTGGCCAGTGCCTTCAACCCTTGGGTAATCTGGCTGATTTCCAGCACGCGATTCTCGGCCCTTACGCCAGCCGCCGGGCGCATGAGCTGCAGATAATCCACGATCACCAGCGCCAGCCCCTTGGTCCGTTTCAGCCGCCGGCATCGTGTCCGCAAGGCCGAGATGGTAATCGCCGGCGTATCGTCGATCTGGATGGGCAGGCTGGCGATTTCGCGCGACACCCGCACGAAGGTGTCGAACTCCTTCTGCCCGATGTCGCCGCGTCGGATCCGATCGCCGGAGACCCTGGATTCCTCGCTGAGCAATCGGGTCGCCAACTGCTCCGCGCTCATTTCCAGGGAGAACACCGCGACCTGGGCCGGACTGGGCGCGGCGCTGTTGGCGGCCACGGCCTCGGCCATCAGGGCTTTCGCCGCCCCGAACGCGATTTTCGTCGCCAGCGCGGTTTTTCCCATGCCGGGGCGACCCGCCAGAATCATCAGATCGGATGGATGCAAGCCGCCCAGCTTCGCGTCCAGATCGCGCAATCCCGTTGGCAGGCCCGAGACCTGCCCGGTACGGTTCAAGGCGCGTTCGGCGCCGTGCAACGCCTCGGTCAACGCCTGGTGGAAGGTCATGAAGCCGCCGCCCACGCGGCTGGTGCTGGTCAGTTGGAACAGCGATTGTTCGGCGGCCTCTATTTGCTCGGTGCCGCTGAGATTGTCCTCGGAGCCGAACGCGTCGTTGACGATCGTTTCCCCCAGGTCGATCAACTGCCGCCGGATCCAGTTGTCGTGGATCGCCTTGCCGTAATCAGACACGTTGATGATGCCCACCATGGCGGTGAGCAGGCGGGACAGGTACGGCAGCCCACCCGCATCGGCCAAGGCGCCGGTATGTTCCAGTTCGGGCTTCAACGTGACCGGGTCGGCGAGCTGTCCGGCTTCGATTTTGCGGGCAATGGCCTGAAACAATCGGCCGTTTACGGGGTCGGAAAAATGCTCCGGGCTGAGGATGTCGGAAACCCGCTCATACGCCCGGTTGTTTGCCAGAATCGCTCCCAGCAGCGCCTGCTCCGCTCGCACATTCGACGGCGGCGTGCGCAAGACACGATCGGTAGATGATAAAGACATAGCGCGCGTTCCTACCGCCGGGGGATAGTGGTTACCAATAATATCCAATAAAAATTCATGTCACAATGTGGATAGTGTGGATAAAAGGCACAATCGACTGAACAGGGTGGGATTCCAACCTGCGAACTAAGCATGGTTTTTGGATGTGCGTTTATAGGCCGGCGGCGCCTGGCGAACCAGTCCCAAAACGCAATGCGCGGAACCGTGCGTTCGCTGGCTGGGGAATCGGCGCAGCAGGCACCATGGTTCGGTCGCGAGGCGAGGTGGAACAGGGCTGAGGCTGAGCGGCCTGGAGGATGCGACGGGTCCGACCGCGACGGATCGTGCTGTTGGGCCGGACCCGTCCTTGGCGATCGGAACCCTACGGGGTCGCTCCGAGCGGATCGCGGGCCTCTGGTTGATGCGCGCTTGTCGCAAGACCCAGCGGAAACGGCCACAACCGGCGCAGGCTCAGAATCAGAACAGTGGCGCTCAGGAACGGACCCAGCGGCAGATGCCACGCGGTTCCCAGCGGCCAGAGCAAGAGGGCCAGCGGGTAGAGCGCGAGCAACATGACCTTCTCCCAACCCAGGAAGCCGTTTGCCCGTCCGTCGCGGATCAGCCAGGCACCCGCCACAAGAAGGAGCATTTGATCATAGAGTAGCGCCAACGGGACCGAGAGGACGGTCGCCGCCAGCAGCGTGGCGAATCGCGCCGGCTGCATCGGGCAACGGCGCCAGACCAGCGCGACCAGCGCGGACATGGCCAGAGCCGACGCTCCCTGCACCCCATAGGCAATACCGGGACAGAAGCCGTTCAACCGCATGGCGCCAAAGACCGTGACCATCCCCGCCAGGTCGATCCGCCCGGACTGATAGACCTGACCGGATCCGGCAAAGGCCATGAAATACGCCTGCCATGTCTCCCATCCGAACAGCACGACAGACAGGCCAGTCAGGGTGACCACGCCAGCCGCCGCACCCAGGAAGCAGCGCCAATAACCCCCGGCCAGCAGGGCAACCGGCACCAGAATCCCGAAATGCGGCTTGTAGCAGAGCAACCCCAGGACCAGCCCAGCCAGAAGCGGCCGACGGTCCATCAGCACGGTGAAGGCGCCGAACAGAGCGGCGGTCAGGAACGCATTCTGGCCCAGCCCGACGGTCCAGAGCACGGCGGGAAACGCCAGGACAGGAGCCAGCCAGGCCCAGCCGCTCTCGCGCAGGATTGCACGCGTCACCCACAGGAACAGGCCCAGGGAGGCGATCTGGAACACCGCATAGGCCAGGGAGTACGGCAGGGTGGCCAAGAGCGTGCACAGAAACAGGAACACTGGGGGGTAGAAAAAGAACTGGTACGGCGCACCCGGGGCAGATACCTGCTGCTGCACCGCATAATGCGCCGCCTGATCATAGGCCAACACCGGCATACCGGACAAAGCCAGCTTTCCAGCGGCAAAGAAGCTGACGAAGTCGCTGGACGTCGGGTGCTCGATCACGATGAACGCACCGTGCTGCCACAGGGCGATGAACACGGCGAAGCCCAGTTCGACCGCAAGCATGGCCCCACCCCATGCGACGACACGGTCGCGATCGAGCCACTCCGCCTGGCGCAAGGAATCGATCAGGAGCGACAAAGTCATGGACCGGGTTCCACGGTGACAGGGCGATCCATGCCCATACCGCGCGCAAGGTTGTCACTTGGTTTCGTCCGGCCCTTGCCTGGATGGCGCACGACGTGTTTCCTGACCGCCCTCCCAATCCAAGCTGGAGTTCATTTCCCTTGGCCTACGCGCTGCAACAACTGATCAACGGCGTGACCCTGGGTATGATCTATGGGCTGATCGCGGTCGGCTACACCATGGTCTACGGCATCATCGGCATGATCAATTTCGCCCACGGCGACATCTTCATGATCGGTGCCTTCCTCTCCCTGATCGCCTTGCTCGGACTTGCCGGGATCGGCATCACCGCGGTGCCGCTGGCCCTCGCCCTGACGCTGGTTTTCGCCGCCGCGCTCGCCGCGCTGTATGGCTGGACGGTCGAAAGGATCGCATACCGCCCGTTGCGTGGCTCCTTCCGCCTCGCGCCGCTGATCAGCGCCATCGGCATGTCCATCGTGCTGCAAAATTTCGCCCAGGTCAGCCAGGGCGCCCGGGTCAAGCCGATGGAAGCATTGATCGAAGGCGGCATCCCGGTGATGGAGCAGGATGGGTTCGCCGTTCACCTCTCCTGGATGCAGATTGCCATCGTCGCGACCACCCTTCTCGTGCTGCTGATCTTCACCTGGCTCGTCACCAGGACCCCGCTCGGCCGCTCGATGCGCGCCTGTGAGCAGGACCTGAAAATGGCCGGCCTGCTGGGCATCGACACCGATCGGACCATCAGCCTGACCTTCGTTATCGGCGCCGCGTTGGCCGCCGTCGCAGGGATGATGTTTCTTCTGTATTATGGCGTGATCGACTTCTTCATCGGCTTCCTGGCCGGGGTGAAAGCCTTCACCGCGGCGGTCCTGGGTGGCATCGGTAGCCTGCCGGGCGCCGTGCTGGGCGGATTGCTGATCGGCCTGATCGAGGTCTTCTGGTCGGCCTATTTCAGCGTCGAGTACAAGGACGTCGCCGCCTTCTCCATCCTGATCATCGCCCTGATCTTCATGCCGACCGGCCTGCTGGGCCGAGCGGAAGTGGAGAAAGTGTAGTCCTGAACGGAATTGGAGCTGATGCAAAAACCCCTCGAAGGCCTGACCGTTGTTTCCCTGGAACAGGCGGTCGCGGCGCCCTACTGCTCCTCCCGCCTTGCCGATGCCGGCGCGCGGGTCATCAAGATCGAACGGCCGGAGGGCGATTTTGCGCGCGGCTACGACAAGGCGGCGAAAGGCTGGTCGAGCTATTTCGTCTGGCTGAACCGCGGCAAGCAGAGCCTGGTCGCCGATATCAAGAACCCGGACGACGCGGCGATGCTGCACCGGATCCTGGCTCGGACGGATGTGTTCATCCAGAATCTCGCCCCCGGCGCGGCCTCGCGCGCCGGTTTCGGCTCGGAGGACCTGCGGGCGAAATATCCACGCCTGATCACGGTCGACATTTCCGGCTATGGCGAAAGCGGCGATTACGCGACGATGAAAGCCTATGACCTGTTGGTGCAGGCTGAATCCGGACTGGCGATGATCACCGGCCATCCCGCCGGTCCAGGCCGCGTCGGCGTGTCTGCCTGCGACATCGCCTGCGGCATGGCCGCGCATGCCGGCGTGCTGGAAGCCCTGATCGCGCGCGGAATCACCGGCAAGGGCACCGGTCTGGCTGTCAGCCTGTTCGACGGCATGGCCGACTGGATGAACGTCCCGCTGCTCTATTACGAGGGCACCGGCAAGGCGCCGGAGCGGCTGGGTCTGGCGCATCCCTCCATCTGCCCCTACGGCGCGTTCGCGACGAAGGACGGCGCGCTGGTGCTGATCTCGATCCAGAACGAACGTGAGTGGGTAGAGTTCTGTGCGAAATTCATGGACGAACCGGACCTGCCCAAACGCGCCGGTTTCGAAACCAATGTGGTCCGCGTCGCCAACCGGGCAGAGGTGGATGCCCATGTCGGGACCATGTTCGCCGGGCTGACACGGGATCAGGCCGCAGCCAAGCTGCGCGCGGCGAACACGGCCTATGGCTTTGTGAACGATGTCGCGGCGTTCTCCCACCATCCAGCATTGCGGCGCGCGCCAGTCCAGACTCCGAACGGTGTCGTGGACATTGCGGCGCCGCCCGTGATTACCAGCGATGGCGTTCGCCCGCTTGGCCCGGTGCCCTCGATCGGAGAGCACTCGGCGGCGATCCGGGCGGAGTTTGGAGCGGGGTAGCCACGCCCGCCCCAGCGCCCCGATGGTTATGGTCCGCCCGGGTTTGCTCCCCCCAACGGCATCCGCACATCTCGGAACCAGGTGCCGGCTGGAGAACTTTCTCCGCTGTACAGATGTATCAATGCTCTCGGGTTCACTCCCCGGGTGCGTTGGCCAGTCGAGGATCGATCGCCGGGATGGAAATCGCCCCGCCGCGATCGGACGCAAACGTCTTCTGCATCTGACTGCCCAGCCCGCCGCCGCGTCGGCCGAAGGATTCCACCAGCGGTATGTCCTTTGGATCGATCGGCGGCATGCGTGGCTTACGCGCCAGCGCCTGTTCGATATAGGGCGCCAATTCGGCCTGTTTCTTCGCCTCCTTGATCGCGTCCCGTTCCTTGAACTCCGGCAGCGACGTCGCGGCGAACAGTTCGAGCGAGTCACAGATGTGCTCGTGTTTGTTGTTGCCGGATTGCTGCACGAAGATGACCTGGTCCACCCCGGCATCCTCATATGACTTTAGATGCGCGCGCAACTGGTCGGGCGTGCCGATCCCGCCGCGCCCGGCGTTGTCGGGCAGCTTGTCCTTCACCTCCAGGAACCGTTCCCACATATTGGTAATGCCGGGCCTGTGGTCGCCGAAGATCCCGACATAGCCAAGCGAGTAGCCGAAGAAGCGGAACCCATCGAGGCCGCGACGGATGGCTTCGTCCTCATCACGGTGGCAGGACATGCCGGTGACCAGGGCGATATTGGGGTTGACCGAGTGGCCGATCGGCACGCATTCGTTCGACTTGATGATGTCATAGTATTCCTGCACCCATTTCGCCGCCATCGCGGGCTCGATGAACGCGAATGTCAGGGCGCCCAGCCCCGCGCGGGCGGCGCGGTGGATGGTTTCGCGGCGGGAACAGGCAACCCACATCGGCGGATGTGGCTTTTGCAGCGACTTCGGCACCAGATTGCGGCACGGCATGTCGAAATATTTGCCCTGGAACCCGGGATAGGGGCGCATGGCCAGCATGTTCGCCGCCTGCTCGGTCGCCTCGGCCCACATGGCCGTCTTTTCTTCCATCGACACGTGGAAGGCTTCCATTTCCAGCGCGCTGGCGGACTCGCCGGTGCCCCAGTCGACCCGGCCGTTCGACACCAGATCCAGGGTGGCGATCCGTTCGGCCACGCGCGCCGGATGGTTGTATTTCGGCGACATCAGCGTGATGCCGTGGCCCAAACGGATACGCTTGGTGCGTTGGGAGCATGCGGCGAGAAACACCTCGGGCGCCGACGAGTGGGAATACTCCTCCAGGAAATGGTGCTCAACCTCCCAGACGTAGTCGATGCCCAGGCGGTCGCCGAGCTCGACCTGGGTGAGGGCGTCCTGGATGACTGTGCGCTCGGTGTCCTCGTTCCAGGGTTGCGGGCATTGGTGTTCGTAGAACATGCCGAATTTCATGGACTGTCTCCCGATCCGATCCGTACCCTAAGGGTTCTGGGCCCCAAGGGTTGTGGGAGAGACGCCGCGGCGTCAAGTTTGCGGCGCCACGACCGGACCGCACCGGCCTCAGCCGCCATGCGGAACCCGAGACGCGGCCATGTTGCCCCTGTCCGTTCGCGGCAGGCTTCGGTAAAGCCATTGGGTTACACCATGCGCCAGGATCGCCGCCACGATGTCACCTTCAGATGGCCCGACCTCTCGGGTTTTTTTCTCCCAGCGCCTGCGTCTGCACTATGTGGACTGGGGCAACCCGGAGGCGCCGCCGCTGATCCTGCTGCATGGGGGGCGGGATCATTGCCGCAACTGGGACTGGGTTGCCCGGGCCCTGCGGGCCGACTACCACGTGATCGCCCCGGACCTGCGCGGTCATGGCGATTCCGCCTGGTCCGCATCCGGGCATTACACGATGGCGAACTACATCTACGACCTGGCGCAGGTCATCCATCAGCAGCATCTGGCGCCGGTCTCCATCATCGCCCATTCCCTCGGTGGCAATGTCGCCCTGCGCTACAGCGGCATCTACCCGGAGAACGTGCACCGTCTGGTCGCGATCGAGGGGCTGGGCCCCGGCCCCCGCTCCCATGTCGAGGCGGACCGGAAGCCCATCGCCGAACGCATGCGGTCCTGGATCGAGGAGACGCGTGCCTATTCCGGCCGCCAGCCGCGTCGCTACAAATCGGTGGAGGATGCCTATGCCCGCATGCAGGCCGCCAACGCCCACCTGACCGAGGCGCAGGCTCGTCATCTCACCGAACATGGCGTCAACCAGAACGAGGACGGCACCTATAGCTGGAAATTCGACCAGTACGTGCGGCTGTGGCCGGCCTATGACATGTCCCGAGATGCGATCGCCGAATTGTGGAGCAGAATCGCGTGTCCGACCTTGCTGATTTATGGGAAGGAGAGCTGGGCGCGCAGCCCGGCGGAAGACGGAAGGGTGGATTATTTCCGCAACGCCAAGGTGCTGGGTGTGCCGAATGCCGGCCATTGGGTGCACCATGACCAACTGGACTTCTTTCTGCGGGAGGTCCGAGCCTTTCTGAAGGCCAACTGACCGTCCGGATGACTGTATCCCGGGGACTGCATCACCCGGACTGCATCCCCGGGACTGCATCCCCGGGACTGAATCATTGTGTTTCACCGTCTCTCGTGCGAAGCGGGATCGGGGCAGGCAACAAGAAGCCAGAGAGACGACATGGGGCTGACCAGGCTCTGGAGGAACGGCTCATTGGGCATGCGGCCTTCGGAAATCGACCACTCCGGCGCGGAGACCGCGTTCGAAGAGCGGGCGAAGCGGCATGCCGTCCGGGTCGGTCGGAAGATCGCAGCGGCCGGCCTGGCACTGGTGATCGGACTTTGGGTTGTCATCGTCGTGGAAGTCCGGTCGGAGAATGCATCAGCCATTGTTCATGCTCGCGGGGAGGGGAGCAATCTGAGCGCGGCATTCGCGGCCGAGGTGACCGGCGTCCTCGACACCGTGAACAACGCCATGGAGCTGATGGTTCGACAAATCCGCTCGGATCCCGAAGGTTTCGTCGTCAGGGCCAACGGCAGACGACGCGGCGGGGACATCGCCTCGATCGCTCCCGCAATCATGAGTGCGGCCTGGGTTGGTCCGAACGGCACCCTGCTGTTCACCACCTTGCAAACCTACCTGGGTCCGACCGATTTCGCGCGCCACGAGGAATTTAAGGTCCATCAGGATACGACCGACCACGACCTGTTCCTCGGCAAGCCGTCGAATGAGATACCAAACCAGCCAATCGCAATCCCCGTGTCACGGAAACTCGTTGCAGAGGACGGGACCTTCCTGGGGGTCCTGATTTCTTACCTGGCACCTGGGGAATTGACCCGCCTGCACCGGTCTGTCGACCTGGGGAAGCGCGGGGTGCTGACCATGTTGGGTGGCGACGGGATCATCCGCGCCCGTTTCAGCGCCAACGTCCCGAACGGTCTGCTGGGAATCGGCGCGTCCGTGGTCGGCGGGCCCTGGCGAGGCGATATGGAAGCCGGGAGTGTGCTCTCCTATGTCCGCATTGACGTTGTGGACCAGGTGAATCGCCTGTTCACCATGCGCAAGCTGGCAACCTACCCGTTGATCGTGAGCGTTGGCGTCGACATGGACGACGTGTTGGTGACGGCAAGAGGCCATCGCCTGCTGATCCTGCTCATGGGTGCCGCCGCCAGCGGGTTGCTGGCATTGCTCACAGTCCTGCTGGTGCGGGAAATGTGGCGGCGGACTTTGCGGGAGATCGACCTCGCTCGACAGCACGGCAGGCTGGAAGCGGCGCATGCCCAGATCCTGGTCGATCGCGGCCATCTGGAGGTCGCGAACCGGGAATTGCTGGCCAGCACC